>Ga0209345_10001770_pt1 | contig 25047 bp, 19 predicted proteins | sample Cruoilmetagenom7_FD_187294 | JGI IMG/M metagenome (GOLD analysis project Ga0209345, IMG submission 187294) | Oil polluted marine microbial communities from Coal Oil Point, Santa Barbara, California, USA - Sample 7 (SPAdes) (version 2) | ecosystem: Environmental > Aquatic > Marine > Oil seeps ...
AATTAAAATAAACTTTTACAAAGAGGTAAAAATGAAAAATCTATTGTTAACAATCTTAATCTTACTATTTATTGTCGCTTGTAAACCAAGCGTCACACAAACAGAAAACAGTGAATCTAAAAATGAAACACCTGAAGTAAGTAAAGAAGATAACTCACCTAATGCATGTACAAAAGACCTCAAAGTATGCCCAGATGGGAATTCTGTGGTTAGAGACCCTGACAACAATTGTGAATTTACACCATGCCCTGGTGAAATAGATAATACTTCTTCTAAAAAATATAAGAAAGAACCAATGATGTGCACAGCCGATGCAAAAGAATGCCCAGATGGGTCATTTGTTGGCCGTGATCATTATAATAATTGTAAATTTAAAGAATGCCCAAAAACCGAAATAACTAAAAAAGAAAAAATTTAAAAAATGAGTTGATTTATAATTGAATTATTTATGAGCCAAGTACCAAAATAAACCAGTTATATATAGAAAATATTTTGATTTGTTAGAGTTATTGATTCTTAATAATGATATTGTCTTATTCTATAAACTCAGCTATCGATTTGAGAGCTTGTGGGTCTTTTATAGTCATTCTATGTCCCAGATTCTCTGTTACTATAAATTTTCCCGATTTCCAGGTTTTTTGTAAGACTTCAAAATCTTCGTAAGGAATAACGTCATCACCTTTATCGTGTATTACAAGTGTTTCACTTATCTCAGAAAAATCATTGTTGACTAAACTCACATCGGTTAACTTATAGCCTGTGTCTTTTTCAGATAATGTTATGAAATATTTAACAGCTTTGTCGCTAAGTTTTATCATTTTGAAAAATCGAAAAAATACTCCTTCAACACGTGTCGGAGATGAAACAATAACAACTTTTGGAGGCATTTGATGAATTTTTGATAGCATTGCAAAGGCCGCTCCCCCAAAAGAATGTCCCACCATCGCCACTGGACTAGCAAATAAACCTTCATTCAAATCGTTTGATAATGATTCTGCATAATGAGGAACATGCGTTCTATCTCCTGGTGAGTCACCATGTGCAGGTCCATCCCATGCAACTACTTGATATCCCTTTTCAACCAATAATGGTATTAGCTTATAGAAAGTCGAGCCTCTAGATTCCCAACCATGTAACAACCAAACAACTGGGCCTTCTCCCCATGTGCGTGCTTTTCTTTTAGATTTAAAAGAAATTTTTTCTCCTGTATTGAGAAAAACCATCTCTTTATCTGAGCGCGGTTTTCTTCTTGGGTGTGAAAACAATTTAAGTGCTAATTTAGCAGCAAATTTGGGGCTAATAATAGATAGCCATTTGAAAATTATTGGGATTAGTCTTTTCATGTTAATTTAATTGATAAAACAAAAGCTCTTGATTCGAGTCGGGAAGTTTAACATGCTTCACATATTTCAATCCGAGTTTGTTTAATAGATTTTGTGAAGATATATTATCCTTATTTGTAATTGCGTTTATTTGCTTTAAACCAAATACATTAAGCGCTAAATCCTTTATTTTCAAAGAAGCTTCGAGAGCATAGCCCTGTTTTTCATACTCAGGTAAAAATCCAAACCCTATATCAATACCTTCTAACCCTTCTCTGTCATATAAGCCACAAGAGCCAATTTTAGCATTATCAGATAAACGAATCACTGTGTAATTGCCAAAACCCAATTTTTCAAATTGAGGAGTGATTTTCTCTGCAATATAAATTTCTGCATCATGAATTGAATATACTTTTCTATCACCAATGAATATTAACCATTTTGGAGTATTAAGAAGTTCTAAAATAAATTCTGCATCATCATTCGAAGTTGGAATCAATAATAGTCTTTCGGTCTTAAAACTTTTTAAACTTCTATTCATTTTCTAAATTTCACCTTCAGCATTATTAAGTTTGACAAATCCAACATCTTCTAAAATAGCGTAAACAGATGGTAACACCAACATAATTAATAGTGTTGATGTTAGCATTCCGAAGACAATGCTAGTGACTAAGGGGACTAAAATCAAAGCTTGAGAGCTAGATTCAAATAACAAGGGTGTCATTCCTGCAACGGTAGTCGCGGAAGTCAAGAATATAGCTCTAAATCTATCACGAACGGCCAAACCAGCTGAATCATGAAAACTATTTCCCTCTTCTACATGATGTTTAACAAATATAACTAGTAATATTGAATCATTAACGACAATTCCAGCTAAAGATACAAAGCCAATCATACTAGGCAATGTGAAATCTATGCCCATAATTAAGTGACCCCATATTGCTCCTATTAAAGCCAAGGGAATGTTCAACATAACGATGGCTGGTTCACGGTAGTTTCTAAAGATTAAACTTAAGAGCAAAAACACACCTAATGCACCAAGTCCAAAACCAGTAAGAATTGAAGATTTTGTTTCAGTCCCCTTTTCAACTTCTCCTTTAAAACCAATTTTCAAATCTGGAAATTTCTTTTTCAAGTTTGGGAGAAAGTCTCTTTGAGTACCTGCTATTACTTCTGACGTGTTAGCAATTTTCGCATCAATATCACCCAGTATTGTCACCGTTCTTTTGTGATTAATATGGCCTATTCTTGCGTATTCGCGTTTTTCAGTAATTGTGGCTACACTGGTTAATGGAACTGTTTCTCCTGTTTTAGAAAATATGGCTAAGTTTTCAAAATCTTGTAACTCTTTGTTATTTTCACTTTCTAGTTTGGCAATAATTTCGTAGGCTTCACGAGCGTGGTAAATCTCATTGATTTTGACACCTTGATAGGCTGCCCTTAATTGTGAGGACACACTTCTGGCATCTACACCTGCAGCTAATGCCCCATGTTTTAATTCAACTGTGTATTGAGGTTTCCCGGGACGCAAATCATCGAGTAAATTATAGACACCATCGTATCCTCGCAACCAATTTTGCATCTCCCAAGAAGCTTGTGAAAGTTGATCCAGATTATCACCACTGAGCCTTATTTCTAGTGCACGACCAGCTGGACCTACTTTGGCTTCTCTAAATTGTACGGCTAAAACACTGGGTAAATCTCCGCTATTTTTTTGCCACAATGAAGTTAACTCCACAATACTCGTGTTACGTTTTTCAGTATTCAGTAAATCTAATGTAATAGTGGCTATATGTGTGCCATTTTCAGGTACATCACCATGTGTGCCATAATTTAATTGAATGCTCTTAACTAAAGGTTCTGACTCATTTGAATTTAGTTCTTTTAAAGTCCTTTCTAGACCTTTTAGTAAAGTGGCCATAACAACTTCTGTTTCTGCCAATGGTGTACCTTGAGGCATTAGAACTCGAGCATCAACAGAATTTCCTTCAATGTCCGGAAAAGCTTTAAATTTAACAGTACCTGTAACCATCAGACCAATTGAAAAAATCAACATAGCAAATGCTAAACCAACAGTAACATACTTATAGTGAATCGCCCTGTCTGCCATTGATCCTACTTTTTCACGCATGCGTACAAATGAAGCTTCAAATTTTCTGCGCATTTCAGGAGGATCTTGGTCATGTCCACTTTTTCGTGCATGTTCGAGTGAGTGCATTAAATGATGCGGTAATACTAAGAATGCTTCAATTAAACTAACCGTCAATACGGACAAAAGAACTACTGGTAATACTCCTAAAATTTGCCCCATATCTCCTTTCATCATTAATAGTGACCCAAACAAGAATGCAGAAGTTAAAAAAGAAGCAAACACACCAGCAAGTACGCGCTGAGTACCATCAATCGCTGCATCCATAGGCGACTTACCCTTTTTGAATTCGTGAGAAATACTTTCAGACAGCACAATCGCATCATCCATTAAAATACCAATTGCCATCAATAAAGCAATCATTGAGATCATGTTAATGGTAATACCAAACATCACCATCATGGCTAGCCCACCAAGAAATGAAATAGGCAGTCCCACCGCCACCCAAAAGGTATAACGCCAACTAAAAAATACGAACAAGGATAATGAGGCTAAAATTAAACCTTGCCAACCATTTTTGAGTATTAATTTCAATCTATCACTGACTGATTCTGCACCATTTTGCGTAATGGTTAATTGAGTTCCCTCTGGCAGTACAGCATTTTCTGAATCAACAAACTTTTGTACCGCGTCAAAAACTTTCAACGTATCATCTGTGATGTTTTTATTGACAATCAATAAACCAGCAATTTTGCCATCTAACTCAATGCGTTCCTCTTGTCTTTCAAATTTATCTTCAATCTTAGCAATATCACCCAGCTTTATTTCTCCGCCACCTGGTGAGTTCATTATCACCAAATCAGCCAACTCATGAGATGTTTTACGCACATTGTCAAAACGAATTTGGTAAGAAGACTCACTGGCCTCCAATAAGCCCGCAGGCATTTCAATAGCTTGTGCTGCGATTAAATTAGCAACATCTTGTATACTGAGTTTGTATTTAAATAATGTATTGGGATCTATCAATACTTGTAGTTGGTGCGTTGAAAAGCCACTGACATTGACAATAGGGACTTCTGGGCTAGCCAATAATTTGTTTCGATAGGTTTCGGTTAGGGCTTTTAGTTCAGAAGTGGTTAAACCGTCCGAAGTAATCGCGACATTGGCCACAACACTAACTCTCCCCAATTCCTTAATGGTCGGGTCTTCAGTTTCTGCAGGAAAATCTTGTACGGTATCCAAAGCCGCTTTTATGTCATCATAAAAGTCGCCAATATCTCCAGCTTCATACATTTCTAATGTAAAAATAGCCATATTATCTCTGGCATCGCAGGTTTGTTCTTTTAAAAAACTAATCCCGTCTGTAGCATCTTCCATGCGGTTACACAAAGCATCTTCAACGTCTGTTGGACTCGCTCCAGGATAGGCCATGGACACTTGAACCTTACTCGCTGAAATTGTTGGAAAGGATTCTTTATTTAAAAATGACAAGGATGCTATACCAATGGCAATAATTGCCATCATTAATATATTACTTGCAGTGGGATGCTTTATAAAATAACGAATCATTAGTGTTCACCAACAATTGTACCAGCAGCATTCTCTATCATCATTTTTTCATACTCAATGGCATGCAAAGGTTTGATCGGAAGACCTTGTATCACAGGAATAACATCACTAATAATTAATTTTTCACCTTCATTAATAGAACCATTGTCTAAAATAGTCACCAAGTCACCTTGTTTAAACAAAATTTCAACCTCTCGAATATCTAATGTGTTGTCACTTCTGGCAATATAAACTCTATTTTGGTGAACGGCCTTGCGTGGAATAACAAAGGTAGGTTTAGCTTTCGCAAATAATTCAACAGAAGTGTACATCCCTTTTAGCAAAGGTGGACGCACGCCAGGAATTACACCTTCATAAGGGTTATTTACAGCCACAACCAGTCCTAAAGTATCACGTGTTGGATCAACTGCTTCACTCAAACGAATAAGCTCTCCATTCCAACTGGAGGAACTATTATTACCGACTAATCGAACTTTGGCTTCCAATTGCTTGCGCATTAATGCTGATTGTAATACACCAGATTCTTGTAGGTTAATGGTAGAATTTTTTGACTCAAAAACTCCTCTTATCAAAGAAGTAAATTGTCTAAGCGGTATTTGTGCATTAATTTCTACAGCTTTAATCCCCAAAGCTTCAAATAAAACCCCTCCTGATTGGGTGAATTCACCTTTTTCAACATTGACCGCGCCAATTCTGGCATCAAATGGTAAAATAATTTCAGTTCTACCCAGTGTATCTTTACTTTTATCTACTAAACTTTTCGATTGATTTATTTGGGCTTGGATCGCAGCTTTCCTACTGGAGTAACTCGTAAGTTTTCCTTCAATGTCCTGAACTTGTTGACGTAATGACAAGACCGTTTGTTCTTCTTTATCCAGCGTGGTTTTTGCAATGAGTCGTTTCTCCCAGATGGATCTAATACGTTCTAGTTCGACCAACCCAACATCTAGTTTTTCTTGTGCTATTTCTAAAGCTAATTTGGTATTTTTTTCTTCCACATCTAACTGAACCAAACTCGATAGGCTACCAGCTAAACCCGCTTCGCTTTGATTAAGCGATATTTCAAAAGTGGTTGGCTCTATTCGTAATACAACAGTGCCTTTTTCTAAACTAGCACCTTGCTTTAATTCGGGGTGTATATATGAAACTTTGCCACTTACTTCTGATTTTGACTTTAGCAAAATAGCAGGTTTTACATTACCAAAGGCTGTCACACGTGCACGAAATGGAATTTTATTAATTGAAATAACTTCTACAGATTTTTCTGGATATCCCTTATTTTTATGTTCTATTGGTGACTTTAATTTAACTGCTAAAATTACAATAATAATTGCTGAAATAATGATAATTGGTAAAATAATAAATTTTTTAATGATACTTTTCATGGGTTATCTTAATTTTATAGTAGGAGACATTATATACAACTTTGTGTAAACAATATGTTAATCAAACTTTTGATTAAAATACTTATTGTTAATATTGACTGTTTAATCAATTGTTTTGTAATTTAATGTATTTCATACATCAAAATTAAATTTTTGTTAAACTGCAACTAATTTAATAAAATTAACTAACACATGAATAATTCAACGAAAAAACAACTGCAAAGTATTATTAATGAAATTAAGGACGCTGGCTTATACAAGGATGAAAGAGTAATAACTAGCCCCCAATCAGCACATATAACATTGCCCAATGGTAAGTCGGTCATTAATTTTTGTGCAAATAATTATCTTGGCTTAGCTGACAATCCTGAAATTATTAAAGCGGCATCTGAAGCATTACAAACACACGGTTTTGGTATGGCGTCTGTGCGTTTTATTTGTGGCACACAAGATTTGCATAAAAAATTAGAAAGCAGCATTAGTGAGTTTTTAGGAACCGAAGATACTATTTTATATTCCTCTTGTTTTGACGCAAATGGTGGCTTATTCGAAACCATATTAACTGCAGATGATGCCATCATTAGCGATGAACTTAATCATGCTTCGATAATTGATGGTGTTAGGTTATGTAAAGCTAAGCGTTTTCGTTTTAAAAACAGTGATATGCAAATGCTTGAACAGCATTTAATTGACAGTCAGAGTTGTGATAAAAGGTTAATAGCCACTGATGGTGTGTTTAGCATGGATGGCACCATTGCAAAACTAGATGAAATTGTAGCATTAGCTGAAAAATATGATGCAATGGTGATGGTTGATGACTCTCATGCCACAGGCTTTACTGGTCCTAAAGGCAGGGGTTCTGCTGAATTATGTGGTGTGCAGGATAAAATTGATATATTCACTTCTACACTTGGTAAAGCCTTAGGTGGTGGTTCTGGTGGTTTCACCTCTGGAAAAAAAGAAATTATTGAATTATTGAGACAACGCTCTCGTCCGTATTTATTTTCAAACACACTCCCTCCTCCACTTGTTGCCGCGGGTATAAAAGTTTTTGAATTATTAACAAAATCAGGAGACTTAAGAGATAAACTTAATGAAAATACCCGTTATTTCAGAAATAAAATATCTGAATTAGGTTTTGATATCAGTGGAGAAACCCATTCAATTGTACCTGTAATGTTATATGATGCAAAATTAGCTAAGAAGATGGCGGATAGGCTGTTGGAGTTAGGTATTTACTGTATAGGTTTTAGCTTCCCTGTTGTACCTAAAGAAAAAGCCAGGATCCGATTACAAATTTCTGCTGCTCATAGCAAAGATGATTTAGATAAAGCGTTAAATGCTTTTGCTCAGGTTAAACAAGAATTAATATAATGGATTTTATTCTTCGATAGATTTAACTGTCGAGGAGTCAAAATATTTGTTTTTAATATAATCCAATGAACTAGGTCTATCAAAATAAAACCCTTGGAATTTTTTACATCCCATAGTTGATAATAAATCTAGTTGATCTCTGGTTTCCACACCTTCTGCAATCACGTCTAAACCAAGATCACCAGCCATACCAATTATCGTTTTAACAATGGTTTTCATATCTGAATTATTATTCAAATCTTTAACAAACGAATAATCAATTTTTAATTTATCAAACGGCAGTTTTTTGAGGTAACTCAGTGAAGAATAACCTGTTCCAAAATCATCAATTGATAGCCTTATTCCTAAGTTTTTTAATTGAAACAAAGTGTATATTGTTCTTTCAATATTCTCAATCAAAACAGATTCTGTCACTTCAAATTCAATCAAATGGCTTGGTACACCATATTTTCTAAATAAACTCATCAAAATATCAACTAACTCACTATTATGTAGCTGTAATACAGATAAATTAATAGTAATAAACGGAAGCTCTTTATCACTATTTACCCAATTTGAAATCTCTTTAAATACTTCTTCAAGCACCCAATTTCCAATTGGAATAATCAATCCACAATCTTCTGCTATTTGAATAAAGCCATCAGGTTGTACTATTTTTCCACTTGGATGTTTCCATCGAATGAGTGCTTCCAAACCAATAAGTTTATCTTCATTAATTTGTATTTGTGGTTGGTACTCAATGAAAAACTCAGATCTTTCTAGTGCTTTATGTAATTCAATAACTATTTTTTGCCTAGCTAAAATATCATTTTCCATACCTTGTTCAAAAACGACATAACAATTTCTCCCTTTTGATTTAGCTTGGTACATTGCTATATCAGCCCTTTGCATACTTTGCTCATAATTGCTGGCATCACGCGGATAAATCACAATGCCTATACTGGCTGAAATATAAAAAGATTGGTTTTCTATAATGAATTTTTTAGATAGTTCATCCAAAACAGTAGAAGCCATATTGGTAGCGTTTGCTTCTATTTCTTCAAAGTTTTCATATATAGCTGGCAAGTAAAGGATAAACTCATCACCACCTATTCGGGCAAGCCAGTCATCATCGCTAATAATATTTTTCAACCTTTCAGATACAGACTTCAATAATAAGTCACCTGCAACATGACCTAAAGAATCATTAATGTTTTTAAAAGAGTCTAAGTCAATAAATAAAATTGCTCCATGCGCCTCACTGTCAATTGAATTTTTAGCATTTTCTAAAATTACATGTTTTAACAAAGCACGATTAGGTAGATCTGTCAAATCATCATGTTCTGCCATATAATGAATTTTTTTCTGATAAGCCAATTCTTCGGTGATGTCAACTCCAACAGTTAAGACCGAGTGAGCGTTATCATTTGAGGCAAACGAAACTTTTGATATATTGAAAGTTACATCTTCATCAATACTATTCTTACAAGTAATCTCCTTGAAAATTGAACCAACACCATGCGTTAACAACTCCTTATCTCCCTCAAATAATTTTTCATACTGTGGGATTTTTTCTAAAATTTTATGGGTTGTTGTATTAAGTGTACCTTTAACACCAAAAAAATCTGAAGCATAGTTGTTAACTAGGACAACTTCTCCTTCTGAATTAACGACATAAATCATATGAGGCACTAGATCAACAATTTGTTTAAGTTGCATGCTTTGTTTTTTGTATTCTTTTACATGGCTTTTAATTTTATTTCTTAAAATAGAAACGATGATAGCAGAGATGACTAGTAAACTAAAAATAGCAAATATCACATAATAAACCCAACTAGGCACCTTTCCCCTATTAATGTCACCCATCCATTTTTCTTTACTAATTGAGTACGGTGAACTCGAATCACCTTTCCATTTTACTAAATATTCATCAATGACCTTTAATAACTCTGGTCTTCCTTGTTTCGAAGTTGCAAACAAAGCATCAGTTGGTTTGTACATAACAGAAGTCCGAAAAATATTGAATCTATTTTCATAGGTGTGGCCAACGTTGCTTCCACACACTACACCTTCAACTTCTTCATTCTCTAGCATTTGAAATGCTAGGTCATAATTCTCAATATGTTTGATATGACAAGTCACATTAAATTTTTCACAAAGTTCAACAAAACCAGCAACATGGACATCATCTTCAACTACAGCAATAGTTTTGTTATTAAAATCTAATACATTTTGAAATTGAGAATTATCATAAGTGTAAACTTGCCCCCACCCAGTAACAAAACTCTCCTTTGAAAATTCAAAAAACTCAGTTCTTTCTGGTGTATAAGCAATAAAGGTCATGATATCTAATTTTGATTGTTTTGCACTTTCATAGACAACTGACCAACTTCCTGTTTGCCATGAAATATTCCAATCTTCTCTAACAGCAACTTCTTTAATGAAATCAACTAACATACCTGTAGGTGGGGCATTATCATTTAATATGATTAATGGAGGGGCGTGAGTTAAACCAATTTTTATTTCCTCATTTGAGGCAGCTAACTGATTTTGAGAAGTGACATCATCAAAATAAGTTAACAAAAACAAAAAAATTAATAGTTTAAAATACATTAAATACCATTTACATTAGTATTGATAGCATACACTTTTTAAAAAAATATTTCTAGCATAATAGTTAGCTATTTTTTTTGGGCTGTTAAAGTAGCTCTTAATGGTAAGGCGTAACCTTCAATTGTTTTATTCAAATCTTCATTCAAAAATTGTTTTAATGAGTGGAACTTCATCCATTCAGTAGTCCTTTGTTCTTCAATTGTAGTTTCAGTTAGGTCAATACATTGAACATTATCAAAACCACTGCGTTCTAACATAATTTTCAACATCTCTACAGATGGCAAAAACCATACATTACGCATTTGCGCATACCTATTGGTTGGGATTAAACAGGTTGATTCATCTCCATTGACGACTAATGTTTCTATAACAAGATGCCCGTTAGATTTAAGGCAGTTGGCTAATTCCTTCAAATGATGAATTGGCGATTTTCTATGATATAAAACACCCATAGAAAATACAACATCAAAACAATTCATGTTCTTTGGCAAATCCTGAATAGCAAGTGGTAATACTGCCATCTCACTATTCACATATTTCTCAACACTCCAAAACTGCATGACTTGTAATAGTCCTGGGTCGATTCCCATTACAATAGATGGAGAATGAGCCAACATTCTAAACATGTAATAACCATTACCACAACCTACATCTAAAATAGCTTTATTATTAATGTCCGGTAATTGTTTTTCTATACGGTTCCACTTCATAAAAGATTGCCATTCTGAATCAATATAGCTAGAAAACATATCGAACGGGCCTTTTCTCCAAGGAATCAGCCCTTGATAGCATGCTTTAATACGTTCTTTTTCATCTAATTCTATATCCGCGGTACAAGTAATGGCATTTAACGAAGTATTACATGTTATTTGATTAATCTTTGGTAATTTTTTATAGGCTTCAAACCAGCGCGGGAAATCTCCTTGAATGGGGTCAATTAACTTATTTGATGTTTTATCAATGAGTTGTTGAATATCGTTTTTATCTAGATTTAATTTTTTAATTTTTTGCCAAAATGGTTTATATAATTCCAACATATAATTTAATCCTTTATAGCTATAAAAGAAGCGAAATTAAAACATTGGAACCACTTGATACAATTACTAAAACCAACTGATTTTAAACGTTTTGCTATTTCTGAAAGAGAATCAGGAATTAAAACATTTTTCAAGGCATCTCTTTTACCTTGAATTTCTTTATTAGAATATCCATTTAGTTTTTTATAAGCATGATAATGTTGAATAAGAAATTCATCACTCTGCTCGTCTCCTTTAAATTTTTCCGATAAAATAAAAATACCGCCTTTTTCCAATCCATTATATATACTTTTAATGACTTTTAAACGGTCAACTTTAGGTATAAATTGCAATGTAAAATTACTAACAACAACTGATGCTTTTTTAATTTGCAAGCCAACTATATCTTGTTGTTGAAGGCTAATAATTCTATCCAAGCCTTTTTTATTGATTATCCCTTGGCACTTTTCAAGCATTGGTTGAGAAGTATCTACACCAACAACTTGACAGTTTTTTTCTTTAGTTGCCATCGCAGCAGTAATAGCTACAGCCCCTAATGAACAACCTAAATCATAAATACGCGTATTTTCCTGAGCATATTGCATACAAAACATCGCGATTGATTTCAAAATCGAATCGTAACCAGGCACAGATCTTTTTATCATGTCTTCAAAAACATCTGTCACTTGTTGATCAAATGCGAATGCTTTAACCGCTTGAAACTGTTGTTCAAAAAGTGTATCTTTAGCTTTGTTAGTATTAAAATTATTTTGATTATCCATAAAGGGTATTTTATGCAATAATGGCGCTTATTGGCATAAAAAATAGAAAATATGAAAAGATATGCACTTATCACAGGAGCATCCGCTGGAATTGGGAAAGAATTTTCTCAACAACTAGCTAAAGACGGTTGGAATCTTTTACTCATCGCCAGACGAGAAGAAACTCTAAAAGAACTAGCTTCTCAATTGAAGAAAGACCATGCTATTGATGTCCAATATTATATTTCCGATTTATCAGATAAATCTCAACCAAAAAAAATCTTCAACTTTTGCGACAAAAAAAATCTAAATATAGCCATGTTAATCAACAATGCAGGCTATGGATTACCAGGGGATTTTGAAAAAAATTCGTGGCAAGAACACGAAGACAACTTGCAAGTCATGTTAAATAGTGTAGTAGAACTTTGTCACTTATTTTATCCCAATATGATAAAGCAAAAGTATGGAAGAATTATCAATGTTGCTTCTTTAGCTGGTTTTGCTCCACCTACCGCAGGTCATACACTTTACGGTGGTATTAAATCACTTGTTATTCGATTTTCACATAGCCTTCATTTAGAGGCTAAGGATAAAGGTGTTCACGTTACAGCGCTGTGCCCAGGATTTACTTATACTGAGTTTCATGATGTCAATGGCACACGTTCAATGGTTTCAAATTTACCTAAATATATGTGGATGAAAAGCCAAGATGTAGTCAAACAAGGAATAATTGCTGTAGAAAAAAACCAAGCAGTTAAAATTAATGGTAAAATAAATAGAATAATTGCGGCATTAAGTAGCTCTTTACCAGATTGGCTTACTCGGATGCTGTTTGCTGGAAAAACTAATAAATACAGAAAACGATGAGCTTTTTAGACGATTTAGAAAACAATAAAAAAGAAGAAAAACCTGAAACAAACGGTAAAACCCAAAGACAATTGTGGGAAAGTTGTTTTAAATATTTTCAACAATTCACTTCTATTATAAAGAAAGAAGAGAAAACTTTTGAATCTGAATTTAACTTTACATTTCTTAATTTAAAACGGGAATGTGTTATCACAGGCCCTTATGAAATAAAACGCACGAATAATGATGACAAATTAGCATTAGAAATAAAAATGTTTAGTAAGTTGAAAAAAGGCGTTAATATAAAAAGAAAAGATAAAAGATCAGCCGAATTATTAAGCTCAAAACTTTCTAGAGATAGCCTTCTATCAAATGTTAAGTTAGATTCTGAAAACAACTATATTGTTGAGCTAAACCCCAATATCACATCATTATTTAAAATTGTATTAAAAGACAATAAGGATTTTTTTGTAGAATACATTAACATTGCCACAAGTACGCGTAGATCACTTAGAATTTCTAATGACAAAATAAATGAAGAGTACATGGAAGGTTTAGCAAAATATATATTAGGAAAAAATCCTGATTTATATACTGAAAAAATCAGCACACAAGAGATTACAAAAATAAGAGAGAAGATGAATCTTGATCAAAAGAGAATGGCTGAAAAAGATGATGAAATTAAAGCTGAAATTGAACGTGAGAAAAAAATCAAGGAAATTGAAAAGGCTAATACCATAAAAGAAAAATCTAAAAAATATATTACTTCAAAAGGAAAGGATGTCAAAAATAAAATATTTAGTAAAATCATGGGTTCCATCAATAAATATAAAGACTAAATCAACTTATTTATAGACACTAGTTAACTCACCTCAACTTTTCATTAATTATTTTAGCAGCCTTTATCTTAGCCTTAAATGACCTAATAAGTTCAGATTTCCCATTTCTTGATGATTGAATGTTACCTAGGTTATAAACACCTATTTTAGCGATTATTTCCTCTATTTCCAATAAGGTTTTCTTTAAATTGTTTTTCATTTCTACACCCATTATATTTATAAGTTTTATTAAAGAAACATGTTCACGTTGTTAAAATAAAATCCAACAATTCACTATATTGGATTATTATACGAATTCAGGATTTAAAAAAAATAAGAAAAAATCTGATTAGCTTGTAGGAATTTTCATACAAGTAACTAATTGTGCTGATATAATTAGCAAAATTTTAAGGTAACTACTATGCCATCCAAAAAAAACATCCTCTTATGCATCATAGATGGCGTAGGCATCGGCCCAAATGATGAAACAAATGCCCTACATGTCGCCAATACTCCTACTCTTGATTGGTTAAATGCTAAATATCCACATTCAAAGTTACGGTCAGATGGTGAATATGTTGGTGTTCCTTCTGGACAAATGGGTAACTCAGAAGTTGGACACATAACCATTGGCACAGGACGAGTAATTCAACAATCTTTAGTTAAAATTTCAGCTGATTTTAAGGATAAAAAATTCCAACAAAAAGATACTTTTACATGCTTTTTAAGTGAAAGTAAAAACAGTAGAGCAATACATATTATTGGCTTATTGTCTGATGGAGGAATTCACAGTCACATAGATCACGCCTTAAGTCTCTGTAAGTCTCTTAACAAGCTTAACAAACCAATCTTTGTCCATGCTATCACTGATGGAAGAGATACTGCCGTAGATGCCGGAATAGAACAAATTCAAACGTTTCAAAAACAAATTGAGAAACTTAAAAATGTTTACTTAGTGACTATTGTTGGTCGTTTTTACGCGATGGACCGAGATAACAGATGGAATAGAACTGAACTGGCTTGGAATTTGTATACTAAAGGGACTGGAGAGGAATTCTCTTCTGCTAGAGATGCATTACTATCAGGGTATAACGAAGGCTTATCAGACGAACATATAAAGCCTAGTCGAATTAATCTAAACAATCAATTAGATCCAACTATAAATGATAATGATTCAGTCTTTTTATTTAATTTCCGTGGCGATAGAATGCGTCAAATTACACGATGTTTTTTAGATATGGATGAGATTGGATTCAATTGCTCTACGCCAAATCTACGCTCAGTAGCAATAATGTCCGAATATGATACACAATTCAAAAACAAATGCCTTATTATTTATCCGCCAAAAATTTGTAAAAACTCATTAGGGGAAATTGTATCTAATGCTGGTTTAAAACAACTCCGTATTGCTGAAACAGAAAAATATGCCCATGTAACATTTTTCTTCAATAATGGGAGAGAAAAACCCTTTAAGTTAGAAAATAGACTGCTCGTTCCTTCTCCTCGTGATGTAGACACATATGATTTAAAACCTGAGATGGCATTACCCGAATTGACACTTCAATTAACCCAAACTATTCAATCAAAAGAATATGATTTAATCGTTTTAAATATCGCCAATGCTGATATGGTAGGTCATACTGGAAATTTCGAAGCATCATTGCAAGCCGTTGAATACATAGATTCTGCTTTAAAAGAAATACTATCAGCTATTGATAAAGTTAATGGGGAAGTCATAATTATTGCAGATCATGGTAATATAGAACAAATGACATTACACGGAGATCCGTCAACAACACATACATTAAATCCAGTACCCTGTATCTATTATGGAAATAGAAACATTAAACTGCATGATGGTTCATTGTCTGATGTTGCACCAACTATTTTAACTATGCTAGACCTTGAAATTCCTAAACAAATGACAGGCAAGTCACTTTTAATTTAAAGTTAGGAACAAATATACAACCTATAATTATGCCATATAATTCAAATATCTGATTCGCAATTAATAATAAATCATGATAAAGTGCACAACCCTCAGATTAATAGAAATTGACAAATGACTGAAATGGAAAATAGGCGCACTTTTGCGATAATTTCGCATCCCGATGCTGGTAAAACTACAATTACAGAAAAAATATTGTTATTTGGTGGTGCAATCAATGTCGCTGGAGCGGTGAAATCTAACAAAACCGCTAAAGGGGCAACTTCTGATTGGATGGAAATGGAAAAGGAAAGAGGCATATCAGTTACTTCTTCTATCATGCAGTTTCCGTATAAAAATACAACCATCAACCTACTAGACACGCCTGGACATGCTGACTTCTCAGAGGATACTTATAGAACATTAACAGCCGTTGATTCTGCTTTAATGGTTATTGATTGTGCAAAAGGTGTAGAGCAAAGAACCATAAAACTCATGGAAGTTTGTCGTTTAAGAACCACACCAATATTCACTTTCATCAATAAGTTAGATCGAGAAGGCCGTGACCCTATAGAATTAATGGATGAAGTTGAAGAAATATTAAAAATAAAATGCGCACCAATTACATGGCCTATTGGTATGGGTAAACGCCTTAAAGGTGTCTATCATTTCATGGATGATACAGTTTTGCTTTATGAGTCTGGTAAAAATTATGAAACTCAAAAAGCTGAGATAATAAAAGGTTTAGACAGCCCTGAACTAGATAAAGCATTAGGTGAGGAAGCCGAAGACTTTCGTGACGAAGTTGAATTGGTTAAAGGTGCATCGCATGCATTTGATAAAGAAGCATATTTAAAAGGCGAACTAACTCCGGTATTTTTTGGTTCTGCCATTAATAATTTTGGTGTAGAACCTTTGCTTGATGCTTTTTCTGAACATGCACCAGCTCCTCAATCGCATACAACAGAAACTAGAATTGTAGAACCTAATGAAGAAAAATTCACTGGATTTATTTTTAAAATTCAAGCCAATATGGATCCTAAACACAGAGATCGCATTGCTTTTATGAGAATTTGTTCTGGCACCTACTCCCAAGGCATGAAACTTAAACAGGTTCGTACCAAAAAAGAAATTAAAATTCCTAATGCTCTGACTTTCTTAGCAGAACAAAGAGAACATTTAGAACATGCCTACACTGGGGACATAATTGGTATTCATAACCATGGAACGATTAGTATTGGTGATACATTTACGATGGGTGAAGATCTTAAATTCACAGGTATACCAAGTTTCGCACCTGAATTGTTCAGAAGAGCTCAACTTAAAGATCCTTTAAAACTCAAAGCCTTACAGAAAGGTCTTTCACAATTATCAGAAGAAGGCGCTACCCAATTTTTCAAACCTACAATGTCTAATGATTTAATATTAGGTGCTATTGGTGTATTGCAATTTGAAGTTGTAGCCTATCGCTTGTTGCGAGAATACAATGTAGAAGCCATATTTGAAAATGTTAATGTTGCTACAGCAAGATGGGTAAGTTGTGACAATGAAAAAGATTTAGCTAATTTCAAAAATAAAGCGATACAAAACCTTGCTGAAGATGCTCATGGTCATTTAGTATATATTGCTCCAACTTATGTGAATTTACAATTGACGCAAGAACGATATCCTGAGATCCAATTCCACAATACAACCGAAGGGTTAAACAAATAAACGAACAACCATATACTTAGTAAATGTATTTTTTCTTAAATGATTTAGATGTTAATAAGTAAAAGGGACTTTACTTATCTTTGACAGATTCCATGACTCTTTCTTTTAAATCCTTACCTGGTTTAAAGTGTGGAGCATGTTTGACACCTAATGCTACAGATTCGCCTGTTTTAGGGTTGCGGCCCATTCGGGGCTTTCTTTCTCTCAGTGTAAAACTACCAAATCCTCGAATTTCAATTCTTTCGCCTGAAGCAATGGATGAGCTCATTTTGTTTATCAATTCTTTCACAGACAAAGAAATATCTGCTTTTAATAGGCCAGAATCAGATAATTTAGCACATAGGATATTAACGAGTTCAGATCTTGTTACACTTTTCATCATTATTATTATAATCAGTTATCACAAAAAGAAAAGCACCTAATCGAAATTAGATGCTTTTTTATTTCAAATTCAATGACTTGAATTATTTCTTAAAGAAAATGGAAAATTAATTATCCATTTTTTCTTTTAATAAATCCCCAAGACTAGTTGTTCCAGTACTTGCATCTTTATAATCATTAAGAACTTTATTCATTTCATCAAAATCTTTCGCTTTGATAGAAAGAGTCAACATTTTACTGCGCCTATCCATCCCAACGAATTTAGCCTCAACTTCGTCGCCAGCTTTTAATACTGCAGAAACATCATCAGTTCTGTCTTTAGCAACATCTTGTGCTTTGATTTGGCCAAGAACACCTTCTTCAAGTTCAACAACAGCTGCTTTTTCAGAAACTTCTTTAACAATCCCTTTAACAATACTACCTTTAGGATGTGAAGCAACATAAGAACCAAATGGATCTTGCTCAAGCTGTTTAATACCTAACGAGATACGTTCACGTTCTGAATCAACAACTAACAACATAGCTTCTACTGTATCGCCTTTCTTAAAGTTACGGATTGCAACATCATCAGCTTCCATCCAAGAAATATCAGATAAATGAACCAGTCCATCAATACCACCATCAAGGCCAATAAAGATACCGAAATCAGTAATAGATTTAATGTTACCTTTAACAATATCACCTTTCTCATGTGAGCTAGCAAAAGCATCCCAAGGATTAGGTTTACATTGTTTCATACCTAATGAAATACGACGTTTCTCTTCTTCAATATCAAGAATAGCCACTTCAACTTCATCACCAGGTTGTACAACTTTAGCTGGATTGATGTTTTTGTTAGTCCAATCGATTTCAGAAACGTGAACCAAACCTTCAATTCCTTCTTCAATCTCAACAAAGCAACCATAATCAGTAATGTTAGTAACACGACCAAAGATTCTAGAGCCAACAGGTTGTCTGCGAGCAATATCTTTCCAAGGATCTTCGCCTAATTGCTTAAGACCTAATGAAACACGTGTTTTCTCTTTATCGAATTTAAGAACGCGAACTTCAAGTTCTTGTCCAATTTCAACAACTTCAGAAGGATGATTGAAACGCTTCCAAGACATATCTGTAATATGTAGTAAACCATCAATTCCACCTAAGTCTAAGAAAGCACCATAATCTGTTAAGTTTTTAACGATACCTTTAATGATAGCGCCATCAACCAATGTTTCTAGTAACTTATCTCTGTCTTCAGAGTACTCAGATTCAACAACAGCACGACGAGATACAACAACGTTGTTACGACGCTTGTCTAATTTGATTACTTTAAATTCTAGATCTTTACCTTCTAAATAGCCAGGATCACGTACTGGGCGTACGTCAACTAAAGAACCAGGTAAGAATGCTCTGACAGAATTCATGTCAACAGTGAAACCACCACGTACTTTACCAGTAATCTTACCCATAACAATTTCTTCATTGTCATGTGCAACTTGTAATTGCTCCCAAACTAACATACGTAAGGCTTTTTCACGAGATAATATAGTTTGGCCGTAACCATTCTCATATTTCTCAAGTGCTACTTCAACTTCTGCACCAATCTCTAAATCTAATTCACCAGATTCGTTCTTAAATTCATCAAGTGAAATTACACCTTCAGATTTAAGACCTGCATCAACAATAGCAAAGCCATTTTCGATATCTAATACGATACCTTTGATGATAGTGCCTGGAATTAGTTTTTTACCGGATAAGTCAGCTTCTAGTAGCTGTTCAAAATTTTCGCTCATATAAATTTGCTCTTTAAGACAAAAGGGTTTGCCTTAAAATGTTTCTGTATCAAATTGTGTTGATACTCGTTGTAATCCTATTTTTAAAAATATTAAGGATATTAAATAATGATTATTTAAATTATTTTAAATAATCGACTAAAATGTTTTTGAAAAAAATTATCGTTCAAGATTTGGTTTTAGCCCAGATTTTTCAATTATTTCAATACAATATTGAAACACTTCATCTATGCTCAAATCACTGGTATCAATGATTATAGCATCATCTGCGGGAATTAGTGGAGCCACCTTTCTATTGCTGTCTCTACAGTCTCTTGCGCCTATCTCTTTTTCAAGAGCGCGAATACTAGCATCAACACCCTTGTTTTTCAACTGTTTATGACGTCTTTTCGCTCTTTCTTCGGCAGTAGCTGTTAAATAGAACTTTATGGGTGCATCGGTGAATACCACAGTCCCCATATCTCTTCCATCTGCTACCAAACCTGGTGCTTGTCTAAAATCTTTTTGTCGTTGAAATAATGCAGTACGGACTTCGGGAATAACGGCTATGATAGAAGCTATATTTCCACAGGATTCTTTACGTAATTCATGATTAACACATTCTCCATCTAAATAAACTAAAGTCGGATCTCCAATCACTGATTTAAAACTTAATTGTAAGTTTGTCGCTAAATCTACCAATGTTTCAATATCAGAAGTATCAACTTCTGTGGTTAAAACTTTCAAAGCTAAAGCACGATAAATAGCCCCACTGTCTAAAAGGTGCCAGCCTAAATGATTGGACAATAGTGAAGCTGTTGTGCCTTTACCCACGCCAGAAGGTCCGTCAACTGTAATAACAGGAATAGTTTGCATCATGATATATTTAATCCGAGATCATTACAAATCGTTAAAAAATTTGGAAAAGATGTCATAATGTTTTCACAATTCCTCACTTCAATAGTTGTTTTTGAAAACTGCCCTGCAATGAGAAAACTCATAGCAATTCTATGATCATCTTCAGCATCAACTTGACCACCATTAAGTTTTCCGCCTTGAATCACAATACCATCTTCTAATTCGTAGCACTCCACACCTAATAATTTCATTCCATCAGTCATTGCAGTAATTCGATCGCTTTCCTTTTTTCGTAATTCCATCGCATTGCTCAATCGGGTTTCACCTTTAGCCAAAGCCGCCGCTATAAATATTATGGGAAACTCATCAATGGCTGAGGCTATATACTCATGCGGTATGTCAATTCCGTGTAACTGACTTGATTTTACCACTACATCGGCAATTTGTTCACCTGCTGTGGTTGTTTGATTTTCAAAAGAAATGTCTGCTCCCATTAGCTGTAAAATACTAATCACACCAGTACGACTGGGATTAACACATAGGTTATTGAATGTGATTTGTGAGTCGCGCAACAAACATGCCAACACCATGAAAAATGCAGAGGAAGAAATATCTGCAGGAACAGTAATATCAATGGCTTTTAATGATTGACCACCTTGCATTGTGACCGTTAAATCATCTGAAGCTAACTCACATCCAAACCCTCGAAGCATGTTTTCTGTGTGATCACGTGATAATTTCGGTTCTGTCAAGGAGACTTCTCCGTCACTGTATAATCCAGCTAACAATACACATGACTTCACTTGTGCACTGGCAACTGGTGATTCATAATTAATAGGTTTCAACTGATCAACAGCATTAAATTTTAATGGTGCTGTGCCATTTTCTGTGGCTTGGACCTTTGCTCCCATCATAGCTAATGGTTTTGTTATACGCTTCATCGGGCGAGAATTTAATGAAGCATCTCCAAATACAGTCGAATCAAATTGTTGAGCTGCCAACACGCCTGCTAACAAACGCATACCTGTACCCGAATTTCCACAATCAATTTGACCATCTTCTGGAGCTTTCAAACCATGCTTTCCAACACCATTTACCTCGTAAGTGTTTCCTGCTTTTTCTATATTAACACCCATGCTTTGCATGGCCTTCATCGTTGCCAAACAATCAGCTGATTCGAGAAAACCTGAGACTTTGGTGACCCCTTCTGCGATCCCACCCAATATCATTGATCGATGTGAAATAGACTTATCTCCGGGCACAACAACCACTTGCTTGACTGACAAATCAGGATTTGGTTTTGAAATTAAGGTATTCTTAATACTATTCATTGCTTAACCACAAACCTCTTGCATCGCATTATTTAATCTATTCATCTGCTCTTGTGTACCAATTGTGATACGTAAACAGTCATTTAATCCATAATTAGCAACAGGTCTAGTTATGATTCCTCGTTTTAATAATTCTGTGTAAATTGGTGCCGCTTCTTTTTCAAAATCGACCAACAAAAAATTACCCTTTGATGGCACATACCGTAAATCCAAATCATGACAGGTATTTTCGAGTATTCTTAAACCCATACTGTTTTCCAATAAAGATCGCTCAAGGAATTCAATATCACCAATGGCATTTTCTGCGGCAACTAGAGCCAAAGCATTCACATTAAAAGGTTGACGTATTCTATTTAACACATTAGCGATATCTGGATTACTTAAAGCATAGCCTACTCTTAAACCAGCCAATCCATAGGCTTTAGAAAAGGTACGCGTCACAACTAAATTTGGAAACTCCTTTAACCACGAACTCGCATCGACTTGTTCTTCCACACTGGAATATTCTAAATAAGCTTCATCAACAACCACAATCACATCTTCTGGAATATTCGCAATAAAACTTTTTAATTCTTTTTCAGACAAATGATTCCCAGTTGGATTATTGGGATTAGCCACAAATACCAAGCGAGTCTTATCATCAACTGCCGCTTGCATAGCATCTAAATCATGTCCTAATGGGGAATCAGTTTCCCAACTCATAGCTGGAATTTGTTTATGAACAGCACCAACCGCTTGAATAGCAATAGGGTAAACCGCGAAAGAATACTGTGAATAAACAGCATTTAATTCTGGTGCTAAAAAGGCTTCAGTTAACAATACCAACACATCATTAGAACCATTACCCAAGGTAATACAATCCATTTCCACATTATGCTTAGCCGCTAATGCTTTTTTCAATGCAAAACCATTGCCATCAGGATATAACTCAACTTCTCCAATCACTTCTTTCATCGCCTGGATAGCCAAAGGACTAGACCCCAAAGGATTTTCATTAGAAGCCAACTTAATAATATTAGAAATACCCATCTCTCTTTCCAACTCAGAGATTGGTTTTCCAGGGATATAAGGATTAAGTTTTTGCACACCTTTAGCGGCTAAATTTTTATAATCAATCATGGTTTTCATCGCATTTAATTAAGCCAAGTATTTTGGCTTTTTTTTAGAGGGAATGCAATAAGAATTAAGGGCTGATTTCGTTTTGCTTCATATAGAATAAATAGTATCCATGTTACCATTGGTTGGTACACAAGCTATAAACTCTTTCCAACTATACGCAGAAGAGTTTGATAGATAGAAAAGACTCCGCCTCCAGCCATGAACATCCACACAACAATTAATAAATTGCTGAACCAAATGTGAGGGAAATTGAATAAAACAATTGAGATAACAATAAAGATAATTGTCGATCCTATAATGAGCATTTTTGCAATCTTGCTGCCCATCATCATTTTACGCTCTATGCAAATAAGCAAGTAACAAACACCTCCAACCCCAAATAACAAAAGAGCAATTAAGATATTTGCAGTTGTTTGTGTCCTTGGAAAAGGAATTACTAAGTTTGTTAATGCAATGATGAAAACAACTGTACTTGTACCCAATATTTTCGATTCGATTTTCATAAGCTTTTTACAACTATTTTGTTTAACGTGATATATTTACTGTAATAAGTATCCAAATAATTGAAAAAATCTAAAGTTTATATCAATGTTTTTATGAATAAATCAACCTAAATAAGTTCTTTAAGTTTAAATTGAATCTAGAAAACAATATTAAACGCCCATATCTGTAATCAAATGAATTTGAAGTTTTCTTAATCACATGGTTTTATCTGCGTTAATCTGCTACATCTGTGGATAATAAATAGCGATTTTAATGAGCAAACGTTATAATCGCGGGCTTTTAAAGTTATACAGATAAAATTATGATAGTTACAGCTAATATCGGCATTCAGTTTGGTTCAAAGCCATTATTTGAAAACATTTCCATGAAGTTTGGTAATGGCAACCGCTATGGATTAATTGGCGCAAATGGTTGCGGTAAATCGACTTTGATGAAAATCATTACAGGAGAATTAAAACCAACCAATGGAACAGTATCTTTTGATGAACATGATAAAATTGGTGTCTTGGGTCAAGATCAATATGCTTTTGAAGAATATTCTGTACTTGATACAGTCATCATGGGTGATACTGCCTTATGGAAAGTAAAACAAGAACGCGATAGCATTTATGATCAAGCTGAAATGTCAGATGAAGATGGTATTCGTGTAGCTGATTTAGAAACAGAATTTGCTGAGATGGATGGTTATTCTGCTGAAGCACGCGCTGGTGAGTTATTGATGGGTTTGGAAATCCCTGAAGAGCAACATTATGGTTTAATGAGTGAAGTAGCTCCAGGTTGGAAATTACGTGTATTATTGGCACAGGTATTGTTTTCAAATCCAGACTTTTTACTTTTAGATGAGCCTACCAATAATTTAGATATCAATACTATTCGTTGGCTTGAAGACACGTTAAATTCCCGTAAGGCAACGATGATTATCATTTCGCATGATCGACATTTCTTAAATTCAGTATGTACACATATGGCGGATTTAGATTATGGCGCCTTGCGTTTATTCCCAGGTAACTATGATCAATATATGACTGCCGCTACACAGCACAAAGAAAAATTACAGTCTGAAAATGCCAAGATGAAAACACAAATTTCGGATCTCAAACAATTCGTTAGTCGATTTTCAGCCAATGCTTCTAAAGCAAAACAAGCAACGTCAAGACAAAAGCAATTAGATAAAATTGAGTTACATCACATCAAACCCTCTTCTCGTGTCAACCCTTACATTGTTTTTGAGATGGGGAAGAAATTATTTAGAAATGCTATCAGTGTCAAAGATATAAGCAAAAGTTTTGATGACCTTACTTTATTCCAAGATTTAAGCTTTACACTAGAAGTAGGTGAAAGGTTAGCCGTTATCGGCCCTAATGGAGCTGGTAAAACAACCTTATTAAATTGTATGACTGAAACTATTGAAGCTGATTCAGGAACAATTAAATGGTCTGAAAATTGTAAAGTAGCTTACTTTAAGCAAGATAACATAGCAGAATTTAAAGAAAACATTACCGCGTTTGATTGGATGATGCAATTTAAACACAAGGAGGATGATGAACAAGCTGTACGAAGCGTCATGGGTCGTTTATTGTTCTCCAAAGAAGATTCACGTAAAAAGCTGAATGTTTTATCTGGTGGTGAGAAAGGTCGCATGATGTTTGGCAAGATCATGTTACAAAAACCTAATATTTTATTTATGGATG
>Ga0209345_10001772_pt1 | contig 25035 bp, 17 predicted proteins | sample Cruoilmetagenom7_FD_187294 | JGI IMG/M metagenome (GOLD analysis project Ga0209345, IMG submission 187294) | Oil polluted marine microbial communities from Coal Oil Point, Santa Barbara, California, USA - Sample 7 (SPAdes) (version 2) | ecosystem: Environmental > Aquatic > Marine > Oil seeps ...
TTGCTACACGTGTGGCATGGCCGATTCTTTTAAAATCGGTTTTAAAATACCGCTTCATTTCAATGGCCACCCGATCCTTTAACAAATTTTCCTTTTGCGCCAGGAGTTCGGGGGGAAGATTTCCTAGACACTGTTCGGCATACTGGCAATATGCAGCACACCCAAAATCCATTTCAGGATTTAAAAATCTGTGGCCGCATTTTGGGCATTTACGGGTTGTGTCGTCCTTGAAAAATTCCACTTCATGTCCGCATTCAGGACATTTTGCATCATATATTGCTCCTGGTTTCCAGTACAGGGTATCTTGACCTGGGCATTTCATGATTTTCCTCCATTTTTTTAATTTGTTTTTTTGACAGGATTAAAGGGTAGATATGTAAATCCTGTCAAAAAGCAACACCTCTATTTTCCTGTCATCATTGCCTCAATATCTGCTTCTGCTGTATCAATAGGTTTAATGTCAAATTTTTCCACCAGAACCTTGACAACATTTGGTGAGATAAATCCTGGAAGAGTCGGCCCAAGTCGAATACCTTTAACTCCTAAAAAAAGAAGAGCCAAAAGAACTGCTACTGCTTTTTGTTCATACCAGGCGATATCGTATGAAATTGGCAAATCGTTAATATCACCCAGCTCAAATACTTCTTTCAGCTTCAGAGCGATTACTGCCAAAGAATAACTGTCATTGCACTGGCCTGCATCAAGCACCCTCGGAATTCCACCAATATCACCAAGATCAAGCTTGTTATAGCGATATTTTGCGCACCCTGCTGTGAGAATCACGGTATCTTTTGGCAATTTTTCAGCCACTTCAGTATAATAACTTCTGGGTTTCTGACGTCCGTCGCATCCGGCCATAACAATAAAGCGTTTGATTGCTCCGGATTTTACTGCATCAACAACCTTGTCGGCAAGAGCAATTACCTGGTTGTGGGCGAATCCGCCGATAATTTTGCCGGTCTCAATTTCAGTTGGAGGATTACATTTTTTTGCCAGTTTAATAATCTCTGAAAAATCCTTTGAACCGCCTTCAGGTCTGTCTGGAATGTGTTTTACATCAGGGTACCCTGTCATTCCAGTAGTAAAGATTCTGCTTTGATATGTATTATTTTTTTTCATGGGAATAATACAGTTTGTAGTCATAAGAATAGGTCCGTTAAAGGATTCAAACTCCTTGTTCTGGTGCCACCATGAACCACCATAATTGCCTGCACAATGATCATATTTTTTAAATGCCGGATAAGAATTGGCAGGAAGCATCTCACCGTGGGTATATACATCCACCCCAGTACCTTGGGTCTGTTTTAAAAGCTCTTCCATGTCTTTTAAGTCATGGCCGCTGATCAGAATTCCTGGATTTTTTCCTACACCAATATTGACTTCAGTGATTTCCGGATTTCCGTAAGCAGAGGTGTTTGCTTTATCCAGCAGAGCCATTGTATTTACTGCAACCTCTCCGGTTTTTATGAGAAGTGCAACCATATCATCAACAGATAAATCTTTTGTGGTTGAAGCAAGGCTCTCCATGAGAAAATCATAAATATCTTCTTTTTCAAACCCTAAAAGCGCCGCATGATCCGCATATGCAGCAACTCCTTTTAAACCGATGATCAAAAATTCCCTTAAAGAACGAACATCTTCATTTTCTGTTGAAAGAACACCCACAGACTTTGCTTTTTCGTTAAATTTGGCAGCATTATCTGAAGACCATGTTGCTGAATCATGCAGTTTTCCATCAAAATCTTTTCCATTTTTTTCTTTATACGCAGCTAAAAATTTTCCTTTAAGCGCCTCTCTTTGTTTTAAAGCATCCTTGATTATGGAGACAAACCGGTCATTATCCCAGTTTGCATTGGTGATTGTTGTAAAAAGTGCCTGTGCAACAAATAGCCCGGTTTTTTTATCATGGATATCCAACTCTTTTGCTTTTTCGCCATAAACTGCTATACCTCTTAAAACATAGATTAAAAGATCCTGCAGGTTTGCAGTTTCTTCCGGTTTTCCGCACATACCCTTTACTGTGCAGCCTGTGTTTTTGGCTGTCTCCTGACATTGAAAACAAAACATAATTTTCTCCTTTAATATATGGCTGTTTGTGATAATTTTTTTTTTGCCTTTGTTTCGTGTTTGATTATAAAATACCGTATCAGACATTTATTTGCTTTGACTTATGTCAAGAATTATTTTTTAAATTTCTGTTTGGATGAAAAACAAAAAAATAATCTATAATATCTTGACAGGCCGTGAGTGTATTGTTGATTCTTTTTTTTTAAAGCCTTAATATGTTTAAAAATTATTTAGTATCTGCCTGCCGATTTTTATATCCATAAGGTCAAATGGTGAAAAGAAAATATTTGTTTCCCGTAAATCAAAAAAAGCTGTTCCATCTTCAAGATCAGGACCTGTCCCTTTTGGTATGTCATCATAAAGAAAGTCAGCCCGTATCTGTAATGCTGCAATATCGCCAATACGGCTCAAGTCAAGTTGAAAACGGGACTCAAGCAGACTCGCGTTTTGTTTATAGGCATCTTTAGCAATGCGGGCACCTGCTTTTAAATCAATAAAGCCGTGAACATAAATCCCCAGCTGGTTAAAAATTGATTCTGCCTGATCCTGGCCATATGCCAAAGTAAATGTTATAAGAAAACAAATTATTAAAAGCACAAAAATAAGTTTGTGTTTGATCATAACAGTTTTTTATTATCAACACAAAAAAGTGTTAAAGACCGCTTTATTATAGTTATTTCCCCCTGATTTAATTTTGATTATTTTAAACAGCTTTTCTCTTTTTTTTAGACTAATTCAACCGAAATTCTTTACAATTTATACTATTTGCATTTATGGAAAACTGGCAAAGGTATTGTCACATCAACCCATAAAGTTTGTGTGTTTTTTTTCCTTTTAATGGTTGGATTATAGTAAGTTTCATATGACTTCATCCCAGTTTTTATTATAATAAGGTAAAAAAGTGCTAAGTCATACGAAAAGCCACTATAGTGCGGATTCTTCTTATACAAAAAGGTGGAAAAGTCAGCGCTTCTACCCACCAAATGATATTTAAATATATAATTGAATATGATGTATTAATCAATAAAATTCTTGAACAAGGTAAAAATTTTTCATGTACAAAGTCAAAAGTTTGTCCATGCTGTGATGACAATTTATTGTGGGACGAGGAAGAAGAAAATGTTTTTTAGAGTTGTTTTAAGATATTTATTCAAAGACTCATTCCCATATATCCCTAAGACCATCTCCTATAAGATTTAAAGATAAAACAGTAAGCATAATTGCTATTTACGGATATAATGAAAGATGCGATGCGCTTAGAACGTAATCTTTTCCTTCCATGAGAGGAGTCCCCATTCAGAATATGGAGGCTGTATGCCGAATACAAGAAATCCTAATGCTGATACTCCAAGCAGCGCTTTACCTATTCCTATTGTAATTAGAACAATGGTTGAAGGGATGTTGGCAGGGAAGATATGGCGAAAAATAATAACTCTTTTTGAGACTCCGGAGATCGTGGCCGATTTAACATAATCCTGTTTCTTATTGAATAATTAAAGAAACTTGCAGCAGGTGCACTTACAGGGAAATCATTTGTGGTTTATGATCCTGTATTAACACAGTTTTTAGATTGTTAGATAAAAATCTGAAAACTGTGTTAACTGTCAACAAATTCAGGCCTCGTCCACTGTAAATACAACATGGCATATTGTACAATCCTTAAACTAATTTTATGGTTTATTGACAATCTTAGTTTTTTGTGGCAATGAGCTATTGTTTTCATAATATCCAAAACAGGATATATTTTATTTAATTTTCACACCGGGAAATGGCAGTGAAGCAAAACTCTTAATCGGGTAAAACAGCCATTTTCAGATGTGCACAATTTTATGTTTTTCGGATTTTAAAAATATAGCATGAAAAAAATATCCAAACCTGCAAAAACAGCTAAAAAAAAAGTTCAAAAAAAAACTGTGGAGTTTGACAGTATCAGCATCAGAGGGGCAAAAGAACACAATCTTAAAAATATTGATATTGATCTGCCCAAAAAAAAACTGATTGTTATTACAGGGGTTTCAGGTTCCGGCAAATCAAGCCTTGCATTTGATACTATTTTTGCTGAAGGCCAGAGGCGCTATGTGGAATCTCTTTCAGCCTACGCAAGACAGTTTATAGGCCAGCTGGAAAAACCAAAATATGAGACAATAAGAGGGCTTTCACCAACAATATCCATAGAACAAAAATCTGCAGGTTTCAATCCCCGATCAACAGTCGGTACAATCACAGAAATTTATGACTATTTAAGGGTACTTTATGCCAGAATCGGAATACAGCACTGCCATATTTGTGGTAAAAAGGTTGGTAAAACAGATGCTGCGGGTATTGTAAACCAGTTGGCTTTACTACCTGTATCCACCCGCTTTTTTCTTCTTGCACCGATTATTGAAAACAGAAAAGGTGAGCACAATCAACTTTTTGATGAGCTCAAAAAAGATGGGTTTGCACGAGTAAGAATTGATGGTGTTGTACACGAGCTTTCTTCTGTTCAGGCACTTTCAAAACATAAAAAACACAATATCGAAGTTGTTGTTGACAGACTTGCTGTAAAAAAAGGAAAAAATTTTCAAAAACGCCTTACAGATTCTGTGGAAACTGCACTCAATCTTGGAAAAGGAGAGATAATAGTCCATATTCCTGACCGTGAAGATATAAAGATGAGTGAGGCAAGATCATGTTGCGGTATGGCTTTTCCAGAACTTGTTCCTTCTCTTTTTTCTTTTAATTCCCCCATTGGCATGTGTCAGGATTGCAACGGTATTGGAACTGTAATTTCAATGGATGAGGATAAGGTTGTTCCTGAAAAAAATCTTTCAATTCGCCAGGGTGCAGTAATTCCCTGGAAAAACTACTTTTCCAATAAAAAGTCAAGAAATGGTTCCTGGGGATTTGAGCAGTTAAAAGCCATGGAAAAGCAGTGGGGAGTTGATCTTAATGTTTCATGGATAAAGCTTTCAAAAAAACATCGTGATCTTTGCCTTTTTGGATCCAAAGGGAATAAGATGGTGGTAAACTGGAAGTCCACAAAAATAAAAGGCAGCGTGACCACAGAGTTTGAAGGCATATTAAACAGCATGATGCGCAGATACATGCAGACCCAGTCAAATTTTCAAAAAAAATGGTACTCAAAATTTTTAACATCAAAAGAGTGTAAAACCTGTAAAGGTAAAAGACTGAAACCAGAAGTTCTTAATGTAAAAATTGAAAATTTTTCCATTATGGATATTACTGCAATGACAATAGGTGAGTCGTATGAATTTTTTAAATCACTTAAACTTTGCGGTAATAAAAAAATAATTGCAGAAGAACTTTTAAAAGAAATTACAGGAAGGCTGGGATTTTTGGTTAATGTGGGACTTTCTTATCTTTCTCTTGACAGAAAAGGGCCTACACTTTCCGGAGGAGAATCCCAGCGTATACGTCTTGCATCACAGATCGGTTCAGAACTAACCGGAGTACTTTATGTTCTTGATGAACCTTCAATCGGTCTTCACCAGAAAGATAATATAAAACTTATTAAAAGCCTTGGCCATTTAAGAGATATAGGAAATACTCTTATAGTTGTTGAACACGATCAGGAAACAATCGAATCAGCAGACTGGGTTGTGGATATGGGTCCTGGGGCAGGTCAACTTGGAGGTCAGGTTGTTGCAGCTGCTACACCTGAAAAGTTAAGAAACAATAGAGCATCACTTACAGGTCTTTATCTTAGTGGGAAAAAAAAGATTGATGTGCCTTTAAAAAGGCGTACACCAGAAACTGCAGGAAATAAATGGATCACTATTTACAAAGCATCGGAAAACAATCTGGCTGATATAGACGTTAAAATTCCTCTTGGTCTTTTTGTAACTATTACCGGCGTATCAGGGGCAGGGAAGTCATCTCTTACAAACCAGATCCTTTTTCCGGCTTTGTCAAAAAAATTGCATTTGTCAACTGTTTCAGTGGGAAAATATGAAAAAATTGAAGGGCTTTCAAACATTGACAAGGTAATTAATATTAATCAAAAGGCAATAGGCAGAACACCAAGAAGTAATCCTGCAACCTACACAAAGGTTTTTGATCATATCAGGGATCTTTTTTCCATGCTTCCTGAATCAAAGGCAAGAGGGTATAAAAAAGGACGGTTCTCATTCAATGTAAAAGGTGGCCGTTGTGAATTTTGCAAAGGAGATGGTTTTATAAGGGTTGAAATGCATTTTCTTGCTGATGTTTTTGTCCCATGTGAAGTCTGTAAGGGAAAAAGATTTAACGAATCGACCCTTGAAATTCTATATAAAGGTAATTCCATTTCAGATATTTTAGATCTTTCAATTTCTCAGGCCTATGAACTTTTTGAAAACCAGCTAAAAATCAAGTCTATACTTGATACCCTCAATCAGGTAGGTCTTTCGTATATAAAGCTTGGGCAATTTGCAACAACTCTTTCAGGAGGAGAAGCCCAGAGAATCAAACTTGCCCGTGAACTTTCAAAACGTGAAACAGGAAGAACTTTGTATATCCTTGACGAACCTACAACAGGTCTTCATTTTGATGATATAAAACTTCTTCTTCAAGTACTCCAGAAACTTGTAGATTTTGGCAATACAGTGATTGTGATTGAACATAACCTTGATGTTATCAAAACAGCTGACTGGATAATAGATATAGGACCTGAAGGCGGCAGCAAGGGAGGTAAAATTGTTACAACAGGAACACCAGAAAAAGTCGCAGAATGCAAAAAAAGCTATACAGGGTTGTTTTTAAAAAAAATGTTGTAAAATTTGACTGCAAACAAAAAATTTCAATTATAATTTATGCGTTGTCGGTATTTAATCTGACCAAAAAATCATATATAATTATAAATTAGTAGTCTTAAAGTTTATGTATGGGGGAGTTGAAAAGACTCTCCCCACACAGAGGAAAATTTTTTAATAATATTACTTGCCGGTTTTTGACAATAGTGAAATTTCAGGAGATATTAATCTGTTCAATTCAACATAATAAAGAGTAATAGCTTCCTGTTTATTTATTACTTTATCATGATTTCTATCTGCTTGTAAAAGTCTTGAAACAAAATCTATTTCGTGTTGTTTAATTACTTTGTCAACACTAATGTCTTTGTAAGGATTAGGAAAATTTGCTGAGGCACTTGTTAGAATATCTACTCTATCTCTTATTTTTTCAGCATTTCTGATAATCGACCACATTTCACTTGTTGCAAAAAACACTACAGCACCATCGAAAAAATAATTTGGTATCAGTTTTGAATTTTGATCGTTTTCCTTAAGTCTTAATGAAAAATTTGCTACTTTACTATCAAGATCATTTTTTTTGCTTTAATGCTATAGACCGTCACATAAATAATTTCAGCAATAGACTGAGCTATAATAAAATTTAAAAACCTCTGAAACTCGCTGCGCTCAAACAGTCAGAGTTTTTTAAATTTCACCATAGCTCAGTTTTGCCATCTGGTTTTATGAAATTTATTATCTGAACACCTATATATCTATCTTTTCTGCCAGATTATCTCTTTGTTTATTAACATCTGAATGTTGATTATTGATAATTTATCATATACATATTAATCTGTTATTTATAGCATCGGTATATTTCCCAATTATTATAATTGATATATTAAAAATAATTGGGAAGTATTTTATATAAAAAATATAATTTTTTAAATGTATAAACTTAAGGTGTGGTAGCTTTATTGTTTGTTTTTATTGTCATATGTTAAGCATAGTATTTCACAGTAATGTTTTCGGATTTTAATTTATATCCCTTTGAAGCCATGGCTTTGAAATCCCGTTTGAAAAAATTCAAACTCTAACGGAAAAATAACGGTGTCCAAAATTAGTTCTCAAAAATCCGCGTAAACTACCCTTAAACTGTCCACAGCTACCCGCCATAAAGCTTGATTAAACATGTTGTTGCGTAACCATCGGATAAACTTTATAGACCGTTGTGTGAATCGTCTGATATCTCTTAGATGGATAGGCAATACAACTCCATTTTCTTTTGCTGAATCAACTGCTTTATTTAGTCGTTATCCCATTTCACTTTATAGAGATAGGCTGTGAGGCCAGGAGGTACCTGAGTTAAGTTCGTTAGACAGCTGTAGCTTTTTCCAGTTACAGGACATTTGTATCTTATTCTCCGACATGAAACTCCACATAAAATCTCTATTAATTCATGAGATAAAACTCCTGTGTTGATATTATCTTCAGGATCAAATTCTTTTCCTAAGGGTCAAAGGCAGACTTGACCCCTTTTTATGCATAGGCGGTGGATTTTGGGATCTATAACAAGCTTGACATATGAAAGTTAATTAGATAATTATTAAACTTTTGATTATACAGGCTATCGCGTTATGTTGGCACCAAGCAACTAAAAAACATAATATGTTGACAGGCTGTTACGGAATGCAAATTTCTTCAAGTTTAAGGCAGAAACTGGATAAATTTAGCATTGTAACAATTTGTTGGGAGCTTTTTCTTAAACTGAGTTGTTTTCCAAATTTATATAGAGGTGGATAGATATGAAAATATTGATGTACTGCTTAATAATATTTTTTTTGTTATCAGCGGGCTGTGATGGTTATAAAAAGGATGCAATTGCAAGTTATTACGGTGTCAACAGAATTACGGCAAGTCCTTCTGTTTCAGAATTTTCTGATGTTGTTATCTACACAACAGTTTTAGATAATTTCGGTAGTCCTGTTGCAGGGCTTACAAAAGATGATTTTGCAATTTGGGAAGGCTCAAGTATAGATAATGACTTAATAAAGCAGACAATAACAAGTTTTAAATTTGTCAGAGATTGCGCAGGAATCAGTATAGCACTTGTCATTGATGCAAGCGGAAGTATGAACAAAAATACACGATTTGGAGAGGTAAAAAATACAATAATCGGTTTTTTGAAAAATTTAAAAAACACAGACAGAGTAAGTTTGGTTAGATTTTCAAATTCCAATATGGTATCTTTAATTAAAAAATCTGATTTCGTTTCAGTTGATAAAGATAAAAATGGTATATCTGATATTATAGATGCAGTTCAAGGTCTAACAGCTTTTGGCGCCTCAAGTATTTATGACGGAACAGCAAAAGGTGTAAAAAGTTTAAGCCAGGAAGTCAGCCCAAAGGCGGTAATCGTTTTTACAGATGGAGATGCTTATGATAACACGATTTCAATTGAAGGTGTCATATCAAAAGCCAACAATGATAGTGTTCCTGTTTATCTAATAGGACTTGAAACTGATCCTGATAATTTAAAAGATATGAGTGGGCATAATTTAAAAGATATTGCCACTCGGACAAAGGGTAGATATTTTTTTGCTGCCACTATACAGCAAATGACTGATATTTACATTGAAATAGCTTCAAATGTACGTAGTCAGTATAAAATAGGATATAAAAGCAGTAATGCATCTTTTGACGGAACAACACGCTCAGTCATGGTTTCATCCAGGAATGTCAGCGGTTCAGGAATTTATGTGGCTAATAGCAGGCCTAAAATAATTCTGGATAAAAAAACATTGGATTTAAGCAGATCCAGTCATAAAATAGATGATAAATTAACAATATCCGGCACTGTAAAAGATCTCAATGCTGCCCTGCAGGATCAAGATCTTTCAGCCTTATTATACTACAGACATCTAAATGATAAGGATTATACAAAAGCTGCTGTTAATTTAACCAATAAAGGTGACAGTCTCTATTCCTTTAGTGAAGAAATTCCTGTATCAGCAATTCAAAAACCCGGAATAGAGTACTACCTTTATGCTACAGACACAATTCAGGAAATATATTATCCGTTTAATTATAATGTTGTCCCAAATTCAATTTCAATAGAGTCGCAAGCACCATTTATTTCTCATGAAGTGATAGTTTCATCACGTGAAAATAAGGCAATTACAATATCTGCTGACGCTACAGATCCTGATCCAGGGGACAAGATAGTGGGCGCATCACTTTTTTACCGTATTCATGATTCAGACCAAGAGCCTGACCAGGCAAAGCCTTTTATAGAAGTAGAAATGGCAGGTCAAGACACTTACACAGCAAAAATTCCTGCACATAGCATTGTTAAGCCTGGCATGGATTATTATATTGCAGCATGGGACAGCTCTGGTATCAGAGCAGAACATGGAAGTGCTGATGAGTCACATTTTATAAAGGCAACGTCTGTGGCAGTACATATTAATCTTATTGATAATGGTAGTTTTGAAAATCCAGAAGTTCCTTACAAATCTTTTAGGATTTTTAGGAATATTCCTGGATGGAACAATGACTTCAAGTATGGCTTAGAAATTCAAAACAACATAGCTGGTTCACCTTTTAATGGCAATCAGTTTATAGAGCTGGATGCTCATGAAAATACTGAAATTCAACAGAAAATAAATACTGTTGCAGGAAAGGAATATGAGATAAGTTTTGCATATTCGCCTCGTTGTGATATAGAGGCAGCTTCAAATGAAATTCAGATTTTCTTTAATGATATTTTGCTCGACACTATTACCGAAGATGGCACATATTGTTTAGATAATAGCTGGTCTGTTTATAACTATATTGTGACAGCTCCAGGTCATTTATCGTCTTTAAAATTCAGAGCAACAGGAATAAGTGATGGGTTTGGTGGCTATCTGGATGATGTACGTGTTTCTCCAATACAGTAACAGTAGAAAAATAATTTTTATGCTGATAAAAAAAATCCATGTTTTGTTGTTGATTATAACGTAAGGGGATTTTTTATTTTTAAGGCATTTAAATTGAGGTTAAACCTGCTTACTATTATTAATTCATTAAAAAAATAGAGGATTTTTATGAAAAAAAGACTATTTTTAAATTTGTTTCTGGTTTCGATATTATTTATGTTTATATTTGAGCTGCCTGTTTTTTCAAATGGCTTATCTTCAGAAGGTTTGCCTGAATTTAATGAGCTAAAAATTACACTTAAATCAGTTGTGAATGAAAAAAATGGGGGATTTGGCTTAAACATGTGGGCTGTAGTAGTAGATAGAGACGGTATTGTAAAAGCTGTTGCTTTTTCAGGTAATAACAGAGGTGATCAGTGGCCAGGAAGCCGTGTTATTGCTGCACAGAAAGCTAATACTGCAAATGCTTTCAGTCTGCCAAATTTTTCCTTATCCACTGCTAATCTTTTTAGTGCAGTTCAACCTGGAGGCAGTTTATATGGTTTACAGCACAGTAATCCTGTTGATGTAAAAATTGCATATCGTGGGAGCTCAAAAAAAAAAGGAACTAAAAAAGATCCCATGGCAGGATATATAATTGGCGGAGTAAATGTATTTGGCGGAGGGTTGGCATTGTACAACAGCAAAGGAAAAATTATCGGAGCATTGGGTGTAAGCGGAGACAGTTCCTGCGCTGATCACAATATTGCATGGAAAGTTCGCCATAAATTGAAATTGGATTTTGTTCCTGCAGGAATAAGCCCTGATAAAAATGATAATATTGTCTATGACATTACTGATGGTAAAAGTTCTGGAGGTTGGGGGCATCCTGCATGTTCTCCTGACACTGTGACAATTGCAGAAAATTTTTCCAAGACACATCCTGTCAGGGTAAAAGAATAAATATATTTTATCTTGCAATGCAACTTAATATCTTACGTTTCGACAGGCTGTTACAAAACGCAGTTTATCCAGTTTCCGCGTTAGAAAATTAATTTGATCCTCTTAAATACCGCTTGTATGCTTGCAGTCAAATTAATTTTCCGCCTTGAACTTGAAAAATTTTTCATTCCGCAAGCAGCCTGTCGATAGCTATTATCAACAAAATTTTATTTTAACTACAATATATAGCATATTGATAAGATTTTCGACATAAGTCGCAGGAAAAGCACTCCCTTTTTGCGCATAACTAATATAGTATAAATCAGCCAAAAAAACATTATCAATGTATGTGTGTTGAAGAATTGATTTTTTTTTAAAATATTTTTTACTATGATTGACTCTGTTGAAATTTTAAATATATATAAAAGTTTTGAAAAGCTTCGGGCTCTTACAAACATTAATTTTTCCATTAAGCAGAATACCTATTTTGGTCTTATAGGGCCTAACGGAGCCGGCAAATCTACACTGATAAATATTATGGCAGGTCTTGCATATGCAAACAAAGGCACAATAAAAATCATGGGTAATGATGTTCGTTCCAAATGGCGCAAAGCAAGGCATTGTCTTGGTGTTGTGCCCCAGGAACTTGTTTATGATTCTTTTTTTACAGTGCGTGAAATGCTTAGACTGCAATCCGGTTATTTTGGATATGGATCTGAAAACTATCCATGGGTTGATGAATTAATAGAAACTCTGGATCTTTCTGAAAAAGCTGATGTAAACCTGCAACGTCTTTCAGGAGGTATGAAAAGGCGTGTTCTTATTGCACAGGCTCTTGTTCACAAGCCTGAAGTTGTAGTCCTGGATGAACCAACAGCAGGTGTGGATGTTAAATTGCGACAGGTATTATGGGAATTTACAAAACAACTTCATCAAAAAGGGCATACAATTCTTTTAACAACCCATTATCTGGAAGAAGCTGAAAACCTATGCCAGCAAGTAGCAATTTTAGACAAAGGAAAAGTAATCGCAATAGATAGTACAAAATCGTTAATCAATCAATATCCATACAGGTTTTTAACTGTTAAAACAGACAAAAATTCATCTGATATCCCGGAATCCATAAGAAAACTGATGATTTCTTTCCAAAACAATCGTATGACTTTGAAATTGTATAACAAAAAAGACAAGATAGGTGATGTGCTTGAAACTTTAACCAGTGCCGGAATTCATATTATTGACCTGAAAACTAGTGAACCTAGCCTTGAAGATGTTTTTATGAACCTGACCCAAAGCAAAAAAAAACATGATTAATTACAAGGGAATGGCAACTCTTTTTGCCAAAGAAATCTGGAGGTTTTTAAAGGTATGGATTCAGACAATTCTGGCTCCTGTAGTAAATGTTTTGCTTTATCTGCTTGTTTTTATTTCGGTTATATCAGATAAGGTGGAAATTTTTAAAGGGTTTTCCTATGCTGAATTTTTAATTCCAGGACTAATCATAATGGCTGTGCTGCAAAATGCTTTTGCCAACAGTTGTTCCAGCCTTTTCCAGGCAAAGCAAAACGGAAGCATTATTTTTATGCTGCTTGCCCCTTTATCAGGTATGGAATTTTATACTGCATTTGTCGCAGCATGCATTATGCGAGGTATCTGCGTGGGGATTGTCGTGTGGATCGTTTCTTGTCTGTTTTTGTTTTTGCCTGTACACAACTTTTTTATAATATTATGTTTTGCTGTTCTTGGAAGCGGAATCCTGGGCGCTCTTGGTATTATCGCCTCAATATGGGCAGATAAATGGGATCATATTTCAGCTTTTCAAAATTTTGTTATACTTCCTCTTTCATTTTTAAGCGGTGTTTTTTTTTCGATCAGATCCCTGCCATCATTTTGGAGTAGTATTTCAATTTATAATCCGTTTTTTTATTTGATTGATGGTTTCAGATATGGTTTCTTAGGAGTATCAGAAACTTCTCTTTGGCTGAGTATTGTAATTTCAAGCATTTTTTTTGTGTTTGTAAGCACTATTTGTATAATAATGCTTTGCAGTGGATATAAATTGCGGATATAATTTTTTCATTGCTTAATATATTGTGTTTTTAAGTTTTGATGATAGCGATATTTTTCAATAATATCGGAAAAAAGGAAATTTTTTATTATGAAACTTGAGGACTTGAAAGACAAGACTGCAATAGTAGGTGTTGGTAACACTCCCTTTAGCGCTTTATACAAAACGCGCAATCCCATGAGAAATTCCTATACTCTTGGGCTTGAAGCATTTAAAAATGCCCTTGATGACTCTGGTTTAAATAAAGATGACATTGACGGCATAATTGTTTCCCGTATTCCTTCATATACAGATATGTGCGTGATGACAGGTATTGATAATCCAAGATTAACCAATGTGCTTGAAGGCAGTGGAAGAATGTCGGGTATTGCCATACAATATGCTGCCATGGCAGTATATACAGGAATGGCAAATGTTGTTGCATGTATATATGGAAACGACGGTCAGTCTGTCGGAGCATCTTACGGGGGTGAATTTGGTTTTATTGATAACTACAATACTCCTTTTGGAATGACATCTCCAGGTGCAAGTGTTGCATTAATGTGGCAAAGACATATGCATGAATATGGCACAACTTCTGAAGATCTCGGCACATTAGCTATTTCTCAGCGTGAATTTGCCTCAAAAAATCCCAATGCAGTGATGCATGCACCTATTTCAATGGAACAATATTTAAATTCAAGATACATCTGTTCTCCTCTCAGGCTTTTTGATTATTGTCTTATAAATGATGGCGGTGTTTGCATTATTGTTACAACAGCTGAAAGAGCCAAAGATTGTAAAAAGCCTCCGGTACACATAATGGGCACAGCTCAGGCAGGTTCTCATAATCCTTATTACCATGTTGAAGATTACAACTGGAAAGCTATGCAGATAGTAGCAGATCAGGTTTACCAAATGGCAGGCGTTGGAACCTGTGATATCGATTGTGCTCAAATATATGATAATTTTCTTCCTGTAGTGATGTTTAGCCTGGAAGGTTATGGGTTTTGCCCAAAGGGTGAAAGTGGGCAATGGATTAGAAATGGAAGAATTGGGCAAGATGGTGATCTGCCGATAAATACCAGTGGAGGTCACTGCTCGGAAAGTTATATGCAGGGGTGGGGACTGCATGTTGAAGCTGTTCGCCAATTAAGAGGAGAGTGCGGTGAAAGACAGATAAAAGATGCTGAGATAATACAGTATATTTGCAGTTCACCAGTTTGCTCATCTCATATCCTGAGGAGGTAGATTATCATGTTAACATATACAAAACCTTTACCTGTTTATAATGCAATTGATGCTCCATACTGGCAGGCTCTTTTTCAACATGAACTCAGGATGCAAAAATGTAGTGCCTGCGACAAAATATGGTTTCCTCCAGGCAGTGTGTGCCCAAAATGTCTATGTGAAAAATATCACTGGGAAAAACTAAAAGGAACAGGAAAAATATGGTCGTGGGTTGTTTTTCATAAACTTTACATACCTTCTTATTCAGATGATATTCCCTATAATGTTGCTGCAGTAAAACTTGATGAAGGTCCAATGCTGACAAGCAATATTGTTCAATGCAGCAATGACACAATTAAATGTGATATGCCAGTTGAAATAGTATTTGATGATGTTACAAAAGAGATAACATTACCTGTGTTTAGACCTTCAGGAAAAAGATCAATTTAGATATTTTAGGTTATTTTGTGAGCAGTTGATAAAAACAGCGAGCAAGAGAATTGAACTTTAAGTGTGGTATTTGATCCGCTTAAATACCACCTGTATACCTGTGTCAAATTAATTTTCCCCTTGAATCTGAAAAACTTTCATTCCGTAAGATTCTGTTGATTGTTACGTGAGACAAAATTGTATCATGATACAAAATCATGAAGCTGAATAGTAACAAAATTTATTGAAATACTTTCCTGTATTTACAATAAATTCAGCAAGTTTCTGAATTGCGGGGATACAATCTGGCTGATAAGATAAAACTGGCACTCCACTTGCAATTCAGCATATTAAAGATTTTAAATAAGGAGGTTTGATATGTTGCAACTTAAAGAACTTAAAAAAGAATATGAACTTATTAATGAAATTGACTGGGACATGACTCCGGAAGAGGCGGTTAGACTCTATCTTGAATGGGGCAATAATGATTGTACCGGGGGCAAATATGCTATTCGATCAAAAAATGATGTTTCACATTATTTTGTAGTAAATACATGGGAAAAAGTGCCAAAAATTTATCTGGTAAAAAGAAATTCTGATTATGCCAAAGAGCTTGCAAAGTTTGAAATGCCGGAAGATATCAACGCTAAGTTTTTGAACCATATGGGTAATCTCAAAGGTGTTTACCCGGTTAAAGGAAATGTGAAAAAATGGTTGCAAAAAGAGCTTGGATGTATATAAAAAAAAAGAGACAAAAAATATTTCATTTATCAGGCAATATGCTGCTCAATAATAAAAATTAAGGAGGAGACATGGCTCAAATAACATTACAAGGTAATACGGCTCAAACCAGCGGAGAACTGCCTGCGGTTGGATCTATGGCCCCTGACTTTTTACTTACGCGAACTGATCTGTCAGATATTTCTCTTAATGATTTTGCCGCTCAAAAGGTTGTACTTAGCATTTTTCCTAGCATTGACACGCCCGTATGCGCAACGTCCACACGCAGATTTAATATGGAAGTCAGCAAATGGAAAAATACGGCTGTGCTTTGCATATCACGGGATCTCCCTTTTGCTCACACCCGCTTTTGTGAAGCAGAAGGGCTCAAGAATATTATTCCATTATCAGAAATGAGACGCAGAGATTTTGGAGAACAATACGGTGTTGCCATAGTAAACGGCCCATTGGCAGGCCTTTTAGCAAGAGCAGTACTTCTCATAGATGAAAATGGCGAGATTATCTATACCCAGTTAGTAAATGAGATCGGCAAGGAACCGGATTATCAAAAGCTCATCGCTGCACTGCAAGGCGTTTAAAACAAGCCGAATTTCACAGCTGTTTTGAAAATATATGTATGTAACAAAAAAATGAATGGATTTAATCGGGAGGGTTCTTATGGAAGTCAGACATTCTTCAAATGCTAATATTTCTAATCTATTACAGCCTTTTGGTAAGATTGACTTTAATGTAAGCCAAATAGGTTTTGGTGGCTATAGGATCCTTCCACAAAGTAAAGAGCATAAAGATGCACTTTGCTATGCTATTAGAAAAGGTTTCAATCTAATTGACACTTCCAGTAATTATACCGGCGGAGAGAGTGAAAGACTCATCGGCAACACATTAAAGTCAATGATCGGAAATGGTGAAATTAGTCGGGAAGCTGTTTTAATTGTATCAAAAGCCGGATATGTTCAAGGTGAAAATATGGCAACAGCCAAAAAACGTGAAGCACAGGGCCAGCCTTTTCCGGAAATGGTTAAATATATGGATGGGTGCTGGCATTGTATTCATCCTGATTTTTTAGAAAATCAGCTGCAGCGTACTTTAGGCAGGCTGCAAATAGACAACCTGGATATTTATCTGCTCCACAATCCTGAATATTTTCTTTCTCATATAAAACAAAAAGGGCTTATGGATCTGACAACAGCTCGTGATGAGTACGAACGTAGAATCTTTAATGCCTTTAAATGGCTGGAAAAAAAAGTTAAAGAAGGTAAGGTTAAAGCTTATGGTATTTCTGCGAATACCTTTGTCAAGCCTTGTGAAGATTTTGAGTTTACTTCGCTTGAAAAAGTAGTTAAAATTGCTGAATCTATTAGCCCTGACCATAATTTTAAAGTCATTCAGTTTCCACTGAACCTGTTTGAAACCGGAGCCTGCTTAGAAAAAAATCAATCAGGCAGCACTAAAACCCTTATAGAGTTTGCAGTAGAAAAAAATATAGCCACAATGGTTAATCGTCCTTTAAATGCCATAGCAGAAAACACCATGGTTCGCCTGGCTAGTTTTGACGAAATTGATCCCAGTAAGATAATCATAGAAAATTTTTCTATGCAGCAAAAAAAAGTTATGGAGTGTGAAAGCAGGTTTCAAACAGATTTCAAAAGCAAATGGCCAAAAGAGCTGTCTTTAATTCCTTTAAACAGACTTTTTTCAATTCCCTATTATCTATCCTCAGCTTTAATCGAAATCCACGGATGGGAACAATGGGATTATGAAAAAGAGTACCGAATTATGCCACAGCTTTATGACGATTTAAATTATCTGAATAATATTATGCAGCACGCTGCTCACTGGAAAAAGTGGGTCTTAGAGTTTTCTCACTCTTTATTAAAACTTCTTGATATCACCACAGCCAGTTTTAAAACTTCAAAATCTACATTTTCTGAAATGTTTAGCAAAAGGTTGGACACGCTCGATTCAGCATTAAAATCATCTGCCTCACTTTCACAGAAATCGTTGAGGATACTAAGCTCTATTCCAGGAATCAATTGTGTTCTTTTAGGAATGCGAAAAAAAGATTATGTTGATGATGCACTTGCTGCACTCAAAGAGCCGACCCTTCAAAATGCCGCTCAGATACTTTCCTCTATTTCTAAAAATCAGTTGATTAAACAGTGGAAGCAATAGGACATGCTAATCCTGCCTCAAAGTTTTCTGTTTTCTCATCATGCAATCTAAATCTTACCTGTTAATTTAGAAAAATTATCAACAGGTGTTAGGGAATGAAAATTTCTTCAAGTTAAAGATGGAAAATTAATTTGATCACAGGCATACAAGGTAGTATTTCGAGGATCAAATTAATTTTCTAACGCAAAAATTGAAGAAATTGCGTTTTGTAACAGCCTGTTGGAAAGATCTCTTCGTATTGCTTCTGTTTATTGTTAGGGTTATAATAATATATGTAAGATATTTATTTAAAAACTGGCGGTATTTCTATCTGAGATTAAAAAACTTAAAGATCAGGTTTTAGGAGAATTTTAATAAATGTTGCTATCTTTTATGGGACTTATGGGCGGTTTGGCATTTTTTCTTTATGGAATGGAAAAAATGAGTAAAGGATTGAATAAAACAGCTGGCGATAATATGCGGACTATACTTTCAGCATTAACAAACAACAGAGTTGTGGCACTTTTTGTAGGTGCTTTTGTTACAATGGTAATTCAGTCAAGCAGTGCAACAACAGTTATGCTTGTAAGTTTTGTCCAGGCCGGGTTAATGAGCTTTACAAGCTCTATGGGTATTATACTAGGCGCTGATATAGGAACTACAGTTACAACCCAGCTTATTGCATTTAAAATTTCAGATTATTCGCTTTTAATGATTGCATTTGGTTTTGGATTACGAATGTTTGGCAAAACTGAGCGGATAAAAAGTATTGGGGATATTTTACTGGGTTTCGGTATTTTATTCTACGGTATGAAAGTTATGAGTGATGCAATGAAACCGCTGCGTACCCATCAAACGGTTATTAACTTTATGAAAGAACTTGAAAATCCATTGATAGGGATTTTAACAGCTGCAGTATTAACCGCACTCATCCAAAGTAGCAGTGCATTTACAGGGATTATTATTGTTTTGGCAAATCAGGGAATCATTTCACTTGAAGCTGGTATTCCAATGATTTTCGGAGCAAATATCGGAACATGTGTTACAGCTGCTTTTGCCTGTATTGGCATGTCGCGTGAAGCAAAGCGTGTTGCCCTGGCTCATGTGTTAATAAAAGTCGCAGGTGTTATGTTATTTTTATTTTGGATTCCTGATTTTGCTAACATGATTCGCGCAATAGCTAGTAAGTATGGTTCAGATACAGCACGCCAAATTGCAAATGCCCATACATTTTTTAATGTTAGTATAGGACTTCTTTTTCTTCCATTTATTTCATTTTTTGTTAAGATTTCAAATAAAATACTGCCTGATAAAAAAGAGGAACAAGATTATATGCTGTCTGTCAGATATCTGGATGAAAACTTTATCTCATCACCTGCCATTGCAATTGATTTAGCCCGTATAGAAATATCGCGTATGGCGAAACTGCTGGAAAGAATGCTGCGTGCTATTATCATTCCTTTTATGTCTTGTGAAAAGTCCATAAATTTTTCAAATCTTTCAAAAGAAGAAGTTAAACTTTTAATTAATGAAATTCCAAAACATGATGAGATCTTTCCTGATCTTTCTTTGATTGAAGGTGTGGATTTAAGGGAAAAAAAAATAGACTATCTTGAAGAAAAAATAGTTGATTATCTTTTGAAGATCGCTCAACATGATGTGTCTGAAAGTCAGGCAAATGAAGTTTATTCAATGATGTCAATTGCAAGTGATATGGAGAGTATCGGTGATATCATTCATAGAAATATGCTGCCGCTTATTAAAAAAAAACAGCAGCTTGAAATGGATTTTCACGAAGAAGGCAAGGAAGAGTTGTTGATTTATCATGGGAAAATGTTTAAGCAAATACGTCTTTTAAAAGAGGCATTTACTGAAGCAAACCATGAAAAAGCGAAAAATATAATAAAAAAAGAAGAAAAATATTTTACTCTTGAACAGCAGTACAGGCTCAGACACCTTGAAAGGCTTGTTCATGAAAAGCAAGGTTCCATAGAAACCCATGAGGTTCATATGGAATTGATGGATTTAATGAAACAGATCATAGTATATTCATCAAATATTGCAAAAGCTTTTGTAAATATTGATAAAAAGCGGTTTGTTAAAAAAATATAAAAACCGAGTCCAGAGGGCTCGGTTTCTATATAGCCCCTAAAAGGGATAAATTGTCTTTTTCCCTAAAGGGCTGGATCATGGCCCTAACGCGAGAAAACAAATGACTGGAATCTTAGTTGATTCGAATATAATTCTTGATTTTTTTCTATCGCAACCTTCTAAATTTTATGATAGACTATTAAATAACTTGCAGCTTTTCAGTAAAAATTATTTCAGATTACGCATTCTACAACACAAAAGCTTGTATAAGATTTTTTTCTGAGCTATTTTGCTGTTTCTAAACTTTAAATGTTTTAAAGACAAATTGGCTTTAAAAAAAATAAATTACTGAGTAAAGCACCGTAAAGCAGCTTTTTACTCACAGCATGATTTTCATTAATTTCAAATTGCTTTAATACTTTTGACGTTACAACTCCCTTTGTTTATTTTAAGGTTTAAAAATTTTCATTTATTGGAGGTATTAAAAAAAGTGGAACAAGAAATAATATTAATAATGGGAGTAGCTTTTTTGACTTCGGCAGTTGCGCGTTTTTGTCTTCTTAGCAACCCCAATGGGGCAATATTCAAACCTTTGAGCAAAGGGGATGCAGATAAAATTCAAAAATTTATAGAATCCGGGGCCGATGTAAATGTAAAAAATCAAGACGGCTATACTCCGCTTTATATTGCATCGCAAAAGGGCTATACCGAAATAGTCAAACTGCTTTTGGCCGCAAATAGCAACGTGAATGCCGCTGATGCAGATGGCAGCACTCCTCTTTTTATGGCTTCATGGCAGGGTCATATCGAAATAGTCAAACTGCTTTTAACTGCAAATAGCAACGTTAATGCCCCCCATGCAGATGGCAGCACTCCTCTTTTTATGGCTTCATGGCAGGGTCATACCGAAATAGTCAAACTGCTTTTAGCCGCAAATGGCAACGTGAATGCCGCTGATGCAGATGGCAGCACTCCTCTTTTTATGGCTTCATGGCAGGGTCATACCGAAATAGTCAAACTGCTTTTGACTGCAAATAGCAACGTTAATACCCCCCGTAGTTCAGATGGCAGTACTCCTCTTTTTATGGCTACAGAGCGAGGGTATACTGAAATAGTCAAGCTGCTTTTGACTGCAAATAGCAACGTTAATACTCCCCGTAGTTCAGATGATGTTACTCCCCTTTATATTGCATCGCAAAATGGTCATACCGAAATAGTCAAACTGCTTTTGGCTGCAACGGCTAATATTAATGCCACTGATACAGATAACCTTACTCCGCTTTTTTTGGCATCGCAAAATGGTCATACCGAAGTAGTCAAGCTCCTGTTGGCAGACAACAAAGCTGATGTTAATGCCACCGATGCAGGTGGTGCTACTCCGCTTTTTTTGGCATCGCAAAATGGTCATACCGAAATAGTCAAGCTACTATTGGCTGCCAGTGCCAACTTTAATGTTACAGACGCAGTTGGCGGTACTCCGCTTTTTTTGGCATTGTGGCAGGGTCATACCGAAGTAATTAAGCTGTTGCTGTCAGCCAAATGCGATGTTAATAATGCTTTGCAGTCTTTGAGCCAGTTTGAAAAAAACAGTTCAGCGAATCATTCTAATGATTTTAGTAAAATCACCACCAAACCACAAACCACCATCAAAACAACAAAAAACCGTATTGATCCTGACAAATCAGAGGGGTAAAATAAATAAGGGCGTGGTTTTGTGATTTTCTACAATAATTGTACTTCCACTAACCCAGTTTTTAAACTCGTTTGTGTAATACAGGTAAGCACTTGAGGCTGCACCAGTATATGTCCCTGGGATTTCTCCTTTAAGATCAAGGTTTATTTCTTTTTTTTCACCCGGCTTCATCTGTCTGTAATAAAATACAACGTTGCTTCCTGTTACTTCATAATAATCTACAACTTTCTTTTCCTGAAGCTCTTTAAGCTGCCATGGTTGAGGACTGAGTCCCCCTGGAATTCCGACAATTGCAATTGTCATAGGAAGGCCTTTTTCAGATTTTAAATTTGAAAGAGTTGTTTTAAGCCTTACAGTTTCGCCTGTTTTCAGCTTTTGAGTACTTAATGTTGTTTTAATATCCACATCACATTCTGGTGATGCTGCTGGAATATCTGTGCTGTAGTTTATTGAAAAAGTATACGGCAGAGAATTTTTAACTTTTTTATATTTTATTTCAACTTTATATTTACCACTTTTAAAAAATGGGTTAAGTTGCGTTTCCGGAATTACGATTTCATCTTTTTCTCCTTTTTCGTATGATCGTAAAGCCGCTTTTTGACCGTTTACATATATTTCGATTGTTCCGGATTCTGCAGTTTTTCTTGAAAATTTTGTAAATGCAACAAGTGACTTCAAGGCAAGAACTGTGCTTTGGGTATTTCCGAAACCGCCGTAGGATGATCTTGAACTTATGATAAATTTTACGCCTTTTGAGATTTTTACTGAATCTTTGCTATCGGATTTTAAGGCTGCAAGAACTGATAAAGCGGTTGTTTCAATACTTAAGCCAAGCCCGGTTGAACATGTAACAGAATGAATTTTTCCTGTCCAGCTTCCATTTTCCTTTTGTTGTTTCATAAGTTTTGAAAGAAAAGCCCTGGCACGTTTATCTTTTACATTAAAAAGCGCATTGACAACTAATGCGAGCTGATAAGGATCATTTGACTTTTCAGCACTTTCACATGCTTTTTCAAGTTCTTTTTTGATTTCAAAAACAAAACCTGCCTCAGATAAAGCGTAAACGATATAAGCATTGGTAATTGCATCTTCTGCTCGCCCAAAACTGTCAAGTGCTTTTTTATTACGGATAAAACCGCCTTTTCCATCACGTTTTTCAAGGAGCCATTTTCCGGTTCGCTGAATCATCTCATTATCAACACCTCCAAAAACACTCTGCATCTCCTTAAATTCCATAAGCCCGTATGCTGTGAGTGCTTCATGCCCTGGAGCTGAACCAAACCATTCATAACCTTTTTGCTTTGTTTCAAATGAGATCAGTTTTTCATAGCCTTTTTCAATAAGGTCTTTTGCTTTTTTAATGACTTTACCGTTTTTATGATCGTTTTCATACATGTATTGCATAACCATAATATTGGGGTAGGTAGATGACGATGTTTGCTCAAAACAGCCGTAGGGTTCCCGCAAAATGGATTCAATACCTTTTAAAAGATCACTTAAAACTGTGGGATAGGCCGTAAATTTTGCGTTAATTGTTCCTTTAACAGGTTTTAAAATTTCAATATTGAATTTTTTATCTTTTTCCTGTGAAGAAATACTGATACTTACCGGAAAACCTTTTGGAGCAACATTGATTTTTCTGCTAAATGAGTCTTTATCATTATTGCTTTTAAACTCAGCGCGGAAAAGATCATCTCCTGGAATATTTAAAACTTCAAAGGGAAGATAATAAGTCACAGCGTTACCTTTTTGTACGGTGATTTTTTCAGGAAAAGATCCGGTTTTTTTCCATGAAGCCGGTGATAGTATTGTTAAAAAACCTTCAATTTTGTCGTTGCTGTTATTAATAATTGTTAATGGTAAAAAAAGGTTGTCTCCCATTGAAACTTCAACAGGTATTTTAACATCTATGCTAAAAGGAAGTTGTGTATAATGGAGTTTTTCGTTTCTTCCGACAAGACCATCAATTCCTATGCCTTCAACAATTGATCTAAAGGCGGTAATTTCATCAGAATTGTAAAATTCGATTTCTGCTTTTCCTCTTCTATCTGTTTCTATATCTCCTTTCCAGAAAATTGTTGAACGGAAATCAACTCTTTCTTCTGCTTTTGTTGATGAATATACCTGGGCAGGAAAGATTCTTGATCTGTAGTAAAAAGGAGTTGTTTTTTCCGGTTTCTGAGCAGGTTCTGCTTTTACCCTTCTTTTATCTTCAACCATTTCTTTAATAAAGACAGCCTCATTTTCCACATCCTGGTCTTTTTTCAAATTTTTTCTATTGTTTTTACGAGGAGGGATAGCCAGTTCATCCATTTCCTGAACTATTTCCACCTCTTTTTTATCAAAAGCATCCAAAGCCTCTCTTTGAATAATTCCTTTGTCAACCACAGGCATTGCATTTTTGGCTCTTGCACCCTTAAAACGCATTATATTTTTTTTTACTGTTCTGTCTGCAAGGTAAATTGTTACCTGGGAATTATAATCACTTACATAAACGCTTCCGGTAGCACGCTTGCCTTTTGAAGCCAGCAAGCTCTCATTTTCATAAAGATCGATATTTCTAAAAACAAATGAGCCATCGCTGCCTGTTATTACAGTTTTTCCGGTGGAAGATGATTTTACTTCAGCTCCTGCAACTGGAATGCCGTTATAGCGGCTTGATAAAACAACTCCTTTGATCTCTGCTTTTTCAAATACATATTCAGGAGAGTATTGGTCAATTTCAAATATGTCTTTCCAGACAAACCTTCTCCAGCCATGGGTCAGCATCAGGAAATCCATAGCTTTGTCTGATTTTTCTTCTTTTTCATCAAAATAAAATCCAGGCTCATGAATTTTTGTTTTTAAATCCGGTTCAAGAAGAAGCTTTGAAAAAATATTGCCTTCTTTAACATCAGCAAAAGAAATCAGTTTATCATCTGCAACTGAAAGTGAAAGCTGTGCCGGCAACGGCATTCCTTTTTCATCTAAAACACTGATGCTCATTTTTACTTTTTCCCTTGGTAAATATTTTTCTTTGTCAGTTTTGATATT
>Ga0209345_10001773_pt1 | contig 25017 bp, 22 predicted proteins | sample Cruoilmetagenom7_FD_187294 | JGI IMG/M metagenome (GOLD analysis project Ga0209345, IMG submission 187294) | Oil polluted marine microbial communities from Coal Oil Point, Santa Barbara, California, USA - Sample 7 (SPAdes) (version 2) | ecosystem: Environmental > Aquatic > Marine > Oil seeps ...
GACGAGATCGCGGCCTCGCAATTTGCTGTCGATTGCGAGGTTAAACAGCGCCAAGTCTCTGAGATTGTCCGCAAGTTCAAGCCGAACACGAATGGCCCAGACTTGTTTCGGGAGCAATGGTCGCTTCTGACCAACCGTCCCGTGTTCCAAGGTCGACGCTTTGATTTTACGGCAGGAAGTTGGATTCTGGCCATGAGTTTTCCTCTATCCGTCCCTCCAAACCAGGCGTCGACACAGTGTCGACCGGCACATTCTATCATGAAAGGTAAATGGCCGCTCTCAGAGACGCCTCATCGCGTTTAACAACAGCGGTGCGGTTGGCCGCTTCGAGCCCGAAGTGACGAATGCTGCGCAACGCATTAAGGGGTGCGAAGCACACTTACTTGCCATACGGGCCTATCCACGCACCGAAATCTGATGCACCGCAGCGCGCTTGAAGTCTTCAATGAAATTGGCTTCCCCATAACGGCCTCCTTGCCTTAAAATTAGGGAGGAAAGTATCTACAATACGAGGGGCTGTTCAGACTGCCGAGCTCGAACGCTTTCAAATACTTGTCAGCAGCATGCTCGTTTCGCTGTTTTCAATACCGTCGATCATCCTGACCTCGCGTAAGACACGATCAAAATCTGCCAAGCTTTCAACCTGAACCTCTGATACCAAGTCCCATTTCCCACTGGTAGTGTGAACACGCTGCAACTCTGAAATGCCGCGTAGTCTAGCGATAACCTGTGTCGTGTTTCTTCCGGAAATTTCGATCATCATGATCGCTCTGATGCCGCCATCAGCGTAATCTTCGCGAACTCGCGCAGTGAACCCTAGAAGCGCTCCAGAATGCAGCAGACGATCCATCCGGTTCTGTACGGTGCCCCGTGATACACCCAATATCTCAGCCAGCTTGGCGATTGGCGCTCGGCCATCCCGCTTCAAAAGCGCGATTAACTCGCGATCGAGATCGTCGTAGATGTGTTTTCTGAGTTTTTCTGAATTCATGAAAGACCTAGCATTAATTGTAAACGGTATACGCGATATGCGCAAATATTGACGAATTGTACAGCAGTTTGGGCATTTTCCCTGCAGTTCTTATCCCCGTACAATGGGCTAAATCTAAGTGAGGCCTTCAATAATGAACGTAAACACAAGCATTCAGGCTCCGTCATCCGTTATCATGGTTCGACCGCATTTCTTCGCAGTTAATCCCGAAACGTTCGACAATGCGTATCAGGCTAAAACGCCGTCAACCGAGAATGATGCGCTCTTGGCCTATGACGAACTGACCAAGGCCGCGGAAACTTTGACGGCGCATGGCGTAACCGTTCATATGTTTGAAGGTGATAATCCAAAAACGCCCGACTGTGTGTTTCCGAACAATTGGTTCTCCACACATGCAGGCGGACATGTTGCGGTCTATCCAATGAAAGCCCCTAATCGACGGCTTGAACGGCGTCCGGATATCATCGATATATTGAAGTCAGACTACCGGGTACAGGACATTTTGGACTATTCGGGGCTCGAACATGACGGCCTTTATCTTGAAGGCACAGGAGCAATGGTACTCGATCACGTGGATCGCATTGCCTATGCGGCCAAATCGGATCGCACCAGTCCGATTGCGCTGGAAAGGTTCTGTACACATTTCAATTATGAGCCAATGGCGTTTTCTGCCGCCGACGCTCAGGGTCGCGCCGTGTATCACACCAATGTTCTGATGTGCATCGCAACCGACTTTGCAATCATTAGCGGTGCGATGATCCAGAACCCCGAACGCCGTTTGGAAGTATTGGCGCGATTGTCGCAAGGCGGGCGTGAAATCATCGACCTGAGCGAAAATCAAATCGCACATTTTGCAGGAAATGCGATTGAGCTACAGGGGGAGAACGGGCGTATACTTGCGCTGTCAGAAACCGCGCTCAACGCGCTCACGAAGGGCCAAAAGGCCATCATTTCTAAAAGTGCGACCCTTGTCCCCCTGAAAATCCCGACAATTGAGCTTTCGGGCGGGTCTGTTCGGTGTACCATTGCGGGAATTCACCTCGCCGCGAGAAACCCCAAGGCTTCACTTTAATCATATCAAACGTGACCGAAGAGGAAATGACCATGAAAATATCAACCGCTGATTTTCCAGACGAGACACGCCGGTATGACGCCGCCCTCGAAACGATTGCGCATCATGTTGAAGAACATAAGCCTGATCTTCTCGTTCTGCCGGAGATGCCGTTTACGCCTTGGATTTTCCACACCGATACCTTCGATCAGATCGCGTGGGACAATGCCGTTTTTGCTCATGAGGGTTGGCTGGATCGTTTTTCAAAAGAGATTCCGGTTCCGCTGATTTCTTCTCGCCCAACAAACGCAGATGGCAAACGTCTCAACCAGGCTTTTTATTTGGATGCGGGGCGGGCGCTCCACCCCCTGCGCAGTAAATACTACCTGCCGAATGACTATCCTGCTGTCGAAGTCCCCTGGTTTGATTTAGGCGACAAGCCCGGAGACGTGTTCGAAATTGCGGGTCATCGCATCGGTGTTCAGCTGTGCAGCGAGATTATGTATGCCGAAACGCCACGCATACTTGGCCAAAAAGACATCAGCCTTTTGGTGCAGTCCCGCGCAACAGGTGACAGCCCAAAGTGGCGCGCTGCATCGGTCCTGGCCGCAGCGACATCAGGCGCTTTTGTGATTGGCTCGAACCGCCATTCGGTGGAGCGAGACTGGTTTACGGGTGGAAGCTGGATTTATAGTCCTGATGGCGAGTTGCTGACTGAAACGACGACCGCCACCCCGATCCGGACCGTCGAAATTGACACCTCATTGGTGACTGTTTCACACTCGAATTATCCGCTTACCATGTTTGCAAGCTATGGTGCTGTAGATTGAGAGTACTTCCGACGAGGCATGATGCCAAGCCGGGCTAGAACGATGCATTGGAGGAAATGTTGAAATGAATACAAGACCTGATCTCGCCGCTTTGTTTGGCGCTACGTCGGCAGAGACCTTCCTTGGTCTTGAGGCGTGCGAAAGTTTTGAAGCCATTGAGGCCTCTTCTGCGTTCATAGGTGTCCCATGTGCGACGCCTTATGGATCTGTTGGCGCTTATGCGCAAAACGGCCCGGCCTCGCTTCGACAGTCGATCGGGTCTCTGACCGCAAATATCGGCAGACATAATTTCGATCTTGGTGGGCCGACCTTCCCGAGCGGAACTAAGCGAGCTGTGGATTGCGGTGATTTGCCATGGAGTGCTACAGATTTTGCGTCCAACAGGTCAACCATTCGCCAGGCGGTCTCAACCGTAGTCCGACAAGGTGTCGTCCCAATTTTGATTGGCGGAGACGACTCCGTACCTATTCCCATGTTGGACGCAATGGGCGATTCCGGAAAAGCTTATACAATCCTTCAGATCGACGCTCATATCGACTGGCGCCAAAGCCATATGGGCGAAACGATGGGGCTTTCCTCTACCATGCGCCGTGCTTCGGAAATGGGCCACATTGAAAAAATAATTCAGGTGGGTGCACGCGGTATCGGTTCTGGGCATTCTTCCGACTACGAGGATGCTGTGGCTTGGGGTGCCAAATTCTTCACTGGCCCAGAACTCTACAAAAATGGCCTACAGCCAGCAATAGACCAAATTGAAGAAGGCACGGAGGTTATCCTGTGCATCGATATAGATGCCATGGACCCATCTGTCGCCCCCAACACGATCGGCCGTACTCCCGGAGGTCTGAGTTATTATCAGGTGTTGGAACTAATCACAGAGACCGCCAAACGTGGCCGGATAGCCGCTGTCGATTTTGTAGAGATCATGCCTGAGGTGGATATCGACGGCATTGGGGGCCTAAATGTTTCGAGGTTAGTGGCAGCAACGATGGGCGTGATAGCTCGTCAACAGGCGGGGCAATAAGCCTCTCTTCCACGACGCCTGCGTACTCCCTTCAAAATAGTTAGAACCAACATTCATTCGGATGCGTGTCGGCAATGTTCTTTGCAGACATCTGGGCTAGTCGACAAATATCCGAGAACTGATTGTTTTCGCGTGATTGCCTGACGTCAGCGCCAATGGGTCCAAATAGGGCAAATTGGTGCGGGCTTCATCAGAGATCGCGTATCTGCTTAGACAAGTGAGCCACGGCGTGAATTTGCTTTTACGGCGCGGCAGGTTTCTTGCAAATTGTTGTGCTTTCAAACTCACCCATTGGTGCTGATTGACCACTTAAGCATCTAATAGCTGCCCGCCATATTTACCGTTGAAACCACCCAACATTGCTGACCTTGGGCACTTATTTCAAGGCTCTACAAAACGGGCGAGCGGTGGACCGCCGGGGTGGCGAAAAACTTTTCTGTTTGGCAGTTTACCCCTGCAATACTCGCCCACCCCAACCAGCCACACCGCACCTCTCAAATCGCCAGCCCGATGGGGCGGGCCAGCGATCGTCCGGCGGCTTCGCCTTGATTCCAGACGTGTCAGTGTTTCGCCTCTTAAAACGCACCCTTCCCCTTGGATGCGTCTTTCGTTAGACCCTCGCCTAACCAATGATATCAGTTGAAGGCAGACCGAGAATGGCGATGGACAAAACATTTGACGCAAAGACGGCCGAAGCCCGTATTTTCAAAGCATGGGAAGACACCCACGCCTTTGCCGCAGGGGCCAACGCCAAACCCGGTGCCGAAACCTATTCCATAATGATCCCGCCGCCCAATGTCACCGGCGCACTACACATCGGGCACGCCTTCAACAACACCCTGCAAGACGTGCTGGTGCGCTGGCACCGGATGCGCGGCTTTGACACCCTATGGCAACCGGGCCAAGACCACGCAGGCATTGCCACCCAGCTGCAAGTCGAAAAAATGCTGGCCGAGGGTAACCACCCATCCCGCGCCGAAATGGGCCGCGAGGCGTTCATTAAAAAGGTCTGGGAGTGGAAAGAACAATACGGCTCCACCATCATCAACCAGCTCAAACGGCTCGGTGCCTCCTGTGACTGGGACCGTAACGCGTTCACCATGGACGAACAGTTCCACGACGCCGTGCTCAAAGTCTTCGTCGATCTATATAACAAGAACCTGATCTATCGCGGCAGTCGCTTGGTCAATTGGGACCCGCATTTTGAAACCGCGATTTCCGATCTCGAGGTCGAGAATATCGAGATCGACGGCCACATGTGGCACTTCAAATACCCCCTCGCGGGCGGCGCGGAATATGAATACGTCGAGAAAGACGAAGACGGCAACGTCACCCTGCGCGAGATGCGCAACTACATTTCCATCGCCACCACCCGCCCCGAAACCATGCTGGGCGATGGCGCGGTTGCCGTGCATCCGGATGATGAGCGTTACGCGCCCATCGTTGGTCAGCTCTGCGAAATTCCGGTTGGGCCCAAGGAACACCGCCGCCTGATCCCGATCATCACCGATGAATACCCCGATATGACCTTCGGCTCCGGAGCTGTGAAAATAACCGGCGCCCATGATCTGAATGACTATGGCGTCGCCAAACGCAACAACATCCCGCTGTACCGCCTGATGGACACCCGCGCCCAAATGCGCGTTGATGGCATGGACTACGAGACCGCCGCCGCCCGCGCCAAGCAAATCGCCGAAGGGGCAAAATTCGCCGAAAGCGAGATCGACCAGATCAACCTGATCCCCGATGCCTATCGTGGCTTGGACCGTTTTGACGCTCGCAAAGCGGTGGTCGCTGACATCGAAGCCGAAGGCTTGATGATCATGATCGAGGACAAAAAGATCATGCAGCCATTCTGTGACCGCTCCAAAGTGGTGATGGAACCGATGCTGACCGATCAATGGTACGTGGACGCCGCCAAACTCGCCGGCCCCGCCCGTGACGCGGTGCGCGATGGGCGGGTGAAAATCATGCCCGAGTCCGGCGAAAAAGTGTATTTTCATTGGATGGAAAACATCGAGCCATGGTGCATCTCGCGCCAGCTCTGGTGGGGGCATCAGATACCGGTTTGGTATGGGCCGAAAGTTCATCACGAAGAACACGAAGGCGGGACGCTTACTTTCGAAATAGACTTCACTGAACGTACAGCGTTTTGTGCGTCTACTGAGGAAGAAGCGATTTTGGCGGCCCAAGAGCATTACGGGATCATGGCCGTAGCCTTTTCAGACGAAACGGCAGCCAAGGATGCAGCCAAAAATCCGCAGAACTTGATGGCCGCCCCACTCTATCGCGACCCCGACGTCCTAGACACATGGTTCTCCTCCGGCCTCTGGCCCATCGGCACTCTTGGCTGGCCCGAGGACACGCCGGAACTGGCGAAGTACTTCCCCACCTCGGACCTGATCACTGGCCAAGACATCCTGTTCTTCTGGGTCGCCCGCATGATGATGATGCAACTCGAAGTCACCGGAGAAATCCCGTTCGACACCGTCTACCTGCACCAGTTGGTGCGCGACGAAAAAGGCGTCAAGATGTCCAAAACCTTGGGCAACGTGATCGATCCATTGGATATGATCGACGAATATGGCGCGGACGCTGTGCGCTTCACCATGACCTCGATGGCCTCCATCGGCGGCACCCTAAAACTGTCGACCGAACGGGTCGAGGGCTATCGCAACTTTGGCACCAAACTGTGGAACGCCGTGTCGTTTGCGCAGTTTAACGAATGCCACCCCGACCCCGCGTTTGACCCTGCCGCCGTCACCATGCCGCTGAACAAATGGATGGTTGGCGAGGCCGCCAAAGCGTTCGATACTTACAACGCAGCGCTCAAAGCCTACCGTTTCAACGACGCCGCCTCTGCGGCCTATGTGTTCGTGCGCGGCGTGTTGTGTGACCGCTATCTGGAATTCACCAAACCGACGTTCTTTTCCGAAGACGCGGCGGCCATCGCCGAGACCCGCGCCACGATGGCATGGATCATTGATCAAAGCCTGATCTTGCTGCACCCGATGATGCCCTTCATCACCGAAGAACTGTGGGGCATCACCGGCAAACGCACCAACATGTTGGTGCATCAGGATTGGCCCAGCTACACGGCGGCTGATCTGGTTGATCCCGAGGCGGACCGTGAAATGAACTGGGTCACCGATCTGATCGACAAAATCCGCTCGGCCCGTTCCGAAGTCAACGTGCCAGCGGGGGCGAAAATCCCGATGCTCCAGCAAAGCTTGGACACCGCGGGCAGCAAAGCATGGACCAACAACGAGGCCCTGATCAAACGCCTCGCCCGCATCGAAACGCTGACCGAGGCGACCGAGCTGCCCAAAGGCGCCGTGACCATCGCGGTCGACGGCGGCGTGTTCGCCCTGCCCTTGGCCGACATCATTGATGTGGCGGCGGAAAAGGACCGGCTGGAAAAGACTTTGGGCAAGTTGGAGAAAGACTTGGGCGGTCTGCGTGGCCGTTTGAACAACCCCAAATTCATGGAAAGCGCCCCCGAAGCGGTGGTTGCGGAATCCCGCGAGTTGATGGCGCAAAAAGAAGAAGAAGCCGCCAAACTGAAGGCGGCCATGCAGCGGTTGGAAGATATGGGCTAACCGCTGCCCCCCCTTTGGAGAGCCCCCCGTTTGGAGCAACAGTAGATCAGGCTTAAAACTCAATTGCCATTTGTGAGCGTGATTTTGCCAAATAGTTCTTCGATCTTGGCAACATTTCCTGCTGCCCGAAAAGCGCTCAGAAGGCCACGTTCAGGTTCCGGATTGGGCAGGTTTTCGTACCGCTCCCAAGCCTGTGCAAACCGACGCGCTGAAGGGTGTTCGGTGCCATCAAGTACATAGCTTAATTCAATATAGTCCAAGCCACTGGCGCAGATAGTACCCCTTTTTATCATACCGGCAAACTGCATAGACCATGGCACCAAAAGCCGTTGCAATGTGGTCAAGTTTTCGCGTTTGATCAAAGTCGCAGAACCCATACCCCCACTGCTCTCTGAAATCGGAGCAGTGGAGGGCGTGCAGCTCTTGGGCCGTCATCATAGTATGCTCTTCGTCGCGTGGTTGATAAATTATATTCACGTGCCCCATGACCCCTTGGTCCAGCTGCTCGAAATACACATCGTCGATATCGCTGGCTATCAAGTAGTCGGAATAGGCGGTGAGGTTTTTTGCGTTGCTCAAAGGTTTCCAAAGCAATGACGCCTGATCTGCTGTGCAGTCTTTGCAATCAGTGATGTGCAAATCATCGGGAAGAACGACCTTATACGGCCCAATTACCAGATCAGCCCGCGATGGCGATGCAAAAAACAGGGCAAAAAGCATTACCGACAACAATCGCGACATTGCAAAACACTCCTAAAACCAATCCACGTTCTTTGGCGGCTTGAGCCTGCAGAAACAGCTATCCTGTCTGGTCAAATTAATAAAGGCGCATCAGATGGAGCGCATTTATTTGGTGTGTTTTGCCTTAATGCACAATCCGTTCAACCGCCCGCATCATCCCCAATGACTTGTCATAAACCAGCGTCAATATCCGCCGCCCACTGACGCGCGTTGCGATGCTCGGCAGAGTGCGCACAGCGCCTGCCGCAGCCGTGGTGGCCAAAAATCCTCGACGGGTTAGTTTGATCGACATATATCACCTGTTACTAGTTGCGAGTCATTCTCATATAGGTAACGCATCCGGTATTTTCAACTCCCCCCTTGCCGCCCCGCCAATAATGCGCAATCAATCCGCTATGACTGGACCCAGATACACCCCGCTGATCGCCTCCTTGCCCTCCACCGTGCCGTTCGTTGGCCCCGAAGTGCAGGAACGCGCGCTTGGCCATACCTTTGCCGCCCGCCTTGGGGCAAATGAAAACGTCTTTGGCCCCTCGCCCAAAGCGATCAAAGCCATGCAAGATGCCGTACCCGAAACATGGATGTATGGTGACAGCGCCAGCCATGATCTGCGCGCAGCGCTGGCCAGCCATCACAATGTTACCATGGACAACATTGTCATTGGTGCTGGCATCGACGGGCTGCTTGGCTCGCTGGTCCGCATGACCGTGACGGTGGGCGACAAGGTCGTCACCTCCACGGGTGCCTACCCGACCTTCAACTACCATGTGAACGGCTTTGGCGGCGAGCTGGTCCAAGTCCCCTATAAAAACGACATGGAAGACCCCGACGCGCTGATCGCAAAAGCCGCCGAGGTCGACGCCAAACTGGTCTATATCGCCAACCCCGACAACCCGATGGGCACCTGCCACAACAGCGATGTGATCAGCGATATGATCAACCGCGTGCCTGACGGATGCTTGCTGGTGTTGGACGAGGCCTATGTCGAATTCGCGCCCGAGGGCACCGCGCCAAAAATGAACCCCGATGACCCCCGCGTTATCAGAATGCGCACTTTTTCAAAGGCCTACGGCATGGCCGGGGCCCGCGTTGGCATGGCGATTGGCCACGCGGACCTGATTGGCAATTTTGCCAAAGTCCGCGACCATTTCGGCATGAGCCGCGTCTCGCAAGCCGGTGCCTTGGCCGCCCTACAGGACCAAGCCTACCTGCAACAGACCCGCGAAAACGTCGCCAAATCGCGCAGCCGGATCAGCGACATCGCCCGCAAAAATGGCCTCGCCGCCATTCCATCGGCCACCAATTTCGTCACTATGGATTGCGGCGCATCAGGCGATTTCGCCCGCTCCGTTGTGGCCGAAATGACCGCGCTTGGCATCTTTATCCGCATGCCCTTCGTCGCCCCCCAGGACCGCTGCATCCGAATTTCGGCAGGCACCGACACCGACCTTGATCTGTTCGAAACAGCCCTGCCAAAGGCGCTAAAAGCGGCCCGCATCAAATGCCCGTGAACGGGTGGCGCTCATGGGCCAGCTCCCATAGGCTGTCCCGAACTCGGTAAGGGGACACCATGGAACAAGCACAAATCGGCGTTTATGGCCTCGGCACTATGGGCAGCGCGTTGGCGCTCAACATGGCTGATAAGGGCTTTCAGGTCGCCGTCACCAACCGCGAAACCGGCTGGATCACGACCTTCATTGAGGAGGCCGGACCGCTGGCTAAAAACCTAACGCCCCACAACGATCTTGCTGACTTCGTCCGGGGTCTCGCCACTCCCCGCGTGATCCTGTTCATGATCCCTTCAGGCAGGCCAATGGACGGGATGATCGACGCCATCACTCCGTTGCTGGACGCAGGTGACACCATCATTGATGGCGGCAATGCCAACTTCCATGACACCCGTCGCCGCAGCGCCTTGATGGCCGAAAAAGACCTGCATTTTGTCGGCATGGGCGTGTCTGGCGGCGAAAGCGGCGCGCGCTTTGGCCCCTCGATGATGGTCGGCGGCACCAACCACAGCTGGACCCAACTCAAACCGATCCTGCAAGCGATCTCGGCCAAATTCGAAACCGATCCCTGTGTCGATCACCTCGGCCCCGATGGCGCGGGACATTTTGTGAAAACCGTGCATAACGGCATTGAATACGCCGACATGCAGGCGATTGCCGAAATCTACGCGCTGCTGCGGGACGCGGGCGGCTGGCCCGCCGCCAAAATCGGCGATCTTTTGACACAGTGGAACAACGGCCCGCTGCACTCCTATCTGGTGGAAATTTCCGGCAAGGTGCTACAAGCCACTGATCCCGAAACCGGAGCCCCGATGGTCGATGTGATCCGCGACAAAGCTGGTCAAAAAGGCACCGGCCGCTGGACTGCGATCGAGGCCCTGAAACTGGGTCAATCCGCAAGCGCCATCGAGGCCGCAGTTGGCGCGCGCTCATGGTCGTCGGAAAAAGCCACTCGCGCAATCGCCCAACCGCTGCTGGCCGCAAACACCGAACCCACCGATCTGCCCAGCGCCGATGATCTCGAAGCCGCACTGATGGCCGCCCGCATCCTCGGTCACGCGCAGGGGTTTCGCGTCTTGCAAGCCGCATCCGATGAATACGAATGGCACCTCGACATGCCCCGCATCGCCGAAATCTGGCGGGCAGGTTGCATCATCCGCTCATCCTTGCTGGATGATCTGGCCAATGCCTTTCGCAGTGAACTGCCCCAAGGCGAGCTGATCCTTGCCCCCGCCATTCGCACCCGCCTTGATGCCTCTATCGGCGCCCTGCGCCGCGTGGTCACAGCGGGCATCGCCTGCGGCATTCCAGTACCGGTTCTGTCCGCCTCCTTGGCGTGGTTCGACAGTATCCGAACAGCACGCGGCAGCACCAACCTGATTCAGGCGCAGCGCGATTTCTTTGGCGAACACGGCTTTCAGCGCTGCGACAAAGACGGCGATCACCACGGACCTTGGAATATGTAAATGACTGAAATTACTTTGAAAAATATCAAAGCGGCCCAACAGAAACTCAAGGGTCGCATCATCCGCACCCCCGTTTTGGACCTGCGCCAAACCGGACTGGAGGATCTGCTGCCAAAAGATTGCACCGCCACAATGAAGCTGGAGCTGTTTCAAAAAGCAGGCTCTTTCAAGGCCCGCGGCAACCTACTATCCGTCGAGGCCCTCACACCTGATCAACGCGCCGCGGGTGTCACTGCAGCCTCGGGCGGCAACCACGCGCTGGCGCTGGCATGGGCCGCCAAAACCGCAGGCATTTCGGCCAAAATCGCCATCCCCAAAACCGCCGATCCATTCCGCATTGACGGCTGCCGCGCACTGGGGGCCGACCTTGTGCTCTGCGACAGCATCATCGAAGTCTTTCCCAAAATGCACCAGATCGCCGAGACCGAAGGCCGCAGCATTATCCACCCGTTCGAGGGCTACAACATGTCGCTCGGCGCTGCCACCTGCGCCGCCGAATTCTTCCATGACGCGCCAAATCTCGACGTCGTGGTCCTGCCGGTTGGCGGCGGCGGCCTGATCTCTGGCATGTCGGCGGCGCTAAAACTATTGAACCCTGATATCGAAATCTTCGGCGTTGAACCATTCGGTGCCGACAGCATGTACCAAAGCTTCAGGTCCGGCAGTCCCCAGTCCCTCGATAAGGTCGACACAATCGCCGACAGCCTCGGCTCACCCACGGCTCTGCCCTATTCCTACGGCCTGACCCGCGCCAACGTCGCCGACATCGTCCGCGTCCATGATGACGACCTGCGCCAAACCATGCGCGTGATGAACGAATCCCTAAAACTGATGGTCGAACCCGCTTGCGCCGCCTCCCTCACTGGTGCCTTAGGTCCGCTAAAACCCCACCTAACGGGTAAAAACGTCGGCCTGCTGGCGTGCGGTGCCAACATCAGCCGCGCCCGTTTTATGGAACTTGTCGGCTAACCCCATCATTGGTCCATGGGCTCTGCCCGTTATCCCCTAAAACGCTCCCCGGAGCGGTTTCCGGAGGGCTCAAACGCCTCACCGCAGACAAAACCCGACGTCTAAGCGCTCGCCACAACCCTGGCCGCCGCCGCCAGCGCACCCTCACCATGCTCAATGTCCAGCGCAATCATGCCAGCCTCGATCACCGCCAGAACCCCCAGCACCATATGCGCATTCACATGCCCCATATGACCAACCCGGAAAAATCCATGCCACGCCGGATCCCCCGCAGGGGCCATGCCAAGACCAATGCCCAGCGTCACACCAGCCCGCTCACTGACCCAGTCCCGCAATGCCGTGCCATTCGGCGCACCAACCCGCACCGCCGTCACCGCATGACTGCGCTTACGCGCCTCCAGAATGTTCAACTCGACGGGGCCAACCTGCCCCCACGCCTCAAACGCCGCCCAAACCGTCTGGGCCAGCTTTGCATGCCGCGCCCATGCTGCCTCGACACCCTCCTCATGCACCAACATATCCAAAGCCTCGCGCATCCCGAACAAATGATGCGTTGGGGCGGTGCCGGCAAAATATTGGTAAAACCCCTCAGGTCGCGCCCGTGGCCGCCAATCCCAGTAGAAACTGACACAATCCGCCACCTCCCGCGCCGCATCGGCCTTGTCATTGAAATATACAAACCCCAATCCTGGTGGCATCATCAGCCCCTTTTGCGAAGCCGCGACCATCACATCGACGCCCCAAGCATCCATCTCGAACCGGTCCACCGCCAATGACGCTATGCAATCCGCCATTAGTAACGCATCATGCCCAACCGCATCCATCACAGCCCGCACTGCTTTGATGTCATTCTTGACCGAAGTCGAGGTGTCCACATGCACCGCCATCACCGCCTTGATCTCGCCGTTCACATCCGATCGCAGCGCGGCCTCAAACCGCGCCAAATCAATGTCGGAGCGGTTGCCATGATCAATCACCTCAACCTCAACCCCAAGCCCGGTGGCAATCCCAGCCCAGCCCAGCCCAAACAACCCGGTGGCCAAAACCAGCACCTTGTCCCCGCGCGACAAGGTGTTGGCCAGCGCGGCCTCCCATGCGCCATGTCCGTTACATATGTAAATCGCCACATTGTGTTCGGTGCGCCCCACCAGCTTCAAATCGGCAACAATGCTCTCGACCATGCGCTCAATGCCGGATGCGTATATATTGGGCGAGGGTTGATGCATCGCCTGCAGCACCCGATCCGGCACAACCGAAGGGCCAGGAATGGCAAGATAGGGGCGACCATAGGACAATGACATCGTGGAAATACTCCTTTGCGTTTATCCAAACGCTATTCCCTCGCCGAAGGGCCGTCAATTCCCCAAACCAAGCAGCCCTGTTCGACGGTTTTTGGCTCGTTTCCCTTCGCGCCACAGACCACCCGAGGGCCCCAGGCCCGAGACTTCGAGCGGCCCGCAGGGCCTCCATTTAACACCTTGCCCCACGGCATGCCGTGCAGTGATCCTTGCCAGCCCGCCCGCAGCAGGATAGATACGTAAAACAACTGCCCCACAGGATCAGGCAACCGTGACAAAACCCCCAATTGATCAGCGCTACACATCCCGCACCCTGATTGCGCGGCTCTGGACCGACTACCTGAAATCCCATATCTGGTGGATGCTGGCGGCCTTTGTCCTAATGGTGATCGAGGGCTCATCATTGGGCATCCTCAGCTACATGCTGCAACCGATGTTCGACCAAGTCTTCGTGGCGGGTGATTCCGGTGCGATCTGGTGGGTCGGTGGCGTGATCTTTGGACTCTTCTTGATGCGCGGCATCTCGAATGTCTTTCAAAAAACCATTCTGACCCGTGTCGCCCAAAAAACTTCGACCAAAATGCAGATCGACCTGCTGGATCACTTGATGCGTCTGGACTCGGTGTTTTTCCAGAAAAACCCGCCCGGCGCGCTGATGGAACGGGTACAGGGCGATACCGTAGCGGTTCAATCAGTCTGGGCCGTGATCATTTCGGGGGTGGGGCGCGATATTGTCTCGTTGGCGGTGCTCTTGGGCGTTGCGGTTTCGATCGACTGGGTCTGGGCCGCCGTGGCCATCGTTGGTGCCCCCCTGCTGGTGCTGCCCGTCTATATGTTACAACGCTACATCCGGCGTAAAACCAACCAAATGCGCCAAAGCGCGTCCGAGCGCTCAACCCGTCTGGACGAAGTCTTTCACGGCATTAACCCGATCAAACTGAACCGACTGGAAACCTACCAGATCGGTCGCTTTTCCAGCATCATCGACACCATCGTAAAAGCCGAAATCAAAACCGCTGCGGGACGCGCGATGATACCCTCGATGATCGACATCATCACCGGCATCGGCTTTTTCGGTGTGTTGATCGTGGGCGGCAACGACATCATCGAAGGCGAAAAAACCATCGGCCAATTCATGAGCTTCTTCACCGCAATGACACTGGCCTTCCAACCCATGCGCCGCCTCGGAGCGATTGCAGGTATCTGGCAGGTCGCGGCGGCCAGTCTGGAACGGCTCTACCACCTGTTTGACGAAGCCCCAACCATCATCTCGCCCACCAAACCGACAGCTTTCGCAGCCACCAGCGACACGACCTTGGTCCTTAAGGACGTGACCTTTGCCTATGACGACACGCCGGTGCTGAACGCCACCACCTTAACGGCCGAGGCGGGTAAAACCACTGCCCTTGTCGGTGCCTCGGGCTCGGGCAAAAGCACCATCTTCAACGTGCTGACCCGCCTCGTGGAGCCAACCTTGGGCACCAGCACCATCGGCGGCACCCCGATCAAGGATTTGGCCCTGTCCGACCTGCGCGGGCTGTTTTCCGTGGTGACGCAGGACGCGCTGCTGTTCGACGAAACCTTGCGCGAAAACATCCTGCTGGGACGCACCGACGTCACCGAGGAAGCCCTCAAAGCCGCCCTTGATGCCGCCCACGTCACCGATTTCCTTGATAAACTACCGGATGGATTGGAAACCCCAGCCGGCCCGCGCGGCTCCAACCTGTCGGGCGGTCAACGCCAGCGCGTCGCCATTGCCCGCGCCATCCTGCGCGACACGCCTATTTTGCTGCTCGACGAGGCCACCTCGGCGCTCGACGCCCATTCCGAATCCGTAGTGCAAAAAGCGCTGGAACGCCTCTCCAAAGGCCGCACCACGCTGGTGATCGCGCACCGCCTGTCGACCATCCAGTCGGCGGATAAAATTATCGTCATGGATCGAGGCCGCGTGGTCGATCAGGGCACCCACGACGAATTGCTGGCATCCGGCGGTATCTACGCCGAATTGCACCGCCTACAATTCAAGGAAAATGCCCCGATCGGTGGCCGCAACCCGCTGGATCCCGTCAATGGTGGCGCGAACACCAGCGCAAGCCTCACCGACACCGCCCCCAAACCAAACCTGTTCACTCGTTTCGCCCAACGCTGGTTCGGGCGGTAGGGGAGCTGGATTTCCCCAGCGGTTGGCGGTTATGGGATATTGGCAGGGCGAATTGTTGACCTTGGCGGTATCGCGCCCGATTGACCGTTGTAAGGGACATGCTCCTTGCTATTTCTATGACGTGACCTTAAGCCAAGGCTGCGACGTTACCTCTATCGGCTACACTGCTCTTAACTGCTCAGTCTATCGATCTTGTACTGGCTTAGCCGAGCTGCCGCATTCTGCGGGCAGAAAAAATAGGAGAACTACGATGGCTACTGGCACCGTAAAATGGTTTAATACAACAAAAGGCTTCGGCTTTATCGCGCCCGATGGCGGCAGCAAAGACGTGTTCGTTCACATCTCTGCCGTTGAACAAGCGGGCCTGACTGGTCTGGCCGATGATCAGAAAGTTACTTTCGACATCGAACCCGGACGTGACGGACGCGAAAGCGCCGCAAACATCGCTCTGGCGTAAGCCTCATCCCATAGCTTGGGACGATAGTTTATAGAAAAGACGGGCGCATCGGATAACGGTGCGCCTTTTTTGCGTCCGCACGGCAATCCGAAAGCAAAATTGATGCCCAATCATCACGCATATTTGACGTCTGCCTTGAGCTAAAATCCAAACGCAGTGTCGACTGGTTACTGTGCTGACAGCGAAACAGGTGTTTCATACCCGTTCGGTTTAACGGTGAAAATACTGCACCTCTCGGAACCCAGAAATGTTTCAGCGATATTGCCAATAAAGTATCCGGGAATTCGCACACATGCGACAGATAACATAACGATCAGGTCGGCCTGTTGTTGTCGAACACATCGGCGAAAGGCCGGTTCGAAGCCAAACTACCAAGCAGCGCTTCCGACCGAGTGGATCGTATTGGATGATAAACGATGATCCTAACTTGGTTTGAAGTGTCTCCAATATCGTCAACGCTTGCTCATCAAATTGGTTAAATTCATCATTTTCCCATAGGCTGGCCCAGCAGGGTCACTCCAATTAGAGGTTCCATCATGCCATTTTGTAAGCTGTTGAAGTCTTGCTTGGATTTTCGCAGCGAGGGGTCGTGTTCTTTCAATTGAACCGAAGCCAAATTACCACATCGCGTCATCATTGGGTAATCTCCCCAATCTAGCAGCAAACTACAACTCAATACCCCCGCCCCAGTTTCGCCGGATCAACCCCCGCCAAATACCGCACCAACCGCCAAAGGTTCCGCGCCGATTGCCGTGCCCATCCCGCCTGCTGATACCGCGCCGCACTGGTCACAACCTCCACCGGCAAGGCCCGCAACCGCCCCTTCAAAGCCCGCGCCATCGCCACATCCTCCATCAACGGCATATCCGCGAACCCACCGACCGCATCATACAATGCGCGCGAAATCAGCAACCCCTGATCGCCATATGGCAGCCCAAACAGACGCGACCGCAGATTGGCCCAGCCCGCTACAAACCACGGCCAAAACCCCTCCGCGCGAAACCGCAACCGGAAATATCCAGCTCGCTGATCACTCGCGATATGCGCCGCAACAATCTCGGCCCAACCATCACTCAGCACTGTATCCGCATGTAAAAACAACAACCACGCCCCGCCAGCCGCCTCCGCCCCGCGCGCCATCTGTCCGCCGCGCCCCGCAGACCCGCGCACCACCACAGCCCCCGCCGCCTCGGCCATCGCACAACTGCCGTCAGAGGAATCCCCATCCGACACCACCAACTCGCGTAACACCCCGGCCTCAAGCCCCTCCATCAACGACGCCAACGCCAAAGGCAACTCCCCCTCGGCGTTCAATACCGGAATAACAATGCTCAACGGTGCCCGCACTTCAAACCCCCTCTGGTTCCCACGTCCCACACCCCCTATATTACGTTCAACACGCAATAGGGAATGGATTATGACGCGCAAACTGTTTGACATCACCGGCTCTGATCGCACCGATTTCCTGCAAGGGCTGATCACCAACGACATGGGTAAACTGTCGGACGGACTGCTCTACGCCGCTCTGCTCACGCCCCAAGGCAAATTCCTGACCGATTTCTTTCTGCTCCAGCGCGGCGACACCATCACCTTAGACGCCCCCGCCAGCACCGCCGACGACCTCGCGCGCCGCCTGACCATGTACCGCCTGCGCGCCGACGTCCAAATCGCCCCCTCAACGCTCAACGTCAAACGCGGCAGCGGCACGGCCCCCGATAACGCCCTGCCCGATCCGCGCCATGCGGCGCTCGGCTGGCGGCTTTATGGTGACGAAACCGGCGACGACGGCACCGACTATGACGCCATCCGCGTGGCCCACTGCATCCCCAAAACGGGCACCGAGCTGATCCCCAATGAAACCTACATCCTGGAGGCTGGGTTCGAGGCGCTGAACGGAGTCGATTTTCGCAAAGGCTGCTACGTCGGCCAGGAAATCATCGCGCGGATGAAACACAAAACCACCCTGAAAAAGGGGTTTGTGACGGTCTGCATCAGCGGCACCGCCCCCACCGGAACCCCGATCACGTCAGACGGCAAACCCGCCGGAACCCTGTTCACCCAATCAGGGGATCAGGCCATCGCCTACCTCCGCTTCGACCGCGCCAAGGGCGAACTACAAGCTGGTGAAGCCACCCTCACCCTTTAGAGAAAACGACGCCAAAACCCATCGCCACAGCCCGCCGAATTCTGAAAAGGGACAGCAACAGATCAGCTGGATGCAAGTGTTTCCTGTGCAAAAAATACTATCTTTTCCGCCTAACTGGGCCGCCGGTCCGCCTTTTCCATCCATCGAACTTCTCCCAGATCAATGCCGGCCCCAGACAGGAACTTTTCTGTCCGCCTCCGATTCTCACCACCCTTTTCCAAACCGAAAAAGCGGGCAGCGTTGCGCCCCATAACCTTGCTCCGAATACCACTCGTGTCAGGGAGTGCACTTTCGATAAGCCTCATAAAGGCATCCTGGCCTGATACGGCTGACGCGTTGGGCATGTGCCAATCAGACCCGTACATCAGGCGATCATGCAATACATGATTGCCACGAACAAAATCCCTAAATTGTTTGGCCAAGTTGCCTTTATCTATTTGCGCAGCTTCAATCACTGATTTAGCGAACGGATTTGCGCTCGACGCAAAATTCCAAGGCTTCGAGCCCGTTACTTGGTTTTCGAGGACGGCTTGCGAAACCGCGATTTCGTTCATGATGGATAGATCCAAATAGACGTCATGCCGCTTGGTAGCTAACATGTGATCCATCGCGGATTTCAGCCATTGAGAAGGCTTTATTCGCCCATCTTTGCCAGGAAATGGAGACCCGGCATCCGTTGTTCCAGGCCGCAATTCGGAAAAACCGCCCGCAAAATGGGCCAACGCAACGCGGGCTCGGTGATTACCTTTTCCTCGGGTGTCTTTCATTGCTTGAATCCAATGTGCAGACGAGTTCGTCCACGTATCAGCGTCTTTTCCTTGCTGCATACATTTTGGATTTGTAGCAATGCTGGTCCCTGAATGAGAGAGAATTGGCACATCAAGCTTATGACAAAGCGCATATAACGCCTCCATGCCCTGATCCTCAATTTCCATTCTGTGGCGCCACCATGACCCGTTTTTAGAGCGGTCCGTGCAATCCTTGTCGCTATATTCAAATCCGTATTTGAGATTGCTTAGCGGATCAAACCCAGACGACGGATGCACTTTGACCGCAATTGCCCCTGCCCGCTTGATAGACCATTCTACCAAATCAAGATTTGTTAGCGCGTGTCGATCCACAACTTCGTAAAAATATCTCTGCGGGTGAAACGAAACCATAGGCAAAAAGCGGCCTTTGGTTGCCATTGCTAAAGCCGTGTAGAACTGCATCTGTCTTGCAGGGTCTGAGTAGGACTCAGCTCCGCCTTCGTAAAAATCCACAATAGAAGGCATAAATATGTCAATCTTTGGAAACTGTGCCAGCAACAACGCGGCATTGCGTGTCCGGCTAGAAAAAAATCCCGTTAGCCTCCCATTGCCAATTGTCTTGTTACTGGGAGACGACGTCCCGTCATTGCTCGCGAACAACTCGTTCTTTTTGGGGACCCCAAGCCTACAGAAATCGACCAAATTGAATCGGCCTCCACGCCCTCTAATTCGTCTTTGCAGCGAATTAGCTTCGCTCCTTATCGATTGGTAATCTGAGTCCAAAGCCCGTCGCACTCCCTGTACAAGACGCGTAATGGACTGTGGTTGTAAAATGTAATTCTTATTCGGATTCAACAATCTTCGATTAACGAACGCCCCTTCACTGCTGTCTCGTGCGTTCATCAAATGACAATGCATATCTATCCGTAGGCGGCCATCATCGAAATCGTCCGTGGAACAGTTGCTTAGAAATCGATCTGTCTGACTCTTGGAAAGACCACATCCGGATAGGCCAGTTGCTGATGTGGCCATTAAGCCGCGAAATACGTCTCGTCTATTAATCATTCAAATAATCCTTCCAAAAATATGGGACTATTTAATGAAATGCGTGGGCATTGAGTCAACAATTATAAACCTGAGCGTGTGCAAGGTTTTAGAAATTCCCGCACAGCACGCAAACTGCCCAATAGGCGTCTCCCCTCACCTAATCACCGTCCCCGGCTCGCCCTTCTTGGCCCGTTCCCAAGCATCCGCCCGCATCAGATACTCCAGCTCTTTCTGACGCACGGATTTCCGGTCGAACTCGATAATCCGATCCAGATCACGGGGCGAGACCAGACCCGCGATCTCGCGACCATGACGGTAAATCAAAAACCGTTTGCCGCCGAACCGGACCTTTGACAGGTACTGCCCCAACTGCGACCGCAGCGCTGTGTTTGTGACAAATTCCATATCCGCTCCTTTCCCAAAAACCTGCCGATCCCAAAACAGAATCGGACATTAATCGGGTCAGAGTGTACAGATTGTGCGATTTACAAATCCTGACAGCTCCGCCCCCGCACGGGTCCGGAATGTTGCGGATTATTTTAGTCAAAGTGCGCCGCAAGTCCCCCTGCGGCAATCCGCCACTAGGCGCGTTCGGAATATTCCATCGCGATCGTATCAACCACAATGTCCTCATCCACACCGATGAATGGCGGCACCATCACCTTGATCCCGTTGTCCAAGGTGGCGGGTTTGAATGACTTGGCGGCCGTTTGACCCTTCACCACAGGTTCGGTTTCGGCCACTTTGCAAGTCACCTTTTGCGGCAGCGTGGCGCTCAGCGCTTCGGCATCAAAGTATTCAATCACCACCATCATGCCGTCTTGCAAAAACGCGCGGCGCTCGCCCAGAATGTCGGCGGGCAGCTCGATCTGCTCGTAGGTGTCCATATCCATGAACACCAGCATGTCATTGGATTCATACAAGAATTGCTGATCTTTTTGCTCCAACCGCACCCGTTCGACCTTATCCGCAGCACGAAAACGTTCGTTCAGTTTAGAACCATTGCGCAGGTTCTTCATCTCAACCTGTGCGAACGCGCCGCCCTTGCCGGGCTTCACGTGGCCAACCTTCACGGCAAGCCATAGCGAGTCATTGTGCTCCAGAATGTTTCCGGGGCGAATTTCGTTTCCGTTAATTTTGGGCATGTGACTAAACCAAGGTAAAAGGTTGAAGGAAATATGACAGCACCTATATATTGGTGACCACACGGGGGCAAGACGGCTATATGCTGCGTTTTTTCAAGATCCGGTATGCGTTAGGCGCATAGCAGGTATGCATAATCAAGGTAGCCGAATCATTCAAGATAGGCCATAAAGAACGTCACTCCAAAAAGAACAAGTGCAAAAGGAACGGTAATGCGAGATTTTGTTGACGGCACGGCATTTAATCACGAACAAGGCAATCGGTCGCGCAAGTTATTTGCTGCCGTTGTGTTGGCCGCGTTGGACGATGCGATTGCCGATGATAAAAAGTATGGCAATGGTCCAGAGCAAATTGCACGTTGGGCCCGTTCACGCGATGGCCGCGAAGTTCTGTCCTGCGCGGGGATTGATCCCAATGAGCGCGTTGTCAACGGCTTGATGGAATTTGTTGGCAAAGGTGTGCGCACCTCGGTTGCACTATCACGCGAAGAATCCGAGCGCCGCCAGCAAGCCGAAGCCGCCTAGGCCATCGACCAACATCACAGCTTCAAAGGACGCGCTTTTCGGGGCGCGTTTTTTTATTACCGGTTGGTATTGTGATCTGGAGACCAACTGAAAACAAAACCCAATGTGGGTTGTTTCTTGGACCCAGCATGGGGATAACGGAACAATGACAAAATCACTTATGATACAGGGCGCAGGCTCCAATGTTGGCAAGTCGATGCTGGTGGCGGGGCTGGCCCGTGCGTACATCAGGCGTGGCCTAAAGGTGCGCCCTTTCAAGCCACAAAACATGTCCAACAATGCTGCTGTCACAGTCGATGGTGGTGAAATTGGCCGCGCCCAAGCCCTGCAGGCCCGCGCCGCAGGGGTTGATCCGACAACCGATATGAACCCAGTTTTGCTGAAACCTGAAAGCGAAATTGGTGCGCAGATTGTGGTTCAGGGGCAGCGCGTTACGACCCTGAAAGCGCGTGAGTATACAGATGTAAAAGCCACCTTGATGCCCGCTGTGCTTGAAAGCTATCGCCGCCTGTCAGCCGAGGCTGATTTGGTCCTGATCGAGGGCGCAGGCAGCCCTGCCGAAACCAATTTACGCCAAGGCGACATCGCCAACATGGGGTTTGCACAGGCCGCTGATGTGCCCGTTGTGCTGGTAGGGGACATTGATCGCGGCGGGGTGATTGCACAGCTGGTTGGCAGCCATGTGGTGCTGGATCAGGCGGACCGCGAACGGATCAAGGGTTTTATCGTCAATAAATTTCGCGGCGACGTCAGTCTGTTTGACGAGGGCGTTGTAGAGATCGCCAAACACACCGGATGGGCCAACATCGGCGTCTTGCCATGGTTTGCCGATGCGTGGCGCTTGCCCGCCGAGGATGTGATGGATATCTCCTCACGGCGCGGCGGGGCCTTCAAAGTTGCGGTGCCGCGCTTGTCACGGATCGCCAATTTTGACGATCTGGACCCGCTGGCGGCGGAGCCTGATGTCAGCATCGAGATCATTGAGGCGGGCCGCCCACTGCCCGGCGACGCTGATCTGGTACTGATCCCTGGCACCAAATCCACCATCGCTGATCTTGCCTATTTCCGAACGCAGGGCTGGGATGTCGACCTTGCCGCGCACGTACGGCGTGGTGGGCATGTGTTGGGGCTGTGCGGTGGCTATCAGATGCTGGGTAAGCAGATCATTGACGCAGACGGGATCGAGGGGCACGCGGGCCGCTATGATGGCCTGGGCCTGCTGGATGTGGTGACTGAAATGTCACCGCAAAAGCGGCTCGAAATCAGCAACGCAACCTATCTTCCGACAGGCGATGCAGTGCGCGGGTATGAAATTCATATCGGCAGCACGCAAGGGGTTGATTGCACCCGTGCATGGCTTGACCTTGGCGGGCGACTGGATGGAGCGGCCACGCCGAATGGACGCGTGATGGGATGCTATATGCATGGGCTGTTTGCTTCCGACCAATTTCGGGCAGCATTTTTATCGGGGCTTGGTGGGACGGTGGGAAATGCATCTTATGATGCGGCAGTTGAGGCAACGCTAGATGCGCTGGCAGATCATCTTGAGCACCATCTGGATTTAGATGCTTTGCTAAATATCGCGGGCTAACCCCGGCTCACAGCTCCCTTGAGGGCGCTCTTGGCCACCCGCGCCAACTGAGGGCAGCGGTAAGGCTTGATAAGCGGTCACTCGTGTTAATCGAAGTCTTGCGACGCCAACACGCGGTTGATTTCGCGACGCACCAGTTTGCGCACGTTACGGGTGATCCGTTCGCCCAAAGCACCCTGCAATTCCTGACGCACAATATCGCTGACCATGTCGCGCAGGGTCTCTTCGTCGATCACAGATTCATCAACACCGAACAGGTCGGCGTCACCCTTATCTGCTGTGGTCTCGGTATCGGCTTGTGTGGCTTCGGCCTCGGTTTCGGCTACAACCTCTTGCGCCGTACCGTCGATCCAATCTTGAACCGGCTCCGACATCACTTCTTCGGCGTCGGCATCTTCCTCAAACCCACTGCCATCCGGCTCCCATTCGCCACCTTGCTGGCCAATCGCCGCCTCAAGCTCGGCTATGGTGTCTTCAAGCGGTGATGTATCGGCGACAACATCCTCGGCATGCTCAATGGGCTCAGCAGAATCTTGCCAGACTTCGTTGCTGACATCCTCATCCGCAGGTTCCTGATCAATTGCGGTATCAACTTGGGCTTCAAAGTCGGTTTCAGTTTCTGACGTATGGTCAGTGTGATGAAACTCAAACGGCGCATCCTCTGCGACCTCAGTTTGCGCAACATCCTCAACCGTGGCCCCGGACTGTTCGGTGGCATCAGATGCGTCCTCATCTGGCGACACATCCTGTTGCTCTGAGATACGAAAGTCAGCCGTTAAAATCAGTTTGCTCGCAGGCTCCGCATCAGCGGGTTCAGGCGCTACGCTCTCTTGCGCAGTCTCTACATCATTGGACACAAGCCGCCGGATAGACGACAGTACATCCTCGATTTCCGCAGTGGATACAGGTTCTGACATTTGGATTCCCGATTTAGCCTCACCTCAACAATAGCGCCAAGGCTCGCATCGCACAACATAAAGGATGAATTCTAATCTTTTCCTAACGCCCGCAAAACACGATCCAAGCTTCTGCCCTGTGTGGTGTGGGCCGGCGCGCGGTGTACAGCATTGTAATAGGCGGTTGGATCATAAGTTCTGATGCCCAGATTCAGATGCTCAACCGTCAACAACCCCATCGCCGATAACAACGTATAAGTCGCAACATATTGATCAGTAATTGACGAAATGCGGTTGGCTTGCGCGTCCAGCAATTCCTGTTCGGCATCCAACACATCAAGCGTGGTGCGCGCGCCCAAGGTTGCCTCTTCTTTGACGCCACGAAAGGCCACGCGGGCAGCACTGATTTGGCGATTGCTGGCGTCCAGCGTGGCGCGTGAAACGGCCAGCATTGCCCAGGCATTGCCCACTGCTTGGGCCACTTCATGACGGGTGATATGCAACCCAGCGCGAGCCGAATCGCGTCGCGCCATCGCTTGACGATAAAGCGAACTCAGCTTGCCGCCTTGATAAATAGGCCCGCTCAACTCTAAGCCAACCGACGAAGTATCATTGGCGTTTGGGTTCATATTCAACCTGCCAACCGCAGACAGTTTGGGCCGCATCGATGCAACCGAACGCAGAACACCGATTTCAGCCGCTGAAATTTCATGCTGGATCTTTTTCATTGCAGGGTGCGTCGTGTAGGCGATTGAACGAGCTGATTCCAGCGAACTTGCGGTTACAGGCGCTTTGGGGGCAGCCCGCAAGGATTTTGGATAGGTGC
>Ga0209345_10001774_pt1 | contig 25011 bp, 18 predicted proteins | sample Cruoilmetagenom7_FD_187294 | JGI IMG/M metagenome (GOLD analysis project Ga0209345, IMG submission 187294) | Oil polluted marine microbial communities from Coal Oil Point, Santa Barbara, California, USA - Sample 7 (SPAdes) (version 2) | ecosystem: Environmental > Aquatic > Marine > Oil seeps ...
GTAATACCGGTTGAACTTATGTTCTCGTGAGTTTTTTCGAGAGAAGGAGTTGCTGGTTCGGGTGGTGCTGGTGCTGGTTCGGGTGGTGCTGGTGCTGGTTCGGGTGGTGCTGGTGCTGGTTCGGGTGCTGGGGGTACGGGAGCTGCGGACGCAGTTGGTTCGGGTTTTATGTGTTGATTGAGGGTGGTTTCTAGAATGCTGGTAAGTGAGCGTGTTACTTCTTCAACGGAAGACCTTGTGGCTCCGGCTCCATTGCCTTCCTGGCAATAGGATGCTGTGGTGTCGAGTGCCTCGACAGTTGCTGTGCGCAGATCCCTGGTTTCATGGGCGTCTGACTGATAAATGGTTTGAAGTGATTCCAGACAATAAGTGATAGTGTCGCTGAGTTCAGGTACTTCTGTTTCGATCACCCTGCTCGTCTTTTCGAGTCTTGCGCCGATCTCCACCAGTTTTTGACGATTGCTCGTATCCAAACTGTCAAGATCGCTGGCGAGATTTCGAAGGGTATTACTCAGTCCGTTCGTGCCCACCATGTGATCTATTCTCCATGAAGCCAGGGGGGGTCGAGGCTCTATGAAATAAGCTTTTCCGGCGAGCGACAGGGAAGAACGTTTTTTTGTCGTTCTGATTTCCCGAGTTCTCGCAGGAAGGAGTCTCTTGACCGCCTCGATTTTTTCCTCCGCGGACCCTGCTCCGGCTTCGGCCGATGTCGGGTCAACTCCGGTCTTTTCGCTCGTGATCGCCATCGACATAGGGAGAGACAGGCTTGAGCGTTTTGGGGAAATGCTGTGCGTGAGGCGGCGCGTTTCGAAATCGCATGTTCCGGAGAAGTTGCTGAATAAGTCTGTCTCGCTAACAGGCGGTGGAGTCCTGTGGGCGGTCAGTGAGTTGTAGAGAGAGAGAGATCTCTTCTCCTGAACGATTTGCAGTGAGATCTATTTTTTGACCGATGTCGAGTGAGCGCAGGACTACGCGCAAGTCGGAGAAAGACCTGATTTTTTCTCCGTTTATAGAAGTAATGACATCACCGGTTCGCAGGCCCGCCTGGTCGGCAGGATAACCCTTTTTGACGCATCCGACGGGGGCGCCTCTTTGTTCTTCGCTCATACAGTCGCTCTTTACACAGGGAGCGACACCGAGAAAGGGATGGCGAGCTTCTCCGAATGTCAGCAGGTCTTCACTCACACTGCGGGCGATGTTGATAGGGGTAGCGAATCCGATGCCTTCTGCACCTGCTTCAGAGACCCCGATTGCTGTGGTGATACCAATAAGAGAGCCGTTGGCATCAAGTAGGGCGCCGCCGGAAGATCCAGGGCTAATGGCCGCGTCGGTTTGGATCATGTCGAGCAGGATGCTGTCATTGCCGACCTGCACTTGCCGGCCTTTGGCGGAAATGATGCCCGTTGAAACAGAAGGACCGCCTTCGAGCCCAAGGGGGTTGCCGATTGCCATGACCGGTTGACCAATTTTTAGACCGGTAGTAGATCCAATTGTGGCGATAGGGAGATCTGTTTGATCGATCTTTAAGATGGCGATGTCTGTTGTGGGGTCGGCGCCTTTCATTTCTGCTGCAAACATGCGACCGTCTGGGAGCCAGACAGTGATTTTTCGTGCTCCTTGCACCACATGGTTGTTGGTCATAATAGTGCCGTTGTCCCGGATGATGACGCCTGACCCAGATCCTTTATTGAAGCGTGTTTCTATTTCAATGTGGACGATGGCCGGAACAGCTTTCTCCGCGATTGCGACAGCGTCGAGACCCTCAAAGCTGCTTACCCCTAGACCCGAAGGTACGATGACGCGTTCAGTCACGACTTTTTCTGAGAAAAGGCCTCCGGAAAGGTGCATTACCAGGAGTGTTGTGAGCGCGCCGAGCATAGATGCGAGGAGAAAAAGAAAGAAGAGCCTGTTTTTTCCCAGAGAACCTGAGGGGGGAAGAACGATGGGGGGTTTTGGGGGCAAAGGGGGAAGTGATCTGTTTGCGGGAGAGGGTGGAGGGAAAACTGGTGGTGCGGGTTGTGTTGTGGATGTCTGAGGATGAGTGAGCGTAGGGGGAATTGGGTCATCTGAGCTATGGAGGGGCCCATATCGAGGATCAAGAGGGGGTAGTTTATTGTGATCTTGGGGCGTCCACGCTGAACTGGGCTGTGGGACATTCTTCATGGGATCAGCCTATGCGACGATTTTGTTTTCTTCTAGTTGGAGAAATGAGAATTGCTCGTTTCTCCGTTTTTGTGGGAGACGATATGCGGAAACAGCATGTGCGGGCTCTGACAAAGTAATGTTTTTTGTTTCCATATTGTTCCTATTTTTTCACTTGGAGGACTTGCTTGGTTCCTCGAGTGAAAGTTTGCAATAGAATTCGTCACATGAGGCCGGATCCTTTTTCACCCCAATTTTCAGATGAACTTTTTCTGATTGGCATTCGTTCTGTTTCTCTTGACCTTATCGAGGTACAGGAGTTTGTTTCTGGTCCAGAATGGGGAGGAATAGCTTTTTTTTCTGGATCAGTTCGTCCTGACGACACAGACTTGGGTCCCGTGCAGGCGCTCGATTATGAGGTCTACGAGGGTGTCGCAGAGCAAAAAATGCGAGAGATCGCAGAGGAAACCGTCGTCAGGTACGGAGCCGGACGTATCGCAATGATACATCGAGTCGGGCGATGTTTGCCTGGAGAAGTTTCGGTTATTGTGGCTGCCTCAGCCCCACACCGAGCTGAAGCTTTTGATGGATGCCGATATCTCATTGATGAGCTGAAGCGACGTGTTCCCATTTGGAAACGCGAGACTGCTGAACGCGGAGAACGCTGGGTCCGTTGCGATCATGATTCGTCAGGCACAGCTTCGGGCGAGGAGAAGCCTCCGAGTGGGAGTAGCGACGGAGCGCGGGATGGCTGCTGATTTAGCGGTCGACCTGGGATGTGACCGTATTCGAGTGTACGTACCGGGGCGTGGAATTGTGGTTGATCAGCCTTGCGTTGTCGCGCGGCGTTCGAGCAACCGAGCGATCGTGGCAGCGTGTGACGATGCCCTGCGCTACATATGTGGACGGCAAGCAGACAGTGTGCTTGTTTCTGCTCGTGAGGGTACTGCAATAGATTTTGAGGCAGTGTCCTGCGTGTTACGGCATGCAACGTCATCTGCCGGATGGGGTACACATTCTTTACGTTCCCGGACTTCCCGTCAACATATGCTCCTCTGTGTGGAACATACGGCTGGAGATGTTGAGTGTCGTGCTCTGATCGAGGCTGCAAAGGCTGCCGGCGCTCGTTCTGTGTCCCTTCTTTCGAGTGCTATTGCTGCGGCAGTGGGAGCAGGGGTCGATTTGCATCGACCGCATGGCGCGATGGTGATGGATGTTGGGTCCTGTCTGACGAGTGTTGTCGTGGTCTCTCTGGGGAGCGTTTTGGCCTGTGAGACGTCCCCGGTCGGTGGGCGGGCTATCGATCGGGCAATTCGTGAATATTTGCGAGATTCCTGCGGTGTGTATATCAGTGACAAGATGGCGGAGGAAGTGAAGAAGTGTTGTGCTTTTGCCGCGCCGGTTGTGGGTTGTTCTCCGGTAGAGATAACGGGCCGGGATGTTCTCACCGGAATGGATCGTTCGGTTCAGGTCCGACCGGAGGATTTGCGTCTTGTTGTGGAGCCGGTTGTCGACCGGATTGTGGGCGTTGCGATTAATTGTGTGACGGATCTGCCGCCAGAGCTTTCTCGGGATCTTGTTGAGACGGGGATTGGGCTTGTTGGTGGGGGGGCCTTGCTGGCAGGGCTTTCTCTTCGGGTGGAGGCGGCTACCGGCCTCCCGGTGACGGTCCTGGACCGTCCTGTTGACCGGGTGTGCCTGGGAGCAGGGCGTCTCTTGAGGGCGCGTGAAATAGTGTCGTACCCACTCCGAGGAGAACGAAGGAGCCGATCGGCCTTGAAGGTTTCTCCTTTGCCTTTTTTTGATGCCACGAGCCGTTTCTCTTCTCTTTTTTCAGAGGAGCGGTCGATGCTCCCGCTTTCCCAAGAAGACATGATTTGCTGAATGTGATGCGCAATCTTGCCCGATCTGGCGTATCGTCACAGTACAGTCAGAAACCTGGTATTTTTCGGGAAAAGGCCTGGGTCGGTAGATCTATTGTTCCTCGTATTCTGGGCGTGCGAGCCACTCTGCGGTCTCGCGCACGTGCCGGTCCCGATCATTTTTCGCGTGCTCGATTGCGTTTTCTACTTGGTCGCCGGAGAAAGCTGCAAGAGTCACGAGTGCACGACGGCGTACTGCCGGTTTTTCCTTTTGGCAGAGAGACAAAACTGCGGACAGGCTGCATGGTGCTCCGATCGCGCCGAGTCCCCCTGCGATGGCTTCTCGTACCAATGATGTTCGCTCTTGTTCAAGTGAGTGAATGAGTGCTTTTGCTCCGGCAGACGTGCCGGTTTCTCCGAGTGCGAAGGCTGCGGACTCCCGGCAGAGCGGTTCCTCGTCCAAGAGAAGTTGTTTTTCGAGCAGAGGTAAGAGATTTTTCGCGGCTTGAGGATGTCTTCCTGCCTGTTCGGCGGCTTCACGACGTACGAGAGGGGAAGTGTCTTGGAACGCTTTTTCGAGAATCCCAATGAGATCGACACTTTTTTCTGTCGAGGTTTCTGTGCATAGGGCAAGGAGGGCAGCGCGTCGTATCGCCGGGGCTTCATGCGCGAGTCCCTGTGCGATTGGGAGAGGGAGAGGAACCTCTCCCGTGTGAGAGGTTGTGGGTGGGATGTCTTTGGAGAGAAGTATCTGTGTGAAAAATTCTTGAAAGGGTGTGTGCATAAGGGTGGTGAAGCCAGTTGGAAGGAGGATAAGGACGGAGAGAAGAGGTTTTGCGTCTGGGTTCTTTTTGTGTGCTTCTTCCCAAGGTAGTTTAAGATTGGTTTGCGACTGGTCGATCCTTCAAGCAGAAATGCGACGAGACACGACTGGGGACGTCTGATGCCTCACTTTGTGACGTACAAAAAGGATGATGGCAAAGACGGTTACCGTATTTGTGCTCAGCTTGATGACGCGATACGGGAGGCGGAAAGGCTGCGTAATTCCGATCCTCTTCTGGGTGAGCTCAAGCTTTGGAAAGCTGAAGAGATTGTTGTCAAGTTTCGCACCTACTACATGGTAGAAGTCGAAGAAGCCGAAGGCGGGCAAGCGGAGAAGATCAGCGAAGCAAGTGTGGCTTCTACTGCTGTTGACTTCCAAGCTGTGGGGCAGACAGACGTGGCAGAACAGTCGCATGCTTCTGTGGGAAACTCTCCTGATGAGGCTGGTGAGAATGAGGGAGTTCCCTCTGTCCCGGTCGAACCGGCTCTCTCTTCTGTTGACAGGTCCGCAGAAACTGAGCAGGATTCTGCTGCTTTTGGTATCTTTTCTCGTCCGTAAATTCTTTCAAAGAAAGCTTGCGGATTTGTACCTGGAGTCCGTGTGTTTTTTCGCATTTTTTCTGCGGCTTTTGCATGAAGAGAAGTGTGGGCCACGGAGTGCTGAGAAGGCCATGACCTTTTAGGTTTTGTGTTGTTTTTTGTTCGATGAAGATATCTGACGACCTATTTGGCATCTTATTCAGTTCATTTCGTGCTGGTCGGAGTAGCGTGAAGGTATCTGTCTATCCCGGTGCTTTCTTTCTGTGGAAAAAGGCTTGAGGTTTGCATTCTTCGAGTTTTTAGGAAAGAAGAATCTAGAAGACGAGACAATATTGTGCTGATACGCCGAGGCAAAGTGAATGGCAGAGGAACCGGTAAAAACGAAGGAGCAGAGAAATGTTCCAGGTGCGAGTAAGGGAACTTTCCGGCGTGGTACTCCCGCGACGCTGAAGAGTCGCGGGAGGAATATCTTCGGTGCGGTGGGAGTTCTCTTTTTTCTCGCATTATTTTTGTATATTCTGGATCTTCCCTACTATGCGATGGGTCCGGGACCAACGCGCCATGTGGACGATCTCATTCAGATCTCAGGTCTTGATTCTGGTCTGCATGAGAGTGAAGGAAAATTTCTTCTCACGACAGTGAGCTTGAAGCCGGTAAATGGATATGACTGGATAGCGTCGTATTTTGATTCTGATCAGATACTTCTCGACCGAGACCAGGTTATAGGGGGTCGAACATCGGAAGAGTTTGAACGGGATAATGCCCTCGACATGGTGATCTCCAAAGAGAAGGCATCTACCGCTGCACTCTTTTGTACAGGAGTTCCTTTGCAGGGGAAGGGCATCCGAGTAGAAGGCATTGATTCCACTTCTCCTGCTCGTACCCTTCTGTGGCCTGGCGACGTCATTGTGAGTGTGGAAGGTGAACAAGTCGTTGTTCCCTCAGAACTGATCAAGCGTTTGCAAGGGAAAAAGGTAGGAGAGACCGTCAACGTAGAAGTGAACCGGAATGGCGTTCTGCTCGAACGGGAACTCGAGTTCTATCACCCAGAGACGAGTGATCATCCTATTCTCGGTATCAGGTTGGGGGCTGTTGAGGTCGAGCTTGAGACCGATCTTGAGATCGATATTGTGACAGATAATATTGGTGGTCCCTCTGCTGGTCTTGTCTATGCGCTCACGATTCTGGATCTGCTTCTCCCTGAAGACCTGACAGGAGGGCGAATTGTTGCTGTGACAGGCACAATCGATGAGATTGGGAAGGTCGGTCCGATCGGTGGAGTCGAACAAAAAGCTCGCGGAGTGGCAAGAGACGGAGCGGAGCTTTTCATAGTGCCGCAAGAGAATCTCGAAGAAGCAAAAAAGAGCGAGGTGGATATTGAGATTGTGGGTGTCGGAACCCTCAACGAGGCACTCGACGCTTTGGATGTTGCATTCTCATGTTCCTCGTCGGCTCTTCCCGAATAGTGGGCTCGATGGCGTTCGTCTCCAGGATCCAGAATTAATCTTCTGGGAAGAATTTTTACGGTGGATCATGCAAAAATCTAGAATTCAAGTATTGGCCTGTTTCACGGCACAGTGAACATGTGGTTGCGGGTTGGTGCACTGCCTTGTCAAGTAGCCCTTGTGGTTTGTGTCGTGTCTGCTCACTTGGAGGGGACCGGATGCGAACACTGCTCCTGTCGGATACTTTGGCGCTGGCTCTTTTTCGTGTACGACCCGAAGGCATGTGGGATATTGATTGGGCGGACCAGCGGAACAAAAACCTGTTGTCCCCTGAATACGGCCTGTTGTATTTAGCGTCCTACATGAAAAAACGGGAGATCCCGTTTGATGTCGTGAACGTGATCGCCGATCCCGAAGAAGTCGACACTGCTTTTTTTCGGGATCTTTCAAACAAAGCACTTGAGAGTGAAGAGTATGCCCAGCGATGTGATGAGTGGGCGGACAAACGTTGGGAAGAAGTGCTGTGTCGGATCGAAGAGGCACCTCCGGACATTATTTTGATCCCGATGGCTTACTACTTCATGATCAAGTATGTGCGGAATCTCGTGCAGGAGGTGCGTGACCGAGCTCCCGGCGCGTTTATTGTGACAGGAGGCAACTATGCCACCCTGCATGCCCAAGAAGTGATGGAAGAGGGAGTTGTCGACTATATCGTGGTGGGCGAGGGCGAGCACACGATTGTCGAACTCATTACTGCGCTCGATGCGGGCACTCCGGTACGGGATGTGGACGGGATTGTATGCAAGGATGAGGAAGGAACCATCACGCGTACAGGTGCGCGAGCGAGAGAGAATAATCTCGACGAATTTCCCCATCTTTACACTTGCCACGAAGAATTTAAAATCAAAAAACGTCATGAGATTTTGTGTGATCTTATTCCTTACGGCGACTATTGGCCGGGGACCGGGATGATCACAGCGCGTGGATGTCCTGAGAAGTGTTCTTTCTGTTTGGATCCTGCAATCTGGAATCGGAAAGTGCGGTTTCATTCGGCAGAGTATGTCGCTGATACCGTGAAGTTCTGCCAGGAAAACTTTTCTTCCGACCACAACCGTTTCTTTTTCGGTGACTCGACCTTTACGCTGCGTTGGAAGCGGATGGAGCCCATGATCGAGCTGCTCGGCGAGCTCGGGATGAGCTACACATGCCAGACGCGCGCTGACGCTCTTGACGCGCGCCGTTTGGAAAAGATGTCGGAAGCCGGCTGGGTCACAATTGGCATTGGTACCGAATCATTGGACAACGAGACACTGAACGACGTCGCTTTGAAGCGAGAAGATGCCGGCGAGATTATCGATGCTGCGCTCTTGTGTCGTGAGTGGGGTATACAGCCAGTAATGACGCTCATCGCCGGCTTCCCGGGAGATACGCGAGCGAAACTCGTCCGGACAGCCGACAAATTGCGCAGCGCGGGGCTGCATGTTTCTTCTTTCTTTCCTCTTACTGTCTTCCGTGGTTTGGGGCTTTTTGAGGGATTTGGCAATGTGGAAGGGTATGCAGAGTCGGCTTTTTGGGAGCGACGTGAGGAAGCGCGGCTCAACGAATGGAGCGAGGAGTGGTTGCGTCTCTCGGAGGAGTTTCCCACTCCCGAAGAGTTGATGGAGTTTACGGCCTACCTTAACCACCGTGTCCGTCTGCCGATCCAAGAGCGTGTGAGCGCCTGAAAAATCAACGGCGCCCCGTGTTCCGGGGCGCCTGAATCATCCCCTCGTTCTCCTACTTTTTCAGGGAGTGGGGTGTTTGAAAAGCTGCAAACGAAAGGCCCGTGGATTTGTCACAGGGGCTTTGCAGATGAAATTGGAACAGATATAGGCTGCGGTTTGGCCTTGTAGCGGTGTTTTGTCGCGCAAGAGAGGAATCTCGGATTCTCTGGTATTGCCCGAAGATGCGGTGACAACACTGAAGGGCAGATAGTGGCTGTTGAACTCCGAGATGAATTTTTCGGGAGTAGGGCCTGCTATGGCTACTTCTCCGGGGTTGGCCCGAGCGAAAGTCAGAATCGACAAAGCTCGTCCAAATGCTGCTCCGTGCTGGCTGAGAGCAGATCCGGGAAGGCCAAGACATCCTTCTGCGAGATCGTGGTACCGCCTTACTCCTGTGTAGAGGTACATGCGGGAGAGTAAATCTGCGGCGAGCGAATTCGGGGATGGAACAGCATTGTCTGTGATGTCTTTTGGTCGGATCACGAGAGGCGAAGCATCTGCTGCTGTCGTAAAAAATCCCCCTGCGGGGTCGGTAAAAGAGTCAATCATCTCTTCTGTAAGCTGGCGTGCTTCAACAAAACACGATTCATCAAAGGTTGCCTGATAGAGGTCAAGTAAACCGATACCTACCGCGGCATAGTCCTCACAGAACCGTTCTGTTCCAGGGGTTCCCTCGCGCCATGTATGAGCTAATGTGCCCTTTGTCGATTGGGTTGTCCGCAGGTGATGGGCGATGCCGCGTGCGGTTTCCACATAGTCGTGGCGTCCAAGGACCCGTCCTGCTTCGGCAAAAGCAGACATGGCGAGGCCGTTCCAGGAAGCGAGAACCTTGTCGTCTGTTGCAGGAGGCAAGCGCTTTGACCGTACCTCGAAGAGCCGTCGCTTGACTTGGACAATTTCTTCTGCAGAGAGCGCGTACTCGTTGGAAATAGAGAGTACGGTTTTGCCATTTTCAAAGTTGCCATGCTGGGTGACCCCGAAGTAAGCGGCTGCTGCTGCGCCAGTATGAGGACCGAGTGTTTCCACAAGCTCGACAGGGTCCCAAACGAAGAATTTACCTTCTACTCCTTCAGAATCAGCGTCTTGTGAAGAGGAGAGCCCCCCGCTGTGTTGACGCATTTCTCTTGTGAGGTAATCAAGGGTTTCTGTGACAACCGCATGGTGTTGGCGGTTCCCGGTGATTTGATATGAGTGAAGATAGACAGTCACAAGGAGTGCATTGTCGTAGAGCATTTTTTCAAAGTGAGGAACACTCCACCGATCATCCACACAATAACGGGCAAAGCCTCCGCCAATCTGATCGTAAAGTCCGCCTTTGCGCATACGTTCGAGAGAATGCTCTACCAGAGCAATGTCGATAGTATTTCCTGTACGGGTGGCGTTGCGGAGGAGAAATTCGAGCACCATAGGCTGAGGAAATTTTGGACTGCGACCGAGCCCACCGTGTTCGTGGTCCCAGATGGCGCGTATTCCTGCCGCGGCGTCATCGAGTGTCGAAGTATTCACTTGCACACTCTGATGAGACGAAAGGGAAGAGATCGCGTCGACGAGGGTTGCCCCGTTTTTTGAGATTTCTTGCCTTTTGTTGGTCCATGCGTTCGAAACTGCCTGGAGCACGTTCGTGAACTGTTCTGGAGGCCAGTAGGTTCCTCCATGAAAAGGAGTGCCGTCAGGGGCGAGAAAAACAGACATGGGCCATCCACCGCGTCCAGTGAGGGCCTGCACTGCGTCCATATATATGGAGTCGATGTCCGGACGTTCTTCCCGATCCACTTTGATTGCGATAAAAGAGGTGTTGAGTATGTTCGCGATTTCCGAGTTTTCAAATGACTCGCGTTCCATGACATGACACCAGTGGCATGCCGAATAGCCAATAGAGAGAAATATTGGCATGTCGGTTTTCGCTGCACGCGTGAGCGCTTCTGTTCCCCAGGGATACCAGTCAACAGGATTGTCTTTGTGTTGTAAGAGGTAAGGGGAAGTCTGGTTTGCCAATCGATTCGCCATGTGACCATGTTAGAGCGGAGTTTCTGAAGAAACGACTCGGATCGTGGGGGACGAAAAACTTTTTTAGGGGCGTCCGACCCCCACATAGCGAAAGCCGGCGGCTTGCACAGTCTCAGGATGAAAAGCATTACGTCCGTCAATGAGAAGCCGGGTCCGCATTAAATCACCGATTTTATCCCAATCTAGATCAGAAAAGTCGTTCCACTCTGTCACGAGGACAAGGGCATCTGCTCCTGTGGCGAGGTCAATGACATTTTGCGCGAAGACCACATGAGCGTTGCGTTTCCCGAGGTCTGTGACGACAGGATCAAAAACACTTACTCGTGCCCCTGTGTTCTGCAGTCTGTCGATCAAAGTGAGTGCCGGAGCGTCTCGCAGATCGTCGGTGTTCGGTTTGAAAGACAGGCCCATGAGGCCGATGCGCTTGCCTTTGAGGATCTTGAGTTCGTCTTGGAGTTTCCGAATGATTTGGGTGCGCTGAAATTGATTGATGTTTACTGTGGCTTCGAGCAGCTGGGGAGAGTAACCATATTCTTCTGCAGTACGGATGAGGGCCATAATGTCTTTTCCGAAGCAGGAACCTCCCCAGCCAATACCTGCATTGAGGAATTGCTGACCGATACGCTCATCCATGCCGATGCCTTCGGCCACTTGCGCGATATCGCCGCCTATCCGTTCACAAATATTGGCAATCTCATTAATAAAACTGATTTTGGTGGCAAGAAAGGCGTTGGCGGCGTACTTGATCATTTCCGCGGATTCGAGAGTTGTCTGGATAAGACGAGGTTTTATTTCTTCCTGTCCTCCAGGAAAACTTTGCTGGAGGATCGGGTCGTAGAGCTTTGTGACCTGTGTGATGGAAATGGGACTTGATGACCCGAGCACGATTCTTTCTGGAAAGAGAAAGTCGTGGATTGCGACACCTTCTCGCAGGAATTCTGGGTTGGATACGACGCCAAACGTGGAAGTGGATTTTTCTTGAGTGGGAAGAGAGTCTTCGATGAGCATCGTGATCCAATCGCCTGAGCCGACTGGCACAGTCGATTTTGTGACGATGGTTTTATATCCGGTAGTGGTATGAGGTGCAATTGAAGTAACTACGGAACGGAGGGCTTCAACGTCGGCTTCCCCTGTGGCGGAGAGAGGTGTGCCCACACAAATGAAAATGATTTCGGAGGACGAAATAGCCTCGGAAGGATTGTCGGTAAAACGAAGATTTCCTGCTTGGAGGCAATCTTTGAGCATAGGCTCAGCCCCAGGTTCTACAAACGGCAGGATCCCGGCTTTTAGTTTGGTGATTTTGTCGAGGTCTTTTTCGAGACCAATAACCTGGTGTCCGACATGGGCGAAGCAGATGGCTGTGGTTGTGCCCACATAGCCTGTCCCGATTACACAGACGCGTGCTGGCGTTTTATTCACTGTTTCGTGTCCGATTCGAGGGCGGAGTGCCGGGATTTAGTTGGCATTGATAGGAAGAGACCTGTCTTAGGTTTCGTGCTGATGAAGTGCTGCTCCTTTTGCTGCTCCTTTGAAAGAAAAGTGATGAAACCGGAGCAAGGTAGAAGGTGAACAGCGACTATCGGGGAAAGAGAGAAAATTCTCTGTTGAGTTTTTTGTGACTTGGTGAAAAACTTTGTTTTTCCTTTCTTTATTTGTTGTGTGACTTGCCTATTCGATGCTCCTTATCATGTGTAATACACTTATGTTCTATGGGTGTGTGGTGTTCTTCCAGAGTGGGGATTTTCTGGGCGCATACATCACAAGGCTGTGTCTGATGACCTGTTTGGATGAAGATCGGTTTGAATCCAGTCGAAGTGTAGATGGGTGTGGGGGAGAAGCGCTTTTCGAGGAAAACACGTGCGCGAAGTGGTTCGATATTGTCGTCTTGATACGGGGTCTCATTCAGTGTGGGACGCTGTCTCTGATCTCAGTGCAATGATTAACTGGTACCCGCAAGCTGAGGGGGTGGAAAAACTGACTGGTCCTGATAAGGGGATCGGGCGGATACAACGTGTTCGTTACCGTATGGGGAGACGGAAAGCTGCGATCGATTCCGAGATTGTTGAGTGGCGACCAGCTCACCTCATTGTGTGGCGGCAAGTGCGAGAGTTCCACGGCACAAAACAAGCCCCTCTTCTTGCCGACGACATTCTGACACGGGTGACGGTGAACGGAAGTGGAGAGAGCGGGGAAACCTGTGATTTCTGCGTGCAGGTCTCCTGGGTGCCGGTGGGATTGAAGGGCGAACTTGCCGCGGAAACTGTTGTGCGTCCTCGTACCGAGCGGTTTGCAGATAATCTTGTGGATTATTTACGTGGGCGTTTTGGAGATCTCCCACTCTGCTAGAGGTTGGACTGTTTTCTGCTGGGGTGAATGAGAGACTTGAGAGAGGTGGTCTGAGTTGAGGGTCTATCGGGGTTTTTATCTTGGTGTTTTCTCGGATTGGTGTCCGCTGGGAAGGAAGTCGGAATTTTTCGTGTAGACCATGCATGCCGGACTTGTTGCATGAGGAAACGAGGCATGAAGAATCAGGAGTGTGGAAATGGATTTCCACACTCCGTGAAGGAGTGCTATAGTTCCCTCATTCGTCGCCCGGTCATGCAGACACTGGTCAGTGAAGATCCTTTCTTCCAAGTAGCTGGAAAGCGCTTTTAACTCAAGGGTTCATCTTTGAGCAGTTTTCTCGGTGTTGTAATACACAGGCTAGTTTGCTGTATGGGTGAAGAAAATCGACGCGGGGTAGAGCAGTCAGGTAGCTCGTCGGGCTCATAACCCGGAGGTCGCAGGTTCAAATCCTGCCCCCGCCACCACGACTTACGTCCTGAAAAGCCCGGTTCCCTTTCTGTGTAGTCATACGGAGTGGGGTCTGGGTTTTTTTTGTTATTTCCCCTTTCCCGTCTGTTCAGATGTGCTTTTTCGCGTGCCTTGTATTGCCCTGCTGCAGGCTGTTGGCGCGAAAGCTTCGTTGTGGTGCACAAGTCCGGCCGATCGCGTCCTGCTGTGCGTTTTCTTTCGAGCAAACACTTTGATTGATCGTAGGATTACCGGATTTGCGTTGTTCCTATCTCCTCCTTCTTCTGTTTATCGCCGTTCTTTGGCAACTTTTGGTGAGCAGCGCGCTGTGGAACCTTGTGATTGAGGGCTTGGCCGGAAAAAGGCAAAGCCGAAGTGTTGGTATGGCGGTGATGCCCAGTATTTGTGATGAGTTTTACTTGAGGGTGTTGGAGTGTTGGGTCGTGCTGTAGCTGTTGTGTTTGTGTGGAAAAGACTGCCAGATCGGCCAGTTGGGTGTGGTCGCAACCTTTGCTGGGGTGGACAAGGTCCTGGTCTGGAGTGTTGAGGTCTGGGGTTGTGGGGGGGTGCAGATGATGCTGTCTTCTGGTGTCTCCCCTGTAATGAGAAACTTGTGTATCGTATCGTCGACGCAGGCGTTGCCCTCTCCTAGATGAGCGATATGCGCGGTGCCGGTGTAGGTGAGGAGTGGGGCGTGGAGATAGGCGGAGAGGGCTTTGCCCCAGGAATGAGGGGTGCTGGGATCGCCGGTTGTGGAGACGACAAGAGCGGGTGCATTGCTGCCATTGGAGAGTCGGGGATGAGGAGCACTGCGGACTGGCCAGGTGGAGCAGGGGACCATGTCAAAGGTGACAAAAGACAGACCGAAGGTTGCAGAGCTTTCGACGAATCTGTTGGTGAGTTGTTGTGCTTCTTGGGGCGATAGCGTATATGAAAATTCGGGGCAGTTTACTGCGTAGTATGTCTCTGCTCCTTTGCTCTCTTCACTGTTTGGTTTCCAGAATCCGTTTAGAACAAGAAATCTGCCAAGTTTTTTCTCGTCCCCTTGTTGAATGAGCGTGAAGAACCGGGAGAGAGAATCCCAACTCTGCTTGCCCCGATACATTTGCCCAAGGGTGATGTCCAGGATGGCATCATCGCTGAGAACCATCTTGTTGTTTTTAAAGGAGGCCGGGACAGGGCTGCTTTTCGTCTTATTGAGAAGGCTTGTCCAGGCGATTCTAGATTTTTGGTTTTTTGTCCAGTTGCAAGCTGTGCGTACTTTGTCGCAGTGAGCGAAAAAGTTTTGTATGGAGTTTTCGAATGCTGCTGCTTGTTCCAACCAGATTTCTGGGGTATCGAGTGAGGGATGAACTGCTCCGTCGAGGATGAGTGCTCGTGTGCGATTGGGGAAGAGTGTCGCATAGTAGGTGGCAATTTTTGTGCCGTAGGAGTAGCCCAGATAGCTGAGTTTTTCGTCTCCGAGGGATGCGCGGATCATTTCCAAGTCGTAAGTGGTTTCAAGTGTTCCGATATGGGAGAGGAGGTCGCCATATTTTTCTTGGCATTCGTCCGCGCGGAGCTGGGCGACCTGGAAGTTGGCTTCCCATTCTTGCGGAGTCTCGGGTGTGGTGGGGGGATTGCCGATTTTTCTGATGGCGTCGTGACAGTCGATGGGGTGGGAGCGGTTTGTGCCTCTTGGGTCGAAGCCCACGAGGTCGAAGCGGGAGCGGATCGAAGCCGGAAAGGCGCCGGCTCGGACATTCAAGAGGTCGACACCTGATCCGCCGGGGCCGCCTGGGTTCATGACAAGAGACCCGATTCGTTCGTCTGGGTTTGTGGCCTTGACTCGTGCGAGTGCGATGTCAAGAGAAGGGCCTTCTGGGCTGTCGTAGTCGACGGGAACCGTCATTTTTGCGCATTCAAAACTTATGGATATTTCTGTTATTTCTGTGTTGTTGCACGCTTCCCAGGAGAGAGGATCGGGGTGAGGTTCTTGCAGGGCCAGAGGCAGAGAGAGAACGGTGGTCTCTGGCCGGAGCGTGTCGGGGCCTGCAGTATCGGGGGCAGCTTGCAGGGGAGCGCTGCCATGTGCGACTCCGGCTGTGATGCTTGTCGTGAGGATGATGACGCTGCTGATAACAAGCAGAACTCCTGTCCAGCGATATTTTTTGACGGATTTTTTTTGTTTTGACCTGTGTGGTGTGGAGGGTCCTCGAGACTGTGATGAGGAACGCGTTCGAGAGGTGGCTTGCTGTGGCTGAACGTCCATCACCGATGAGTCCTTGCTGTTGTTTTCTTTCTGCATCCTAAGTTCAGGCAGAAAGGGCAGGCAAGATTTTTTTCTAAAAATTACATTTGCTGTGCTGTTTGTTGTGCAAATTCGGAATTGTGCTGGTGGGAGACTCGGGGCAGGGGCGCAGTCAATCCGGTAGGATACGGGTATATTCTATACGATTATTTACTAAGCGATGGCGGTCAAGGGTGGGAAAGGACGGAAGAGGAAAATTCCAGAGCCTGGGTCGTCATTTTTAGGCGGCACACCTTTTTCTCCAAGCGCCGAGAGACGGGTGTTTCTGTATGGAACTAAATTCCAGCGGTATGGTGATTGGGCAGAAATCCTCTGGGACAGCATTGTACTCAGCGTGAAAAACGGCTTTTCCTTGCGCAGTAAAAGGGCGGAATACGTTGCACTCGTTGTAGATATAGCATTCTTCGACAATGGCGAAATCAAAAATGTCCACGAGTTGCGTGACTTGCGGGGCGTCATTTTTCAGTGCAATCGCGAGGCCGCGTTCGTGCGCTGCACTCGCAAGCCAGCGGTTGAAGCGTAATTGGTGAACGGGTTGAAGTGGGAAGCTCGTGTCGTTGCTGTAGCCGTCGATATTGTCGGGTTCGACAGCGTCGAATCCTTTTTCGGCGCAGAGGTCGAGTCTGGCAGAGATGAGAGGACGCAATTCACTGAGCTGACGGATATCGAGCCATTTTTCTCCTGGCCAGCCGTTTGACTTGCCGAGCAGGGAAGTGGGAAAACGGTCGGCGTCGGGTCGCCATTCTTCCCAACTCCCGGCAGAGAAATAACAGATGACTTTGCGTCCTTGGTTGTGGAGGAGCGTGACTGTTTCTGCGGATACTTCAAAGAGATCGATGTTGTAGACGTCTGCTTCAATACTGGTATCAATTGCTCCGGTGTCGAGCTGCCATTGCCAGGTGAGGCCAGGAGCTGCCTGCCAGATTGTGGTTGGTTTGTGTGGGGAGGAAAGAGGACCGGGGGAAGTGGATCGAAGGGGCGGGGTGAGGGGTCGTGTGGTTCCCTTAGGGGTGAGGGGTCGTGTGGTTCCCTTAGGGGTGAGGGGTCGTGTGGTTCCCTTAGGGGTGAGGGGTCGTGTGGTTCCCTTAGGGGTGAGGGGTCGTGTGGTTTCTCTATGGGTTTGTACAGATGTGGTGGTCGGGAGCTTGCGGTCTCGAGTGCTATTTGGGGAGAGAAGGAAGTGGAGCAGGGGTGTTGCCACTGCAAGGAACATGACCCATTTGTGAGTGTCTGCATTTATTGAGATGTTTTGGAGTGCCTGTTTTTTCTTGGGAGCGGGGACGGAAGAGGGAGTCGTGAGGTGTGCGATGCTGTCTATCGCAAGGGGAGCAACTGCCCTGTTTTGTGTGTGTGTTTGTGTGGGGTGGGCTGAGCTGAACGGGATGCTACTGCCAAAGAGTAGGGGGGCAATGAGGAGGAAAATCACCGCTTTTTTTCTTAGGACAAGCTGTTTGCGATATCTGCTCACCAGGTTTTTCCTCGTTTTCTTTGCTATTTCTTAGCTTTTGCTATTTCGGTGTTTTGTGGTTTTCGTGCGTGAGGGGAGTGTCCTCGCGTCGCTATGCATGAGCTGCTCGGAGCCCAATTTTGAGTGGTATAGGCTATATATTCTATATGTGGCATATCTATTTATATAGCAGGACTCGTCATGTTTCTTCCATAAAATGGGAAAATGCTGTTGCCATGGCCTCGCATCCTTTCATTGGGTGCCGAAGGAGACCACAGGGACATGCGCAGTTCGTCGTCATGGGCATGTAGTGGGGAAGAACTTGTTCTTCTTTCCTTGGTTTTTTGCGACGTGGGGGTTTGTGCTGCAAGAGGAAAACGTTTTTGCGCACAGGGGGCAGGGTATTCGATAGAGCACGAGTCTCACAGTTGGAGTGTGCGCTCATGACGAGAAAACGGCTTTCAACGCTAGCCGTTGCGGTCCTTACGGTATTCCTTTCCATAATGCAGCCGGTACAAGCGCGCGGGCATGTTGTTGCCCGGCTTCCCTCGCAAGCAGATGGGGGACGCACGGTTGCTTTGCGTGTGCTTGTGCTCTCGGTTGGGACTCCAGCTGTGGATCCTGGCCTCGATCTTATCGACGACCTACTCGATAACATGGGTGTGCCTTACGATGTTTTCGATACAGGAGCGTCGGAGTTAACGGAGGAGTTTCTTCGTGACGGCCATCATGGGCGCTATAACGGCATTATTTTGACTCAAAGCGAGATGTATCTTTCTACCGGGCATCGTGGATTTTCTCGTGAAGAATGGGGGGTTCTGCATGATTATGAACGGGATTTTGGTGTACGCGAGTCGGTGATCTCGGGTTTTCCTGCGACAAGTGCAGTGATAGGTCTTGACTATGGCATGGCGACGATTGTTTCGAGTCCATCTGCGGTAGGACGCTGGGTTTCTCCTGCCGGTGGGACAGAATTCTTCGAGTATGTCAACACGTCTACTCCTTTGGCAATCAAAGAGTTCTCTTTTTCTGCGGTTCCTCGCAATGACGCTTGGAGTCCGGAGGTGATGCCTCTTCTTGTGGATAAGGCCCGTCCTGGCCATGTTCTTCTTTCAATTGTGCGTTATCAAGACGGGCGAGAAGTTTTGTTGTCGACTGTCAACAACGCCTGGTTTCAATTGCACTCGCAGATTATGGCTTACGAGTTTGTGAAATTTGCCACGAAGGGTCTTTTTATAGGGGCAAGAGAAGCATATTTGAGTATACATAATGATGATCTCTTCCTTGCGGATGAAGTATGGAATCCTGAGACCAACGACAACTGGCCGGAAGAGGAACGCAATTATCGCCTTGTCCCCGCAGATATTGAGAGTGCTGTGAAGCGGAGGCAAGTCTTTTTGCGAGAGCATCCTATGGCAGGAGATTTGTTTATTGAAATGGCTTTCAATGGTGTAGGAAGTCGGACTCAAGGGGGTGTACTTGGAGATCCCTTATCTGCTTCCATCGTGAAAAATGCGCAGGCATTTCGTTTTATCAATCACACTTATCAGGCTTTTCAGATGGACCGTCTTTGTCCAGACCCTGATGAGGCGCAATTGCAGAAATGTAAACGTACGGACTATTGGACGGCGTATAATGAGGTGATTTCGAACCGGTCAGTTTGGCGTTCCCTTCGTCTTCCCGAATACCGAGAAAACTTAAATACGCTTCTGACTGATTCCCATTCTGGTCTGCATGACCGGAAGAGTACTCCTTCAGATCCCACTGATGACATCGTTTATCCTGCGGGCCGGAATAGGCAATTCCTTCGAGCAATTCAGCGTGCGGGAGTACGTTTTCTTGCTTCCGACTCGTCTCAAGTGAACCAAGATCAGCATGAGCGGATCCCTGGTTCTCGCATCATTCTGCTTCCTCGTTACCCCACGGCTGTCTTTTATAACACCACAACCCCAAATGAAAATACGTCAGAGTATAACTATATTCATCATTATCGTTACGTCAAGGCAGGGCAAGACCCCTGTACTTTGCAAGGGGCGGTCTGTGTTCCGCGAACGTACGAAGAGATCTTGGACGCGGAAGCGGAAACCACGCTCCGGCATATTCTTTCCTTCAAGGCTTTTCCTCATTATTTCCACCAAGTAAATCTTCGCGATTACGATGGTCTCGGGAATAGTTTGCAGTTTGATTGGTTGGAGTCAGTGATGAGTGCATACGAGCGTTATCTCACGCTGCCGCTGCGCACTCCTCTCTTTTACGAAGTTGGAAAGATCGTCGAGACAAAATTGGCCGTGCGAGATCGAAAGGTGAGCGGGGAGCTTGATTTGTCGACGGGTTTTGTGCGTCTTTGGGCTGATGCGCCGATAGATGGTGTGAAAGTGACTGGTTTGGCTGATGGCGAGCTGTATGGAGGTGACCGTACCTCTGTTCTTTCGCTCAAGCGTAGAGCAGTTTTTCATGCTGTCGACCAAGGTGCAGGGGTCTGAGGAAGTGGGTATCCTTGCGGCTGTTGATGAGCTTGTGGCCGGTTCGTCAACAGCCGCAGGGTATTTTTGAGGGTGCTTGAGTAATTTCATGAGAGGCACCTGGGCAATTTTCTCCCGAAGAACAGTCATGGGTTTTAGAAAAGAACCGATGGGAGGAATATGGGGAAACCCCAGGACCATCGCGCACAGAATGATAAGGCCGTAGACTGTCTTCTTGTCCGTGTCCGCGCAGGGGAGACTTGCGACGCGCACGGTCTTGGTGTCACTCATCTCGACAGGGAACAGTTGTCCTCCTTACGTGAGGCAGCGCGAGATGCTCTCCCGGATCAGTCAGGTCCTCCTGTTCTCCATTCTTTGAACTGTAACGGAATTATTTTTCCAGAAAAAGCGGATTTCGATGGAATAATTTTTCGTGGTAGAGCGAAATTTCTTGAAGCTTCTTTCCAAGAAACAGCACATTTTTCTAATTCTATTTTTGAAGATGATGGCGGATTTAGTGGTGCTTTCTTTGAGAAAACTGCTGACTTTCGTAACGGCTATTTTTCCGATAGTATATGGCTTGTCGGGGCGACATTCGTAGGATCTGCATGGTTCCATAATGTAGTTGTTGCGCATGGGGCAGGATTCGACAGAGCTGTTTTTCAAGGACCGGCCCGTTTTCTTAGTGCAACTTTTCGTAGTGCTGCTCGTTTTGACAAGGCAGTTTTTCAGGATGTTGCCGGTTTCAGTAGCGTGGAATTTTCTGGAGGTGCAATATTTGATGGGGCTATTTTTGAAAAGATGGCTTGGTTTGATAGGGCATCTTTTTCTGGAAATGCTCACTTCTCTGGAGTTTCTTTCCAGAGTGTTGCACGATTTGATAAAGCATCATTCTGAGTTTTTTGTGGAGAATCCGGTATGGGTAGAGCGGAAAATCTCAAGAGGCTGGTTGTTTAGACAGAACGACAAAGTGCAGTGTCGGGTTGCAAGAAGGCACGGCGAGCGGGCGGGATTGTGCAAAGAGTGAAAATGAATGCTCCTGCACCGAGCGCGAGCGCAGCACTTATCTCTGGGGAGTAATTTTGTAATGTCGCTCCGACGATGAGTTCAACGACAAATCCTGCGATGAGTCCTCCTGAGGCCAGGAAGGGCCGGCGGAGATAAAGCAAGGTAAGACTGTGGAATATGGCGATTGCAGTAATGCATTGTCCGGCCTGAATGGCGAACAGGAGTCTGAAGTCATCGAAAGAGAAGATGGCCGAGAATAAGGGCGGGAGTAGGAGAAAAGACGCGAGGGCTACTCCTTCGATCCTGAGAAGCCCTGAGCGGTAGGTTCTCCATACGCCGGCACGGTAGGCGTCAAGCTCCCGGAGGGAACGCTGCTTTTGTTCTTGCGTGAAACATGCGCAAATGTATTCTCCCTCTCCTGTGACAAAGATCAGGAAAGGAAAGAGGAGGAGCAAAATGAGCTGGGCGTTACTTGTGGGCGCCGTTGAGTTTTCTCCTGTCCCGCGCAGCAACCCCTGACTGAGCAGGCGGCTTGTCATAATGAGAAGAAAACCTCCTGATCCATAGAGGGCATAGGGGAAAGAACTCAGCAGTACAGCCCAAATCCGTGGTGTTCCCAATTTTTCTTTGTTTTCATCCCTGTTTTCTTCTTGCGCACACTGAGAAATGTGTCGGTAGGTGAATCCCAGGGCGAAGGCAGAGAGCACCACCATTCCTCCAACCTGACCGAAGACTGCACTTACTTTTGCGCTTGTTCCCGCTATCTGAGCTATCTCGTGCAAGAAGAGCGCAGCCACACTTCCTCCTGTCACTGTGATGAGTGCTTTCGTAAATTGCCGAGTGAGAGTAAGCGGTACGAGGGCGAGTTGTAAAACAGCGAATCCTGTTCCGTAGAGGAGGTACTCGAGCAGGGGCGCGGATTCCAGACCAATTTGTGAGAGAAAGAAGGTGGAGAGAAAAAGTATGATGGCAGACACTATGAGGCCAGTTGTGAGTGCCCACTTGAGTGTCCATAGAAAGAAAGAAATATTGTCTTGTTCGAGATAAAAACCGCCGCGCCGTCCGCAAGCCTGGGTAAAAAATCCTGAAACACCAAGGCCAAGAAAGAGGGCAAAGTCGGCGGTTGCTGTCGGGAATTGGGCGTTCTCTCCGGTTCGCCAGATACTTGCCGGTAGAATTGTTGAGAAAATCACTGCAAGTATCCAGGGGAGACTCGAAAGAGCTGTTTGCCCGAAAATGGTGCGACGAGACAAAGGAAGGAAAAGATCAGAGGACTCTGCTGTTTCTCTGTCTGTATCAGTGCCGGTTTTGTGCTTCTGTCCCTGTTGGTTGGTGTGCCTGTTCTTTTCCTGAGAAGGACTTCCCTGGGTTTGTGTTTCTGTCTCGGGGCGTGCCGTCGGTTGAAGGTCTGGGATCGCGTGAAAGACCTCTTTGGCGAGTTCAAAGATATCTGACACGCCGTGCTTCTGGGCAGTTTGCTGGGTATATCCTGCTGTTTCAAGGATCATTGCGACTTCAAGAGAACTTTGTACTTCGCCAGCTTGTTCTGTGACAAGATGGGCTTCGGCATTGAAATCCAGCGTGAGGTCGCGTAGGCCCAAGTCGTCATCGAGGTCGCTTATATCAAAATGCGAAGGCATGAACCTCCTCGTAGAGATTGGCGTACTCGAGTACGAACTTCCTCTCCGTAAAAAGTTGCATTGCGTGTTCTCGCAGTTGGCGCCCAAGAATGTCGCGTTCAGCGCGGGACATGCTGAGCAGAAGCAGAGCTGATGCGGCAAGCGCGTTGGGATTTTGCGGAGGAACGAGCAGGCGAGGGTCTTGCAGAGCCTCGGGAATTCCTCCGACATCTGTGGATACGAGAGGACGGGCACACATCATTGCTTCGATCACAGAAAAGGGGAAGCCTTCCGAGATGGATGCCATCATGACAAGATCTGCCCGCTCAAAAGCACTTGTTACATTTGTAGTGGGTCCTTTGAAGATGACGGTCTGTTCAAGCCGATGTTTTTTTACTGCGAGTGCGCATTTTTCGCCATAAGCAGGGTCGGAAACTGGCCCTACGATTTCTAGTACGACATCAGGGTGGGTCACACGAATCTGGCGTACTGCCTCGATCATGCTTAAAACATCTTTGAGAGGGTCGACGCGGCCTACAAAGACAATGGTGGGAGGATGAGAGGCAGGGAGGCGAGTAATAGGTGGCGCTGTGTAGTGCTTTTCGGGCACTCCATTGTAAATCACACGCATCTTGTTGCTTAAGGCACCGAGTTCTTTTTCCCACAGGGTGTTGTACTTGCACACGGGAGCCACGATGTCGGCAAAGGTATAGGCAGCCGCTGCAACGCCCCTGTAAAAGTTTGATAAAAGGATCTTGTCGAGGATGGGCACCTGGTCGCGAATCAGCGCTAAAACCCGTTCCCGTAAATAAATGCCGTGTTCAGTCAGGATAAAAGGAGTATTTTTTCGTATTTTCGCGGTGATGCAAGGAAAAGCAGAGGGTGCTGAAGCAGAGGCATGAACAATATCGTATTGATCTGTGGGAATGGTGAGAGGGGTGAAAAGCCGGTAGAAGGAACGCGTGATGCTCGTGACGTTGCTGAGCTGGGTGTCACGAAAGGCAGGGTGCTCGGCGAGTTGGGAGACGACTGCTTGCCATACGCTCGGATGTGAGAGACCTGAGCGCAAGTCGTACCGGACGGAGAAGTCCGCGATTTGTGTGAGGAGATGGCCGATTTTCTGCGGGTTTCCCCGAGAAACAAGTAAAGACGCGATGAGTTCTTCCATCACAGGCAACAGGTGATATCGCACAGACCGTCCGGTAGTGCGTATTTGTTTACGCAGAGGATGTGTCCCCGGAAGGTATTCGCCAAGCAGTTCTGTTCCCCAGAGTGGGAGGGGTTGGATCGTGGCATTGGCAGGAGGTGTGTACTCGCGTGTTGCATGAGGGTTGGGTATGATCGCAAGAATATGGAAATTGTACTGTGGTAAACCGCGGATGAGCGCGTCTGTCCATGTGGAAACCCCCCCTCGTGTAAATGGATAGGTTCCTTCGGTTGTGAGAAGGATCTGGCGACCACCTGATGAGCCCTGCGAGACATTCCGCGGGACGGACGGGGAAGAGCCTGGGGAAGTGTTGCGCAAAAACTTCGCAATAGGGTGTCGGGGTTCATGTGACGCGGGTGGGATGCTCTCTGCTTTTTGCGTTTTTGCGCGGGCAAAGGCTCGAAGCGGGACACGATGACGAGAAGCGTTTCGGAAAGCATTACCCACTGTTTGGCGCTATCTTTGCAGATTTGTTCTTCGGCGCTATCCCTACAGAGTCATCCATATCGAGGGCCCGTTGCAGCGCTTGCGCTGCAAGCCGCAAGTTCCCCGCGTGGAGAAAACATTTGGCCGCCATAGTGAACCCGTCAGACCGGCTTTGGAAAGAGGAGGAATGGTACTCGGCAGAAGAGAGATAGTGCTTTCCCGCAAGGCGGAGAAGATGATTGGCACGATCTGTACGACCAAGCCGGTCAGCGGCTTGCGAAGCTGCGCGATACGCGATCGCAGCATGCGCGTGTTCTTGGATCTCTTCGTTTTGCGTCGCACTGGTCTCAAAGGCAGCAAGCGCCGTGTTGAATTCCCCGCGACGATAAGACGCCATTCCTGTTTCCCAAGTGGACGCGCTCTCTTTTGTTTTCTCTGAGGAGACCAGCTCTTGCTTCCCAGAGTCGTGCATATCGGACCCAGTGACTGGAATGACGGGTGTGGTGTGCTCTCTCGGAAGTTGTTTTTTCGAAATTTCAATAGTGCTTGTATTGTCGTGTATGTTTTCGACGGCAATAATGTGTGAACCCAAATAAATAGAGGCAAAGACTGAGGACTCGTCGAGACTCTCAGAAATCCCGCTTATCAGATGACGCAGGGCTTTCAGCGTAGGGCGGAGGAATATGCCGGGATGCGTGTGTGCTGTTTTTGTGGTGAGTTTGTTGACTTCTTTTTGGCCAAGAGCGAAAACTGTTTTTACAGCGAAATGAGAGTTGTCTGTCTTCCCGGCGAGCCTGGTCGTGCCGGTTTCTGCTGAGGGGAATGCCGACTGTGAGGTCTGGGAGAGAGGGCTACGTGTGTCTCTCAGGTTTTCGAGGACACTGTCTCGCAAGATTCCGAGAAGGCTTTTCTCGGACTGGATTTGGGTTGGTGTTTGGGTTGGTGTTTGGGTTGGTGTTTGGGTTGGTGTTTGGGTTGGTGTTTGGGTTGGTGTTTGGGTTGGTGTTTGGGTTGGTGTTTGGGTTGGTGTTTGGGTTGGTGTCTGGACTGGTGTCTGGACTGGTGTCTGGGTTGGTGTTTGGGTTGGTGTTTGGGTTGGTGTCTGGACTGGTGTCTGGACTGGCACTTGATACGAGGAAGGAGACGACTTATCGGTCTCCTTCTCTAGTTCTAGAGGG
>Ga0209345_10001775_pt1 | contig 25001 bp, 30 predicted proteins | sample Cruoilmetagenom7_FD_187294 | JGI IMG/M metagenome (GOLD analysis project Ga0209345, IMG submission 187294) | Oil polluted marine microbial communities from Coal Oil Point, Santa Barbara, California, USA - Sample 7 (SPAdes) (version 2) | ecosystem: Environmental > Aquatic > Marine > Oil seeps ...
CCTGCCGGTCGCGGATGGCCGTCCTCTCATTCGATTTGGTGGCTGTGGCCTGTTGTCCGAGGATAACGCCGACCAGCACATTATGAGGGTGGCGAGGATCAGCGACGCCGACAAAGATATCAATAAGTGATGGTAGCTGGGACATGGTGGGCAGACTCAAATATCCTAGCTATAGCGTCTTAGCCTACATTAATCACATGCGATTCATTTCGCATGTGCGATTGCCCTGGGTTATCACTTGCCTCAAGTATGGCTATCATTCTGGGACTGTGTCAGGAAATGGCTCTTCTTCACTTTCATTAGCCTGGTGATCCCGTTGTTCTTGCGTCCATAATGTCTTGAGATAATTCACAACATCGCGGATCTTGGTGGGGGCCAAAACGTCTTGGAATGCTGGCATCGTTAGTCTATCGGTCTTATTCCAGGGGTCACGCCAACCTTCGGCAACGATTCGGTAGAGCATGGCATCAGAGTGTTTCCAGGTATGCCCTTCTGGCCCATGGGGTGGGGCCGGTAATTCTCCGAGGGCATTTTGTTCTACCCAATTGGGCATGTCCTGGCCTTCTTTGCCGTGGCAACTGGAACAGTATTGTCGGTAAACCCTCTCTCCTTCTTCCAGCGGTGAGGTATTGCTTGAAGGAGGAGTGGCTTCAGCCATGGCTTGCCCCCCAACACTTAAGATCAGCCATGAAGTAATGAAAAACCAGCGCTTACGCATCAGGATAGGTCCAGGATTGGCCTTCATCTTCGCTTTGCAAAAGTTCCCCTTTATGATTCAAACCATAGAGGGTGCCTTCAGGCGAGAGTGTAAGCGCAACGAGTACTGTGTCGTCTCCCTCTACGCGCTGCCACTCTTGACCGCCACTATTGCTACTCCATAGGCTCTGCTGCGTAGCGACGTAGACCCGCTTCGGGTCGCCAAGGTTATAAGCCACATCATAGACTCTGCCAGCATCAAGCCCCCCGGTCGGTCTCCAGCCACAAAAGCAGTCCATCGATAGGCGCACTGCATCATCAGATACGGCGTAGAGCCAGCCGGTCTGCATGCTGCCTTCCATGTCGGAGTGGATGATTCGGTTAACCGTTTGTGAAGGGCCACTGTCCATTTTCTTCCAGGTGGTGCCAGCATCTTCGCTTTGGTAGATACCGTCGTTGGCTAACTGCGCATAAAGTATTCCGTCTTGGCGGCGGTGTACCGTTAGCGCAGTAACCTCTTGGCTGGGTAACGTATCGTTGAGTGCTTGCCAAGTTTCTCCATTATCGGTACTACGCTGAACCCCCATTGAGGTGCCAGCGATATAGAGCGTTTGGGGGTCAGTGGAGGGTATCGATACCGCTAGCAGCTGGCCTCCGGCCACGTCTTCGGGCAAGGGAATTGGATTCCAAGCCATGCCTTCATCGGTTCTCTGGAATAGCTGGTTGGCCTCAATCTTAAACAGTCGTTTGCCTGTTACGTCATAATGCAGTGAAAGCAACCCTTCTTCGGCTGCCAAGGCCGTACTGGCGATGCCAAAGCTGACGGCAGCCAAACCTGCCAGCAAGAAGACACGTAAGAAACGACTCATAATGTGGCGCATTTCAATTCTTCCTTAAATAACGTTTAGCCGATGACACCCAAGGCAGGAAAAGTGCTCAATAACCAATATGACAGCTCAGACAGTTTGCCTGTGATCATTAAGCTGCCCATCAGAATCATGATCAACCCAGCCGCTATATGTATGAAACGCCCCCAGCGACGCAGGAACTTCTGGTGTTTCAAGAAGCGATCAAGCGAAACGGCACTAAGCATAAATGGCACGCCTAGACCCAGAGAATAAATACCGAGCAACGCAATGCCACTCATGGTGTTGGCCGTGGAAGCACTGACGGTCAGAATGGCACCTAGAATGGGGCCGATGCAGGGGGTCCAGCCAAATGCAAAGGCTAAGCCAAGTAAATAAGCCGCAGTGCGGCTTCCACCAACGTCCTTCAATCGATCAATAAAGCGCCATTCTTGTTGAAACCAGCGCCATGGCATAAGTCCGGTCATGAAGGCACCAAACAGGATAACGATAACGCCACCGATCAGGTTTGCTTCTTGACGATAGACCAACAGCAAGCGGCCGATGGCAGTGGCACTGGCCCCCAGCATCAAAAAAACGGTTGAAAAACCGAGTACGAACCACATTGACTGAGTTAATACTCGTCGTCGCTCTCGCCTATCCGCCTGCTGTAATTGTCCAAGTGAGCGGCCAGTCATAAAAGAAAGATAGCCAGGAACAAGTGGCAGAACACAGGGAGAAATAAACGAGATCAAGCCTGCCAAAAAGGCAGTTAATAGACCTATATTGGCTACTTCAAGCATTATCCTTTACCCATGGCTAGGCTTGGAATTTTGATGAGGGCTGCTTGATTGACTCGCTTTGATCTACCCCTTGGCGCGTGGTGGGCGCTGTACCAACATTCACTTCTGAAGCGTCTTCTACCCGGGCCTGAATATTGGTAGCGTCGCTTTGCTCGGTCGCTTCACCTTTTTTGTCTTTGCACTTCATCATGCATAGGCCTAGTCCGCACATAATGAGACATGGCAATAGGCTCAAAAGAATAGGCGCGATGCCGAGCAAAACCAAATTGTCCCAGCCGAAAGCAAGGCCGCCAGCCACTGCTACGCCACCCAGCAACATCAGGCCACGTGGGCCTGTCAACAGGCCTTGTAGCCCCGGTTTTTGTTTGCTCTGTTGGTTTTTGTCATCGCAACAACTCATGGTGCTACCTCATTATCTGGTTGCCATCATTTCGGTAAGAAAATCGATCATGTCTTGGGTGTTCCACTCGGCTTCCCCCACGAGGCGCCCAATTTCTTTGCCTTGGCGGTCAAGTAGAAGCGTCGTGGGAATACCGACGGCTGCCAGATCTGCACTAGCCATGCCGGATTGATCCACGTAGGGGGCAAGGTGCTCGATACCTATCTCTTGATAAAATTCATTAACAATCTTGATCCCCTTACGGTCGATCGATAAGGCGACCACTTCAAAATTATCGCTGCCAAGCTCAGCCTGGAGGGCATCTAACGTGGGCATTTCCTCTCGACAAGGCCCACACCATGCTGCCCAGATGTTGAGTAGAATCAGTTTTCCTTCAAAGTCAGCCAACGTTAAAGGGGTGCCGCCGCTATCCTCGAAACTGATTTCCGACACGTCGCCGGGGGTGGCCCAGAGAAGAAAGCCTTGTGGCCCTGAACTTTCTGACGGTGTGGCCATAGCAAGGGATGTGGCCGCCATCAAAAATATGGCGACTAGATGGCCCGCTAGGATTGATATTCTCATCGCCACACTATCCTTTAGTGAGTCGCGTAAATGTCAGGACTATCGGTCGGTTGCGAGGCTATAGCATAGACGTCTAATGGGCCGCGTTTTTCTCCTGACATGCCCGGTGAGCCAAGAGGCATCCCCGGCACGCTCAACCCTATAATAGAGGGCTTTTCATCAAGCACTTGGGTCACACTCTCAACAGGAACATGACCTTCGAAGAGATAGTCTCCGACGACCGTGGTATGGCAGCCATGCAGCTCTTCAGGGACGTTATATTCGGCTTTCATTTCAACGAGATCATGGGTATCGACCGTTTTCACGTCGAAGCCGTTTTGCTCCAAATACTTGGCATATTCGGCACAACATCCGCAGTTTGGATTTTTGTAGAGCGTCGCTGATACGTTAGCTGCCCATCCCGATACGGGAAAAGCCAGTAAAGATACAAGGGCGAATGATTTCCAATGTTTCATAGTTTGAGTTTCCGTTTAGTTAGCAGGGCGGCATGCGGTGACGTTATTTTTCATAGAGAGACGGGATTACTTGCGCGCAAGCAACCCCGTCAACATCACTTCAGGTGTTGTCGTTCTCATCCTGCTGCATGTTTTCCATCATGGCGTTACATTTTTCCATCATGGATTTCATATCGCCCATCATGTCGTGCATACCACCTTCTTGCATCATGTTGCTATGCATGTCATTGCCTTTCATCGGCTCCTGCTGATTCTCTTCTTGGGCAAGAAGCGAACCCGCTCCGAAACTACTGGCAACGATAACGGCGGTAACCAGGATCGCAGTATGTCGTATACGCATGACACTCTCCTCTTTGTGTTAATCACTCTGCCAAACAGGCAGGGGCTTGATTGCAATTTCTACTGGGTAGCAAAGGTGCTTTTGTACGATAGCCTTGAAGCAAGCTTTAAGGTCAAGGCCTCATTTTAAATTCAATGCATAAATGAAGGCGTTGCGATAAAGCGCTTAGTCAAAAGCTTGACCTTTGGGCAGCCTTACGGTTGTAGGCTAGCTATTAATCACCAGATGAGGATAAAACAATGCGAGTCACCGAACTGGCTCAGGCTGGAGGGGTAACGGCTGAAACGGTGCGCCACTATTCAAGAGAAGGGCTGTTGAAGCCGCACCGAGACCCACGCAACGGTTATCAACTTTATGATGAGGCGTCGTTGGGCCGGCTACGATTTATCGATTGCCTGCGTTCGTTAGGCGTTAGTCTTCCCGAAATCAGGCAGATGCTATCTTGGGCGGATCATGGCACCACAGAGTTTATTGAATCCTCACCATTGGTCACTCAAAGGCAACGTCTTCACTTGCGAGCACAAGAGTTCAAAGTGATAGCGCGATGGCTAGATCATATGAATCAAGGCAAGGTTACTAAAAGCGCTAGCCTGAAGGAGCTCATCGAATCACTTGGTTCCGGGAAATCAGTTGTCGTGACGAATGACTCACGAAGCGATTATTAGTGATGCAAGGAGGTTATGTCCCTGGTCATACCAGCCATCGGTTGCAGATGCCAAAGCTGCCAAACGGCAAATGCAATGATCAGCACCGCCGCTATCGTGCGAGTTACGGGATTACGAATCCAGAGCGAGACGCGGCGAGCGGCCACTCCGGTCGCCATAACGACCGGTACGGTGCCGAGTCCGAAAGCCCCCATCATCGCGGCGGCGCGTAACGGCGCGTAACGGCTCGGACACGGCCAGACTCCAAGCTAGCATCGAATAGATCAGCCCGCAGGGCATCCAGCCCCATATCGAGCCAAGTGCGAAAGCTTGGGGTACTTTTACGACAGGCATCAAGCGTCGGCCTAATGGTGATGCCTCCACACATACCGATGCAGTGCGCCCCACCAAGCAAGCCGAAGACGAAGGCCGCCGCCAATGGTGGCAGGCTCAGGTCGGAGGGATCCATTCAAAGTGCGCCGCTGGAATTATCCGCCGTATCACGAGGAGAGGTGGTGGCAAAGCCAGCCTGAGGCGAGCCGTACGGCGAGACGAGCTCAATCTGTTCGGGTGGATAGCAGAGCCCTTGGTCGGAACAGCCCTGAAAGGCTACCGTGATAGCCAATGGCCCGGTAACAGTATCGCTCGCCTCTATGGGCGCACTCACCAATACCTGATCGTAGAAAACGTTAATGTTTCCCAAAGTTGTGTGCGACATTGGCTCACCAGGAGGCAAAACCAGCTCACCGAAACTGACTCCTGGAGAGAGACTCTTAAGCAGGAACTTATGCCGATGGAGGTAATAATTTTCGGCGATGGTGAAGCCGACATACACCCAGTCATCGTCTCGCCAGGCGGTGGCTCGAAAGGCTTCTTTTGCCGGTAGGAAGTCACGTTGGGTCGAGCTGCTAAAGGGTGAGCTTTTTGCACCATCTACAGGCACTTCTTCACGTGCCGCTACTGGCGTGACGATAAACAGTGCAACCGTTAGAAAAGCGAAGACTGGGCTCATGAGTTTATCGCTGCCTTTGGCTGATCCACTGGCTGTTGTTTGGACCAAGCAATCAGTCCAAAGCCAGCGACTAGCATCGGTAAGGTCAAAAGCTGTCCCATGGTCAGCCAGCCAAAAGCGATGAATCCCAACTGAGGGTCTGGGAGGCGTGCAAACTCCACCACGAAGCGGAAGAGCCCATAAAGAAGCAGGAACAGTCCCGAGATCAGCCCCCTCTGGCGCGGCCGACGGGACAGCCACCATAATACAGCGAATAGAACGACGCCCTCTAATGCGAATTCGTAGAGTGCCGAGGGGTGGCGTGGCTCGTCCCCTAGCCCCATCATTGACGGGAACACCATGGCCCAAGGCACATCGCTAACGCGCCCCGGCAGTTCGTGATTGATAAAGTTGCCAAGACGACCAGCCCCTAGGCCAATGGGTACTAGAGGGGCAATGAAATCGGTCAGCTGAATAAAGGCTAGTTGGTGCTTACGAGCAAATAACCAAGCAGCCACTAATACACCGGCAAGGCCGCCATGGAAGCTCATTCCCCCTTCCCAAATTTTTAACAACCAGAGAGGGTTGGCCAGTAACTGCTCAAGCCCATAGAAAATGGCATAACCCAGGCGACCACCGATAATAATCCCTATCGCTGCGTAAAAGATTAAATCGCCGATATCGTCATGGCTCAGCCCCAAACGATGGGCACGTTGTCGGCCTAACCACCAAGCGGCAACTAGGCCAATCACATACATCAAGCCATACCAGTGAATCTGAACGGGACCCAGGGCAAAAGCCACAGGATCGATTTGAGGATATTGCAGCATAGTGTTCCTTCAATATACTTAACAGGTGACGTGCTTTCAGTCAAAAAATTACTTTGACCGGCGGTTTATGGTTGCCACTTCTCTATTTCTCGCATGACTCGTTCAACATCCTCGGGAGTGATGTATCCCGTGTGCTTGTAACGAATAATGCCCTCGGTATCGACCAAAAAGCTTTCCGGTGCGCCATAAACACCTAACTCGAAGCCTAGGTTGCCTTCTGGATCGAAGACATTAACGTCAAAAGGATTTCCGAATTCTTCTAGAAACTCGAGTCCCTTTGCCTGAGTATCTTTGTAGTTGATGCCCACCATACGGACGCCTCGCGAGGCTAGCTCTAATAACTGTGGCATTTCATTCTTGCAAGTTGGGCACCACTCTCCCCACACGTTGACCAACGTCACCTTACCTTCAAAAAGGGATTCATTAACGCGCTGAGAAGGGTCTTCCAGCGTCGTCAGATTGAATGCCGGAAACGGCTGAGCCAATAGGGGCGAATCTCGAGCACTAGGGTCCATTGACAAGCCCTGATAAAAGAAAAAGCTCAAGCCGAAAAAAGCCAACAGGGGTAAAAATAGCAATGTTCGCGATTTCACGATTGTGCCTTACAAGTAAGAGAGAGAACGTTCCAGCTGGGCATTATTAATACTTGCGAAAACCGATTTTATGCGCCATTGGTTGCAATGCGTCATTGTTTTCGAGCCCATAAGCGTTTTGCCAATAGCGGCAGAAGCGTGACCCCACTGATCAAAATCAGCGCGATCGTAATACCACGAGAGTCGGTGGTGATCAGGGCTTCACCGAACATGACGATCAGGTACGCTGTGGGAATCACGCCAGCCAATGTGGCGATAAAAAAACGCCAGAAGGCCAACGGTGTGAGGCCCGCCGCATAACTGACGGCATCAAATGAAATGAATGGCACTAATCGCGATGCAAAAACGAAAAGCATCAAGCCATTTTGTGAGCGCTCTTTTCCTAGCCAATCGAGGATAGGACGCGTGCGCGACCAGCGTTGCATCACCTCATAGCCGAGAAGACGAGCAATGCAGAAGGCAAGCAGAGCGCCGGTTTCGGCACCGATGACGACATAAGCGGTTCCCCAAACAGGGCCGTAGGCCGCGCCAGCGGCCATCGCAATCGGGCCACTGGGTATCGGGCTCATGACGATGGCTGCAATCATTAAGGCGATGATGGCCAATGGCCCCCAGACGCCCAGCCTATCAACCCACTCACGCAAGGCCTGCTTGTCGGTCAAGACCGACAAGGCGCCGGTTTCCATCAGGATCCAATAGAGGGCCGCCAAGCCCATCAATAGAGTGAGCCCCAAAAAGAGCTTTTGCTTTACGCTAAGCTTGGTTGCCATGTTCATCTCAGTGGTGGGAGTGGGGAGACACGTCATCTCAGCCCTGTACCGTTATGGTGTATCATTCAACACCTAAGATTTCGCGAAGCTGGTCGGTCGACACTGCACCACTGATACGCTGCACTTTCCCGGCTTCATCACGGTAGTAGCTGGTCGGCGTCCCCGTAGCGCCGGCCTCACGCATGATCTGGGCATGCTTTCTGAGAAGCGCTTGGCTCTCCTCCGACGGCTCCACCGGCCTTATGCCGCCATTGCGAAATTCCAATTCATGAGTTTCGAGAGCGCTAACCGGATCGTGGAATTCAAGGATTGCAGCAGCTTTGCGAAGGCTGTCCTCTGATAGCACACCAACCAGCACGTGGCGAAGCTGTAGCACGCCTTGCTCGATTAGCGGACGTGAATTCTTCCAGAGTGCGTTGCAGTAAGGGCAGTTGGGGTCTGTTAGTGTGTACACAACATGTGATGCATCATCATTCCCCTCCGAGATAAAACGTGTGTTTTCAAACGCACTCCAGGTAGCTTCCCGCATGGGTTCCAGCACCAGAGCCTGAAGCTGGCTTTCCATGACGGCATTACCCTGAGGGTCGATTAACGTACCAATGACGGCATAGTCGGAAGAGAAGGAGATATAAGCCGCCATAGGCTCATTATCGTAAGACAAGGCATAGCCTTGGAGATCGTCAGGCGCTTCGAAGGTGCCATGGAATGTGAACCCTTGATCCACCAATACGGTAATCGTCTCGGGCAAGGGAGGCCCAGTGTCGATGACGCTGCTGGCCTGATAACTCTCATTGGCATCGGTTCCTGCTTCCTGCGCCAACGCAGGCAACGCAATAAGACCTAACAGACCTGCAGCAGCTAGGTAATAAGTGAAATGTAGGATATGCCTCATGGATGCTCTCTTTATCAATTACTGTTTTTTACAAGGGATTAGGTCGATCACATTTACTTGCTAGTCTTGGCGTTTCTTATTAAAAAACAGGTACTTGATAAGCGCAGCAACACCAAGCCCCAGTGCAATAATCAACAAGATAGCTATTAGGCCCATCCCCGCCATACCCCACATGCAGCTTTCACTTCCCATCATTTTGAATTCCTCTTTAACACTACGGTGTTTGGTTTAGGCGCGATGAACAGCATCGTTTGGACGTGGTGTGGCATTGCCGGTATCTGGCGTGAAACGGCGTAGCCGCAACGAGTTAGTCAGCACAAAGACACTGGAAACGCTCATGGCCGCCGCCGCCAGCATGGGGCTGAGCAATACGCCGATGAACGGATAGAGCATGCCCGCCGCCACGGGGATTAGCGCTACGTTGTAGCCATAGGCCCAGACGAAATTGCTGATAATGGTCCGGTGGGTACGCTTGGAGAGCGCCGTGGCATTGACGATGCCTCGCAAATCGCCACTCATCAGCACCACATCGCCGGACTCGATGGCGATATCGGTGCCAGTACCGATCGCAATGCCCACGTCGGCCTGGGCCAAAGCGGGTGCATCGTTGATCCCGTCCCCCACAAAAGCGACACGCTTGCCCTCCGCCTGGAGACGCCGGATCTCTGCCGCTTTCTGGTCGGGCAGCACCTCAGCGAGAACCTGCTGGATGCCAACCTGTCGGGCGATAGCATCGGCAGTGGCACGGTTATCGCCGGTGAGCATGGCCACCTCCAACCCTTGCGCTTTGAGTGCTGTGATAGCCTCGGCAGAGCCCTCCTTGAGGGGATCCGCCACCGCGATGACTGCAGCAAGCTGACCGTCTACCGCGGCATAGAGCGGGCTCTTGGCGTTCTCGGCAAACACCTTGGCGCGTGTTTCTGCCTGGCCGAGCTCGATTTCCAGCCGATGCATGTAACGATCAGCTCCCACATGTACCAAGTGGCCGTCGACCTCGGCTTCAATGCCGTAGCCAGGCTCGGCACTAAAGCGACTGACCGAGGGGAATTCCAGCCCACGGGCCTTGGCGCCCTGTACAATAGCTTCGGCGATGGGGTGCTCGCTTTGAGCTTCCACTGCCGCGACCAGTCGCAGCACGTCGTTTTCATGACCGTTAATTGCTTCGAAGTCGGTCAGTTCGGGGCGCCCCTGGGTCAAAGTGCCGGTCTTGTCCAGCACCACCGTATTCATCTTGGCCAGCGTCTCAAGCGCCGCCCCTTTGCGAAATAGCACTCCCATCTCGGCCCCTTTCCCGGTACTGACCATGATGGCCGTTGGGGTAGCCAGGCCCATCGCACAGGGGCAGGCAATTAGCAGTACACTAACGGTAGTGACGAAGGCAAAGGACAAAGACGGCGACGGTCCGAAAGCGAACCAGAGTGCAAAGGTAATCGCGGCGATAGCGATGACCACGGGTACAAACACACCGGCAACCTTGTCGGCTAATTGCTGAATTGGGGGCTTCTCCGCCTGGGCCGTTTCCACCATCTTGACGATCTGCGACAGCACGGTGTCGGCACCGACTCGCGTGGCCCGGAAGGTAAGTGCACCGTTCTTGTTGATGGTGCCACCGACGACTTCGGAATCCCTCTGTTTGACGACCGGCACTGGCTCACCGCTGATCATCGACTCATCAACGTAGGAGTGACCCTCCTCAACAATGCCATCGACTGGAACACGCTCCCCTGGGCGAACCAAAATACGATCGCCCGTGACGACGGCGTCGATAGGCAGCTCGACGGTTTCATCCTCACGGATGACGCGGGCAGTTTTCGCCTGTAATTGCAGAAGCTTCTTGATAGCTTCGGAGGTGCGGCCCTTGGCAATGTGTTCAAAATAGCGACCGAGCAGAATTAACGTCACGATCACCGCCGCCGCTTCGAAATAGCTCACGGCGGTTCCAGCAGGAAAGAGCCCGGGCACCAGCAGAGCAGCGACCGAATAGAAATAGGCAGCGCTCGAGCCGATCATGACGAGGCTGTTCATGCCCGGATTAAAATGCCGGAGTTCGGCATAGCCGGCACGATAGAAGCGTTCACCAGCATAGAACTGCACCGGCGTGGCCAACAACCACTCGACGCCCATCCAGCTGCGATGGGGCATTAGACTCGTTAAAAGCATGTCAATAGCGGGTATCATTTTCCCCATGGCGATGAATACCACCGGAATCGTAAATATTGCCGCGAGCACGACGCGGCGGCGAAGCTCGGCTCTCTCCTGATCCTCGCTATCCGTCGGTGGCGGCGTATCGGTAGCCTGTGGTTCATAGCCCGCCTCGCGGATGGCATGCTGAATACGTGGTAACGAAACGGCTCCCGGCAGGAAACGAACGAAGGCTTTCTGGGTGGCGAGGTTAACACTCACTTCCACCATGCCGGGCAGCTTCGTAAGCGCTCGCTCTATCCGCGAGACGCAGGATCCGCAGCTCATACCGGTGACGGGAATATCAAGGCTTTCTACCACCGGTTGATAGCCCGCCGTTTTAATGGTGTTGAGTAAGCTAGTGGTCGAGGTACCCGTTTCGACCTGGATAACTGCCATCTGTGTGGCGAGGTTTACTTGGGCATTGATCACGCCTGGCTGCTGTTCGAGTGCACGCTCCACGCGCCCAATACAAGAGGCACAGGACATACCACGAATCTCGATATCAACGTTTTTCGTCATTGTTACGGTCTCCCTCTTCCTTTATCGATGATCCGATATGCGAGCTCTGTTCACCGCGGTACGCTAGCGAAGCGATTCAATCATTCGGTCTTCTCAGCGATAGCCTCAACGATGGGGCAGCCTTCCTGCATGGGCCCTTCGCCGGCACACTCCTCAAGTGTTTTCGACAACACGGCCTCAATCCGCGAGAGATGCTTGATCTGTTCGCGGATCTTGTGCAACTTCTCTCCGGCGATGCGTTTGGCCTGCGCCCGGTCGCCATTGGCATCTTGAAGTATGAGCAGCTCACGGATCTCTAGTAGCGTGAAGCCCCACTCCTTGGCGTGGACAATAAATTGCAGTCTATCCACGGCTTCTAGTGGGTAACGCCGATAGTTGGCGTCTGTCCTCCTTGGAGGAGGCATAAGCTTCTCTTTCTCGTAGAATCGAATCGCTTGGCTTGCGACTCCGCTTCGCTCGGCAAGCTCGCCGATACTAAGTGTTTGCATGGCGTTACCTCACGACACTGTGAATCGGAGCTTCTGCCAGCCTGACTCGGCTGGGCAGACTAATTCATAATCTATGGCTACGGTTAGTCCGGTTGGCGCACGATTCGCAGGTAGGGCGTTTTAGCGTCCCAACCTTCGGAAAAGTGTTGTCTGGCGTCATCGTTCGATAGCGATGGCGATATGATGACATCGTCACCGTTTTGCCAGTTAACGGGGGTGGCCACTTTGTGCTTGTCGGTTAGCTGAAGTGAATCGAGAACCCGCAGTATCTCGTCGACATTGCGTCCGGTGCTGGGTGGATACGTCAAAGTGAGACGAATTTTCTTGTCAGAATCTATGATGAAGACCGTACGCACCGTCAGTTTGGGGTCGGCTTTGGGGTGGATCATTCCGTACAGCTTCGCCACCACCTGATCTTCGTCAGCCAGCAAGGGGTAGTTCAGAGCCGCGCCCTGAGTCTGTTCAATATCCCCCGCCCAGTCGTGGTGAGAGCTAAGTGGATCCACCGAAACCCCAACCAGTTTGGCACCCCGCTGGGTGAATTCGTGCTTGCGCTTGGCAAACGCGCCCAGTTCCGTGGTGCATACTGGCGTAAAATCAGCGGGGTGCGAGAAAAGCACCGCCCAGCTGTCGTCAAGCCATTGGTGAAAGTTAACCGTGCCCTGCGTGGATTCGACATTGAAGTTTGGTGCTATCTCGCCCAGTTGTAGTGCCATGGAAATGTCCTCATATCAGTGATAGAGCAGCCATCATAACTTTGAAGTCAACTTTAAGGTCAAGCTCGTTTTGTAATATCTGCAGTTCGGCAGGAGATAAATAATTTGCCAATAAAGGTTGACCTTAAAGCAACTGTAAGCCTTAAAATCCGCACTGCGCTAAAAATAGACATGATATGAGGTAGCACCATGGGATTGGTATCAATACCCTTGTTGGCTGTCTCCATAACTTAAGTTGCGATAACACATTGGAATCTCTCTCTTCCATCGGCTTGATCGGCGCCTTTATTGGCGGGTTGGTCTCTTTCTTCTCGCCCTGCACACTACCGCTGCTACCGGCCTATCTGTCGGTAGTCACGGGCGGCAGTGCTGGCAAAGCCGACAGACGGCTAGAGGCATTGACCCTTAGCGCCTTTTTCGTTTTCGGCTTCAGTATCGTGTTCATTATGCTGGGGCTCGGTGCCAGTAGCATCGGGCAACTAATGCGAGGGTATCGCCAGGAATTCAACTGGGTCGCAGGCTCGATGGTAATCGTTCTGGGCCTGTTTATGACTGGGGTGTTCAGGTTGCCACTTTTCCAGCGTACCCTTCAGTTCACCCCCAATGTCCAGGGCGGTTCCCCACTATCGGCGATGGTGTTCGGGGTATCCTTCGCAATAGGGTGGACGCCCTGCATCGGACCTATCCTAGGCGCTATTTTGATGGCTACATCTAATGCCGCCAGTGCCCAGGCTGGCATGGTCTATCTCAGTGCCTACTCTGCAGGATTGGCGTTACCATTTCTCGCCAGCACTTTACTTATCAATCGCTTCGCTTTGCATCGGCAAAGCCTAGGTAGGTGGAGTGCCTATACTCGCCCCGTGACGGGTACGATTGTGATCCTGATGGGTATTGCTATCGTCACGGGGTATATGACACGGCTTTCCAGTATAATGGTCGACCTTTTTCCCTCCCTGGCGACCCTGGGGTAGCCAGGGAGTCAGAGTAATAGAGCTTGATTCTCATTCTGTCTCCTTAAGAGACTCTCATTAGCCGAAGAAGGAGATCTTATCCATGGCTGAACTAAATTCTATGCGGTTGCCGATGACCGCATTATTGCAAATTTCAGAAACCTATTCAGAGCCTCCCTAACTTCCAAGCGCAGCGACCGCTGCATTATTTTTAGAAAAACATTTACTATAGTAGACCTTCCTGAATCTTAACTGAATAATAAAAATTATTGGGAAATAACGCACAACTATTTGTTTTATATTTATATTTTGTGAGTAGCTGTCTGATTACCTTTCCTTGATTTTTCTTTTAAGTTGTTCTAGCTTTAGTATGCCAAGCAAGAGCTGTGGTAAATAAAAACTGATTTAATAAATGGAGAATCGAGATGGATTTCAAAAAATATGAAAATTGCATTGAAGCTTGTCACATTTGCGCTGCTTATTGCGACAAGTGTGCAACTGAGTGTTTAAAAGAAGACGACGTAAAAATGATGGCGGAGTGTATCCGTCTTGACATGCAGTGTGCTCAAATTTGTCGGTTAGCCGCCTCATTCATGGCACAAGAAAGTGAGTTTGCGCAAGAGATCTGCCGTCTATGTGCCGACATTTGTAAGAAATGTGGTGATGAGTGTGCAAAACATGATGCACCTCATTGCCAAGAGTGTGCTAAAGCTTGTCATCGCTGTGCTGAAGTATGTGCCGCAATGGCCAGCTAAGCTTCAAACCAGCCGGGGTGAACGCTCCGGCTGATCGTCAACTTTTAAAGAAATTAGTAACTCGCTTTTACTCATGCTTTCAAATTAATGAGTTAATTTATTCTGAAATGCATATTAAAAGAGGCAAGCTTTCTGCGAGCCCCTTTTTAACTATTTATAACTAATTACTATAATTAGTAAATGACATGTAATTCATAACTGTTATTATCATCTCCCATTGACCTAGACCTACCTGTCACCTCAAGCTGATAATTGCCAGGTTGCAGCTGACGAACAAGTTCGAAGTGCCCCCGTGGACTGGACGCTTCTGCTACTTGCTGTCCTGCCTCGTTGTAGAGGACCGCTGAAATACGGTTGCCAGTGCTGGTAAAGCCTGGAAAATGATCACTCGCTACTTTCAGCGTAGTCGCTTGCTCGATGTTAATATTGAAACGCTTGGATTGCCCCTGGGCAAGCAGCTGTGTAGAAGACACACCTCTTTCTAGTAAGGGCAGATCCTGGGTTGTATTCCCAAAGTTAGCCAATACAGGTGTTGAAAGAATGCTGGCTACTAGCGTTCCAAAAATAATAGATTTAACTTTCATGTTAATTACTCCAGTGGTTGATCACATCGTTATAATAATCTTTGTTTCTGAAAAGAAGCTGAATTTTACGATAAAAAATAATAAAAAAACCTCGTCACTTTGATGTCAATCAGTTAAGACCTTTGCCAATACTTCAGTCTCAGTTCACTTCAGGAAGCGCGCTTAACTTTCGTTCGAACGACTTTGTGATCAGGTTCATTGCCTCTTATGGGATTAACGCTTAATTATTACTGAGTAACCACTTAGCAAGTCTTGACGCATGATTTTTTTTCAATAGAATGCATGACTATGAAATTATATATCCGGTTTTGTCTTGTGCTTATTTTGAGTACTGCGCTTCCCGTAACGGGAACGGCGCAAATGCTTATGACGACCGGTTCTTCCTTTATGGATCATTCGAATTATCAAGTTACCCCAGAGAGTATGTTCTCGGGGGACACCGCGCATGAATGCTGTTCGCAGCACGAACGAGATGGCTTTGCCGACTGCAAGAGTGGCAAGGAATGCAAAACTGGCAGCCTCCTCCAGGTGGCTGTGATCAAAAGCCTGCCATTTTCGCCCAGCCAGCTTCCTCTTGGTGTGGCAATAAATCTTGTGCGGTCCCTCGCACCAGATGCCGTTTGGCATCCTCCCCGCCGCTGATTCCCATTATGTAATGAATATCATCCGACGCCCCTGAAGCTTTCGGATTGTCATCGCGTGCCTTGGGTTCGCGCTGGAACATAAATGGAATCAATCACCATGAAATACCGAATCAATTGGCTTCGTGCGTGCACGGCCGCCCTATTCGTCAGCTCGGTTGGCTTTCCTGGGTTGTCAGTCGCACTTACTTTGGAGCAAGCCCTGAATTTGGCTGAGCGTGAAGCTCCTTCGCTGGCTGCTCAAGCGGCTAATCAACAGGCGACACGTAGTGCGGCCATCCCCGCCGGGGAACTTCCGGATCCCAAGTTGAGATTAGGACTGCAAAACATTCCCATTGAAGGCGAATCACGCTGGGAGCTTGGCAATGAGCCGATGACCATGCAGATGGTCGGCGTAATGCAGGAAGTCCCTAACCGTGATAAGCGCCGGGCACGAATTGATGCAGCGAATGCTGCTGTGACAGTCGCCGATGCGGAGCAGGCCATTGAGCTTTTGCAGGTACGCCAACAAACAGCAGAAGCCTGGATCACTACCTTAGCGATTGAGCGAAAACTGACCCTTTTTAAACAGCTGTATGATGAAAACGAGCTGTTGTCCAAGGCAGTGACGGCTCGTCTTGCTGGAGGACGTGGTCAGACGGCTGACAGCATACTGCCGAAACAGGAAGCGGTATTGCTAGCGGATCAGGAAGACTTGTTACGGCGCAACGAAACGGCAGCCCGGGCCGCACTAAGCCGCTGGATTGGCTCGGCCGCCAGCCAGCCGCTGACCGGTGGCTGGCCGCAATGGGAGGACGATTTAGCCCTTTACCAGCTCAACCTGGAACGACATCCGCAGTTGCTGGCCTTCGATCCGATGACGCGGCAAGCGCGTGCTGAAATTGCTGAAGCCGTCGCTGAGAAAACTCCTGATTGGGGCTGGGGCGTGGATTACCAGCGGCGCGGTCGTGATTTCGGCGACATGGTTAGCCTCAGCGTCAATTTTGATCTACCCGTGTTTGCCGGCTCGCGGCAAGATCCCATTATTGATTCCGAACGCGCTCGCCTGGCCCAGCTTGAAGCAGAACGAGAGGCAGTGCTGCGTAGGTATAACCAATCATTGTCGACTGACCTGGCTGAATACCAGCGGCTTGTTCAAAGCTTGGCTCGACTTGAGCAGACTTTGCTGCCGCTGGCTGAAGAGAAGGTTCGTCTAACTATGGCGGATTATCGTGCTGGTGGCGGCGAGCTTATCGCCGTAATTGACGCTCGGCAGGAGCTGGTTGAAACGCGCTTGCGCCGCGTTGACTTGGCTCGGGATCGCTCGTTAACCAATGCTCGCCTACATTTCGCTTTCGGAGATACCCAGCCATGATATTCAAAATCAAGCGACAGGCGTTGCTGATCGGCTTGCCCAGGGTTCTTGGCATTGCAGGCCTTGTCGGACTTTCGTTGGCGACGTTGCCCACTCACGCTCAGGCAGACGAACAGCAAGATAAGGAAGTGCTGTACTGGTACGACCCTATGTATCCCCAACAGCGCTTCGACGAGCCTGGCCCATCACCCTTCATGGATATGGATTTGGTGCCTCGTTATGCCGACGAAGGTGGCGACGGCGCCTCCATGTCAATTGACCCTGGTATTATGCAGAACCTGGGAATGCGTGTAGCTACGGTGATGCGTGAGTCCGTCAGTGAGATTGTTACGGCGGCTGGAATCCTGACATTTGATGAGCGCGATGTCGCTATAGTTCAGGCGCGTAGCGGCGGTTTCGTCGAGCGCGTCTATGACCTAGCGCCGGAAGACGTAGTGGAAAAAGGGGCGCCGCTGGCCGATTTTCTGGTGCCTGCGTGGGTCGCTGCGCAGGAAGAATATCTCGCCCTGCGCGGTTTGAACGAGCCACAACTGTTAGAGGCAGCTCGCCAACGAATGCGCCTGGCAGGTATACCGGCTGAGTACATCACGCAACTGGAACGCGGTGCAAAAACGAGATCAGTATGGACTGTCACTAGTCCCATCAGCGGCGTGCTGCGAACGCTTGAGGTGCGCGAAGGTATGACGTTGCCTGCTGGCGCGCCGCTGGCGCGCATCAACGGCCTGGAAACCGTCTGGCTTGAAGTGGCGGTGCCCGAGTCTCAGGTGAGCGGCTTGGCAATGGGGCAATCTGTCGAAGCTAGGCTTCCGGCGTTTCCAGGTGAAGCGTTGCAAGGAACCATTGAGACGATCTTATCCGAAGCCAACTTGGACAGCCGAACAGTACGAGTCCGAATTGAGCTGCCTAATCCTGAGCAACGTCTGCGCCCTGGCATGACCGCCGAAGTAACGCTGAGACGCAGCGATGAGATGGCACTGGTCGTGCCCACCGAGGCGTTGATCCGCACCGGTCGGCGTACTCTTGTCATGGTGGCAGAAGGAGAAGGTAAATATCGCCCGATAGAAGTACGAACGGGCCGTGAAACTGGTGGTAAAACAGAAGTGTTTGAAGGGCTGGAGGAAAATCAGCAGGTAGTCGCTTCTGGCCAGTTCCTGCTTGATTCAGAAGCCAGTCTGCGCGGGTTAACTGCCCAAATGAATCAGCCAGTATCGGCTCCTGAGCCTGCATTGCACGAGGCTGAAGGTACCATCATTACCTTGGAAGAGGGTGCGATTGTGTTATCTCATGGCCCCTTCAAAACACTTAATATGCCCGGTATGACCATGTCTTTTCCAATCGCAGAGGAGTCTTTGCTGCAAGACTTGGCTCCGGACGACAGGGTGCGTGTAGGCGTTAGCGAAAGTGATGAGGGGTTGGTGATTAAGCGAATCGAAAAACTGGGGGGCCAGTTATGATCGCTGCGATCATCCGTTGGTCGGTCGTCAACCGTTTTCTGGTGCTACTTGCCACGCTGTTTTCCGTGGCATGGGGCATCTGGTCAGTACAGAACACGGCGGTTGATGCACTACCGGATCTCTCTGATGTGCAGGTCATAATCCGTACGCCCTATGCTGGGCAAGCGCCACAGATCGTTGAGAATCAGGTCACTTACCCGCTGACAACCACCATGCTGTCGGTGCCGGGGGCCAAAACGGTGCGGGGTTACTCATTCTTCGGTGACAGCTACGTCTATGTATTGTTTGACGACGATACCGATCTGTACTGGGCCCGCTCCCGAGTGCTTGAATATTTGAGTCAGGTGCAAAGCCGGCTGCCAGCAGGAGTAGCCCCAACGCTAGGGCCTGATGCAACGGGGGTAGGATGGATTTTCCAGTACGCACTGGTCGATCGCACCGGCGCCCATGACCTTTCGCAATTGCGCTCATTACAAGATTGGTTTCTGCGCTATGAGCTGAAGACACTGCCGAATGTTGCCGAGGTGGCACCAATCGGTGGAATGGTTAAACAGTACCAGGTGGTGCTTGATCCGGTACGCATGGCTAATCGCAAAGTGACGCAGCAACAGGTTACCCAGGCTATCGACGAGGCCAACCGCGAAACGGGCGGTAGTGTGCTGGAGTTGGGTGAGAGTGAGTTCATGGTGCGCGCCTCGGGCTATTTGGAGTCTCTTAATGATTTTCGCGACATCCCATTACGCCTGGAGAGTAGCGGTGTGCCGGTTACGTTGGGCGATGTAGCGCATATCCAGCTAGGCCCGGAGATGCGCCGCGGCATTGCCGAGCTTGATGGTGAAGGTGAAGTGGTGGGTGGTGTGGTGATTCTGCGTAGCGGCAAGAATGCTCGCGACACCATCACGGCGGTGCGGGAAAAGTTGCAGGAATTAAAGCAGAGTCTGCCTGATGGGGTGGAAGTCGTCACCACCTACGACCGCAGCACTTTGATAGACAGCGCAGTGAAGAACCTCAGTTACAAGCTGTTTGAAGAGTTCATCATAGTGGCACTGGTTTGCCTGATTTTTCTTTGGCATTTCCGCTCTTCGCTGGTAGCCATCGTTTCGCTGCCGGTGGGAATTCTGATCGCCTTTATCATCATGCAGCGTCAAGGGGTTAACGCTAACATCATGTCGTTGGGCGGAATTGCTATCGCCATCGGAGCGATGGTCGATGCGGCTATCGTTATGATTGAGAATGCCCATAAGCACATCGAAGCTTGGCAGAAGAAACACCCAGGCGAAACACTTAAGGGAGAGGCGCACTGGAAAGTCATTACGGATGCGTCGATGGAAGTGGGGCCGGCGCTGTTCTTCAGCCTGCTGATCATCACCCTCTCGTTCATTCCAGTCTTCACGCTGGAGGCCCAGGAGGGGCGGTTGTTCGGCCCATTGGCTTTCACCAAAACCTACGCCATGGCGGCCGCTGCGGGCCTTTCGATAACATTGGTCCCGGTTCTGATGGGCTACTGGATCCGCGGCAAAATCCCGGATGAGCATCGCAACCCGATCAACCGGGGTCTAATCTGGATCTATCAGCCCGCCCTTGAAGCGGTGTTGCGCTGGCCAAAGACCACATTGCTGGTTGCGTTGCTAGTGTTTCTGACAGTTCTTTGGCCGGCCTCGCGCCTTGGCGGTGAGTTCTTACCGCCGCTTGACGAGGGTGACTTGCTTTACATGCCAACTGCGCTACCGGGTCTATCTGCTCAGAAGGCTTCGGAGTTATTGCAACAGACTGATCGAATGATCAAATCGGTGCCCGAAGTTGAGCGGGTATTCGGCAAAGCCGGTCGCGCTGATACCGCGACCGACCCAGCGCCGTTAACTATGTTCGAAACCACCATCCAGTTTAAACCGAGAGATCAATGGCGTCCGGGCATGACACCGGAACAGCTGGTAAAGGAGCTCGACCAAGCGGTGCAGGTACCAGGCCTGGCTAATTTGTGGATTCCACCGATCCGGAACCGAATCGATATGCTGGCCACCGGTATAAAGAGCCCCATCGGCGTAAAGGTATACGGCTCGGATCTGGTGCAAATCGATAAAATCACCCAGTCAGTGGAAAGGATCGCCAAGACTGTTCCTGGGGTAAGCTCCGCAGTCGCTGAACGCCTCACGGGCGGGCGTTACATTGATGTCGACATTGAACGCAGCGCAGCAGCACGTTACGGGCTGAACATTGCCGACGTTCAATCCATTGTTGCTGGTGCGGTCGGTGGCGCGAATATTGGTGAAACCGTAGAAGGTCTGGCGCGCTATCCGATCAGCCTGCGCTATCCGCGCGAATGGCGTGACTCGCTGGACGACCTGCGCAATCTGCCTATCTATACTCCGCAGGGTAGCCAGATCACGCTGGGTACCGTGGCGCAAATCAAGGTCACCGACGGCCCGCCCATGTTGAAGAGCGAAAACGCCCGCCTGACCGGCTGGGTCTATGTCGATGTTCGCGACCGTGACATGGCCACGGTAGTGAAGGATATTCGCGCCAAGATCGATGATGAAATAGAACTCGAATCCGGCATGAGTATTCGTTATTCAGGCCAGTTTGAATTTATGGAACGAGCCAACGCGAAACTCACGCTGGTGGTGCCAGCAACGATAGTCATCATCTTCGTGTTGCTGTATTTGATATTTAACCGCTTTAGCGAAGCGCTATTGATTCTGGCCACCCTTCCGTTCGCCCTCACAGGCGGCGTCTGGATACTGTATTTGCTCGATTACAATTTATCGGTCGCTACGGGTGTTGGCTTCATTGCTCTGGCTGGAGTCTCTGCTGAGTTTGGTGTGATCATGTTGTTGTATCTGACCAATGCCTGGGCCGAACGCAATAAAGCTGGTCATTTTGACGAACCCGCACTTTTTGGGGCGATCCGTGAAGGTGCAGTGCAGCGCGTTCGACCTAAGGTGATGACCGTGGCAGTTATTATCGCCGGTTTGCTACCGATACTGCTAGGGAGTGGAACCGGCAGCGAGATTATGAGCCGCATCGCTGCGCCTATGGTCGGAGGGATGATCACCGCCCCTCTACTGTCTTTGTTTGTCCTCCCGGCGGCTTATCTGTTGATGAGACGCCGATCTATCCACCTAACCCATCCACCCTCTGGAGAAACACGATGAGAACCAAACTCGCATTAATGATAACCCTGGCGATGGCTCCTGCCGCTTTTGCTGACGAAATGAACGCGATGGAGCACGATCAGGATACTGCGATGGATAACATGCAGATGGATCAGCACGACGCTGCAGCTGAGATAGCCAAGGCCACCGGCACTATACGTAAGATAAGTAAGGAGAAAGGAACCGTTACCATTGCTCATAGCCCGGTGCCAGAGCTCGAATGGCCGGCCATGACAATGGGGTTCAAGGCCACGCCTGAGCAGCTTGAGAAACTCAAGGAAGGCGATGAGGTCGAGTTTGAATTTACGTCCAAGGGCATGGATTCGGTGATTACCTCAATTAACAACGATTAGAGCAACTACGAATGGCCACCGCTTAGCGGTGGCCATTAAGCGGTATGATGCATAGGCATGATTTACCTCTTTGTATGATTGAAGTCTGTAATAATTTAATAAAACCGAATACCAAACTAAACGCGTTTCAATACAAGCCTGAAATGACCCTCATTTTTTATCGCCTGCGATAAGGACGGGCGAGCTCAAGATGGCGCCAACCCCCACTTATCATGCACGTGCCAAAAAAAGGCTTAGGCATACGCCTAAGCCAATTGATCGAAATAGCAATTCAGATAACGAACTCTCTGTTTAGAAACTATATTGAGCAGCCACCATTACACGACTTGCATCCTCTTCACGTCCATCGGATAGTTCTGTCTCGAAGTAACCATATTCGATGCCATACATTAAACGCTCATTGGGTGTCCACATCACATTGACAAAAGCATTCTGGTTTTTTCTACCAGCATTACCTTGAACTGACTTATCACCAAGATCGACATCGGTATAACCATAAGAAGCGTTTAAGCTGTACTGAGGCGAAACCTGGTAAGAGAAGCCTGCTGCACCGCCATCGCCCGATAACGTTTGTAACTTACCGTTGGTATCAACGTAAGCATCGGCACCGTTGAAATAGTCACCAGAAAGGTAAAGATAACTGTTGGCACCCTCGCTGGTGTGGACAATACCTCTCAACGTCAATGGCCCGATATCATAAGAGCCGCCAGCAAAGGCCCCATAACCCATTTCCGTATCGTTGTCGCTGCCGGTATCGTATTTAAGCTGTCGCGCAATGCCAGCGACAGAATAGGAAAAATCGCCAGTGCTGTCTTCGTAGCGCAAGCTTAATGCAGGCATTGATGAGACGGCATCGTCATTATCTGGCAACGAAGCTCTGTCAGGAATGGAACCATCGATATTCTCTGCAAGCTGTGCTTTTGGGTCTTCCGCAGCTATTGAGAATGCTCCTGCAGTGTAGCGCAGCTGGGCCAGGCGCGAGCCATAACCATTACTTCCTGCTGTGCCCAAAAAATCCAGAGTCGGTGTGGAAGCGACAAATGATCCATAGTTTGACCACGTTTGTCCGGCCAGAATGCCATTCCAGGATCCATAGGCATGCCTTAATCTCAAGCGCGTGTTGTCATCGTTATAGGACCAGAAGTCCCCTTCGATGACAGTGGCAAGGGTTCCTCCATCGACAGGTGTGCTGGTTCTGAATCCTATACGGCTCTGTGCTGCAGACGCTTGAAACTGGTTTCCAATATCTTCATCATTTTCTGAACCTGCAACTTCAGCAAAGTAACCTTCGTTTGCGGAGCCCGCATCTCGGTCAAAGTTGTAGGTCATATTGAGCCTAGCATAACCATAAATGCCTACAGTGGTCTCACCCACTTGGTTCTCCAGTGCTGATGCGTAAGTGGATCCGATTCCCAACGCTATAGCCGTCATATTGATCAAAGCTGTTTTTTTATTTAACATTATTATATCCCATCGCTATACTATTTTTGGAAGTTGATACAGCAATGTAATCCTATCAATATAGTCTGAAATTAAGCTGAAAATGTTCCCATATAGCAGCTATGATTAATAAAAAGGCCAGCTTTCGCTGGCCTTATTTTTTAATCTGTAGCTAATGACTAGTAGGTGACATGCAGTTCATAACGGTTATTATCATTTTCCTTAGTGCCTCCCATTGAGCTACCTGTCACCTCAAGCTGATAATTGCCAGGTTGCAGCTGACTAACAAGTTCGAAGTTCCCCCGTGGGCTAGACGCTTCTGCTACTTGCTGTCCTGCCTCGTTGTAGAGGACCGCTGAAATACGGTTGCCAGTGCTGGTAAAGCCTGGGAAGTGATCACTCGCTACTTTCAGCGTAGTCGCTTGTTCAATGTTAATATTGAAACGCTTGGATTGCCCCTGGGCAAGCAGCTGTGTAGAAGACACACCTCTTTCTAGTAAGGGAAGATCCTGGGTTGTATTCCCAAAGTTAGCCAATACAGGTGTTGAAAGAATGCTGGCTACTAGCGTTCCAAAAATAATAGATTTAACTTTCATGTCGATTACTCCAGTGGTTGATCACATGGTTATAATAATCTTTGTTTCTGAAAAGGAGCTGAATTTTACGATAAAAAATAATAAAAAAAACGCCACCATTTGGTGACGTTAAAAGTTATCGGCTTTTAGATGGTTAAAACATCAGTCGGACACCGGCAACTACCCCAGTGTCTTCTGTGTTATCGCCACTGGCGCGGGAGAGATCCGCGGTGTCGCCGTACTCTTTCTGCCAGTAAGCACCGACGTAGGGGGCGAAGCGGCGAGTCACCTCGTAACCCAAGCGCATGCCGACGCGAACTGAGTTGAGTCCCTCACCGACGCCAAATTCTTCAACTTCACTGGCGGCCACGGCGATTTCGGTGCGCGGCTGTAGGTAGAGCCGCTGTGTCAGGCGCAAATCGTATTCGCCTTCAAAGCTGGCGGCTACGTCGCCATCTTCACTTACTTGCATGGCAACGTCGGTTTCAATGCCGTAGGGCATTACACCCTGAAGGCCAACCACCCCATAAATGCGTTCGGCGTGATCACCGGAGAACACACCGCCTTGATAACCGATACCCCCCTGTAACTCCCAAAAATCGGCCACTAGGCGGCTATAGAGTAGTTCCAGCGATTCAAACTCAGCATCTTCCCCATCGCCCTGGACATTTTCGCCCTCTGACTTGAGGTAGACACGGTTTATATCGCCGCCGTACCAGCCTTGAAAGTCCCATACCACGGCGTCTTGGCCTTTGTCGGGTACGGTGTATTCAAGCCGGTCGAACAGCGCCATGCCCATGTTGTGTTCCACGACCGGCGATGGCCAGTTGTCTGGGGCCGCATAGCCATCTTCGGCCTGAGCGGTAGTGGCGGCGGCCATACCGAGGGCGGTGCTGGCGAGGGTTATGTAGTACTTAGTTTTCATACTGCCTCCTTAAGAAACCTGAACAACGCGGAACATGCCGGCATCCATGTGATAGAGAAGGTGGCAGTGGAACGCCCAGCTGCCCTCGGCG
>Ga0209345_10001776_pt1 | contig 24993 bp, 21 predicted proteins | sample Cruoilmetagenom7_FD_187294 | JGI IMG/M metagenome (GOLD analysis project Ga0209345, IMG submission 187294) | Oil polluted marine microbial communities from Coal Oil Point, Santa Barbara, California, USA - Sample 7 (SPAdes) (version 2) | ecosystem: Environmental > Aquatic > Marine > Oil seeps ...
ACAACTCAGATCACTGTGTTCCCTGTTCAAACAAGGTTTGAGGTTCTTACGCCGTTGCTTGTGCGGATTTGGCAAAATATATAAGCTATGGGAAATTTGGCTAAATTGAAGGGTGGTAAGGTTATATGGGGCTGCAGAAGAATATAGGTGTGATTGATTAAGCTAAAAGATAATGTTTCTTTTATTTTTTTAGTGAACTTCGCAACATTTTGCTGGGTATACCTTGTCCCATGCTATGTTCGAATTGTAATGCGGCTCTTCCTGTTGGGTAGGCAATATTTAATTTTTCCCGAACAGTTTCTTCTACCCAACCTCTTAATGTAACAATCTCTTCGCTTGATAGGTAATCGGTATAAACAAAGGACTTATAGCCTCCATCAGGGTCACCTTTGTAATATTGTGGATCATTGATGAAATCAACTTCATAGGAATAAAGCTTATCGCTAGTTGCGGGGGCTGCGTATGTCCAAATATTCTTCTGTTTATGTTCTTGTCTGGCTTCGTCATGATAAGGCGTGCCAGGATACGGGGTAATGACCGTGCAATCAAAGTCATCTACATCGTTATTGATAAGCCACTCTTGGATTGAGTTAATGCTGTTCTCTGTTTCTCCAGGGTGACCGCAAGACATCAGTGCTTTTACTTTTAAACCTGCCTTTTTTGCAGCTTGAACAGCACGTTCATTATCTTCGCGTGTTGCGCGTTTTTGAATATTAAGGAGGATGCGAGGGTCAGCGGCTTCGAAACCGCAAAGTAGCCATCTAAAACCTGCTTCATACATAGCGATAGCTTGTGTTTCATCAAATAATTCGGCTTTGACAAAGCCTCTTAGGCGGAAGTTAACACCTAGTCGATCTTGTAAGCTTTTGAGTTCACTGAGTAAGACAATGAAATTTTTACGGTTTACGTTGAGCTCATCATCAAAAAACATAAACCCGGTATAGCCGTATGTCGCATAGAGGAATTCAATTTCATTAATAATTGTTTCGGTGTCGCGTGTACGTGGCACGCGTAGGCTTCTGCTGTGTCGTCCACCACAAAATCCGCAAGAAAAGGGGCAGCCCAATTGAGCGATTAAACTGGTGGCCTTATGCCCTTCAATTTCATATTTATAAGATTCAAGGTCAATAAAATGTCGTGCGGGCGTTGGAGATTTATTGTAGACTGCATTGCTCATAAAGTAAGGGCTGCCATTAGAATCGGCATCAATGATGGCGGGTGCATTAGGCGCAACGGCTTCTAAAATACTCAGCTCTCCATCGCCGCTGACGAGAACGTCAAATATTTCTTGGAGGTGTGATAATGCGGATGCCGCACGTCCGTTTTCAATTTGATGAGCTTTTTCATATAAAAAAGCTGAGAGCGTTAAAGTAACGTGGGGCCCCCCTAGAATTTTTTTAATATTGCATGCATGTTTAGTTATCTCTTTTGCAATTTTAATAACAGCAGGTAATTGGGGAGTTGTTGTGCTAATGCCACAGATTGTGGGTTTAAAGCTATGGATATATTCAGCTATTACATCTGTATAATTCTGCACTCCAGATAAGTCTAAGACATCAACTGGTTTGCCATATTTTTCAAGAATGGCAGCGATTTTTAACACACCTAAACTTGGGAATACACGCTCGTCCATCAAAAAGCTTGAGGGAGGAATGATTAGGCATATTTTAAGGTCTTCAGGAATACTCATGAAAAGGAGTATAAGTGAGATTTAAGTTTTGAAAAGTATTATTGTGAATAGGTTTTATCTTTGAATGGCCTTGAGCAAGGGGAGTACGCGATCTTCCCAAAGATGGCTGTTTTTATATTTTTCCATAGCATTGTTTGCGATTTTTTGTGCAAAATTAGAATCTGAGAGGCATTTTTCAAGCAGCTCTAAATGCCGGAAACTTCTGGGTGATATGGGTAGGAATTCTTTTTCAGGTTTGAATTCCTTCAGGACATATTTGTTAATTTCAGAAGCGATGATGCAGCCATTAGCAGTACCATAGAAAAAACGCATAAGTAGGCTGCTTTTTAAATTAATAGTGTCGTTCAAAAGAATTTTGGTATCATTTAATAATGTAGCTGATTCTCTGAATGATTTGGGGCCTAAGAAGTTAAAGTTTGGGAATCTTTTTATGATCTCAGGTGCAACTATACCCACAATATTAACGGGGTAGTTTTCAAATTGTTGGAGTAAATTTAATCTACGAACTTGGCGAAAATGTGCATCAATCCCTCTTGTTAAGATAGCAGAGGTGCGCGTTCCTTTAATGTGTAACGATGAATCGATCTTTCCAATTTCTTCAACAATAATAGAATATACATCACGATGGCTTAATTCTATTTGTTGGAGAATTTTGCTAAAAGCTGCGTTGAGTGCATGTGATAAAGCGGGCTGCTTAATGTTTAGTTGTTTAATAAATGCTTCATGTGTTGCTGGCATGTGAACACGGCCTAAAAAAACAATATCATGGGAACGTTCGGCAATAGGTTTTATGTTTTCTTGAATAGGGGGGGGACCTGCTTGAGGGAAAAGAAAACACTGTTCTTTGGGTACTCCCATAGAATTCATGAAATAAAGGTGTTCTTCCTCCATCACGCCAAAGAAGCGTTGCTTGAGATCAGGAGCTTTTTTAAGTTGTTGATCTATTTGATCGTATAGGTAAGAAGGATGATCCAAGGAAATCAGGATCACTTTCTTTGTGCTGTTTGTCCATACGCTGCCCTCATTTGTAGAGAGCTCAGGCGTGTAATTGAATGTTATACTGTAAGGCGCGGTGGCATATTTTTTTATGAACTCTTTGTTTAAAGGAAGAGGCTCACAGATTTCACCATGCTTTCCTAATGCTGAACAAATGTCAGCACACATGATGGCCCAGTACCCATCTTCTGGTTTTTCTTTCTCATAAAGAGTACTGGTGTATGGAAAGATACCAGTCATATTTCAGGTCCATTTTGAGTATTTAATACCTTTACCTATAATTAGATAAGTGTTTTTTTTGATAATTTTAGTGTCAGAGATGGCCTTGCGTAAGAGGCGGAGGGTTCATCTTAGCGACCGGAAAAAGAATTAATATCGATACCTGCAGTTTTTAAGACATTTTCTTCATGCTCGATAAGGTGATATGCTTCTTTAAGCGCCTTATAAATTTGATCGTTTTCAACGAATTTTTTGACTTTCTGAACTATTTCTAAGGAACTGGGTGTGGCTTTGAGAAATTCAAATAAATATTTATCAAAAGCTGTCAGGTATTCTTTTTCTTTTTCTTTGAAAATATAAGCACCTTGCAAGGAAAAATAAACGCGAGTTGCTGGTGTACACGCATTTTCTTGCTGCATGATTTCCTTGCCACGTAAGATAGCTGCCTCGTTATGAATAATGAGTTTTGAATTGGGACTGGCAGTTTCAATGACAGCACCATTAATAATCATGCGGTCGCCATGTTTCAGATCAATAGTTAAAGGCACAGTTGTATACTCCAAATCAAAGGCTCAATCATTTTAGGCCGGATGGTAAAGAAAATTTTGTCTGAGGACAACCTTCCATACAGAAAATATTATTCTCTGCTTTTTTCATGATGTGATTGATTAATCGATCTGAGTTCGGGGAAATGTTTTAAGACGTTCATGATGTCTTGTGTTTGTGCATTTAAGGGGTCGTCGAGGTGCGAGCATATTGACCTGAAAAACTCTAAATCTTCTGGGTAGTCAAGTGTCCAACGTTGTCGTTTCCAATCTGCATGAGGGCAGGCGAGATTAACAAGGGTAATGTCTGGATGTGTTCGCACAAAAGGCATGACATGTTCGCGATCAGTAGGAAGTGTCGCTTCTTGGTGTGCTCGTTTCAGCCAAGTCAGAGAGGTAACTTCACAATCAAAACCATGGGGCCAAGATGGCGGGTGGTTATTGCAGGCACAGTCTGCATTACTTTCAAGGAAAAGGTCAATGGTTTGTGCGATAACTTCAGGTTCGATAAAAGGGCAATCACTTGTTACACGTACAATGATATCACTGTTCAGGTCTATGGCGGCCTTGTAATAACGTGCTAAGACATCTTGCTCAGGTCCACGCACGACTTTTACACCAATAGCCAAGGCTTCAGCTTCTATAACATCGTTTTCTGAGCTATCAGGTATAGCGCAACACACTTCGTCAATATTTCGAATTTTCAGGCAACGCTTGAGGTTATGTTCGAGCGCGCTATATCCGCCAAGGTTCTCAAGTATTTTTCCTGGTAAGCGTGTTGAACCTAGACGAGCTTGGACGATAAGTGAAATTTTTTTGTTAGCTCGCATGTCTTAGGTGGTCGGTTCGGCGAGTAGGACATCTAAACGCTCCTTATCCAACCAATCATCGTTGATGTTACTGGTGTATTTAAAACCTTTGCCGACAGGTTTAGCGTCTTTATGTTGAGTAGACATTTGTTCTACATCATGAGGGCGCCAATAGACGTATGTCGGTTCGATAATGAAGCGATCTCCAAGGTCATAGGTGCTGCCTGCATCATCTTCGGAAATCATTATTTCGTGTAACTTTTCACCAGGGCGGATGCCGATAACTTTTTGTGGCAAGTCGGGTGCAATGTATTTCGCTAAATCAACAACCGTCATACTGGGCATTTTAGGAATGAAAATTTCACCGCCCTTCATATAGCGTAAATTGGAAATAACAAAATCCACACCTTGTTGTAATGTGACCCAAAAACGCGTCATCTCGTCATCTGTTATGGGAAGGTGTTCTGCGCCTTCAGCAACTAATTTTCTAAAGAAAGGGACTACACTGCCGCGAGAGCCCACAACGTTGCCATAACGCACAACAGAGAAAATAGTGTTATTTGCCCCCGCCAAGTTATTGGCTGCGACAAAAACTTTGTCTCCGGCAAGTTTACTTGCACCGTAAAGGTTTATTGGGTTAACAGCTTTATCGGTGGATAGGGCGATTACTTTTTCAACTTTGTTGGCAAGCGCTGCGCGGACTACATTTTCAGCACCGTAGATGTTTGTTCGAATGCACTCGGTTGGATTGTATTCGGCAGCAGGTACATGTTTAAGAGCGGCAGTATGAACGACGATATCAATATCGCGCATGGCCATATCAAGGCGGTTCTCATCTCGAACATCCCCAATGAAATATCGCAAACATGGGTAGATCGTTGTGGGGAATTTTTGCTGCATCTCATATTGTTTTAATTCGTCGCGCGAAAAAATGACCAAGCGTTTGATCTTGTAGTGTTCAAGGACAGTTTTAATAAAACGTTGGCCAAATGAGCCGGTTCCACCTGTGACCAAGATTGATTTACCATCAAGGTTGACGTTTAGGTCGTAATAATCAGAAAGCCACAAAATATAATTCCCCCGTGTTGCTCAACTTGAGTCTAAAATAACGAATGTTACCAGTATAAGATAAAGTCGGAATCGGTTCGTGGCAAGAATTTGCACGTTCTCAAAGCGTGAAAATGTGTATGTTCATCGAAAAATGCCTAAAATATTGAAAAACTAGATCGGATTCGATTTATCAATTGACAGGATTCAACACTTCATACAGAATCTGTACAACTATATTTTTTATTGGGAGAGGGTTTCGGAATGTCAGATACGAATTTTGATAATTTAAGTATTCAAGAAAAAGATGCGTTTGGATTATCTCGTGCCGCAGTTGCATTGGATCAAGCAAAGGCTGATAAAGGTAATCCTTCCGCATTGACTAGCGCTTTAAACCATAACCTAGAGTTGTGGGTTGCCATTCGTTCTTTTGTCAGTAAAGAGGATAATAATGTTCCCGCTGAGGTTCGTGAGAACCTTCTTAAGTTGGGACAATATGTAGCGGAAATGACCTTCAAAAGTGCAGATGGTTTAAGTGAGCAAGATATTTCTTCCTTGGTCAATATTAACTTGCAAATTTCGGAAGGCCTTCTTGAAGGCGCTAAAGGCTAAGATACTTTTTTGAAGCTATGTTAAAAAAGCAGGGGGCTATGGCTCCCTGCTTTTTATTTAGGAGGTATAATATGACCCCTTTTTTTCGTGATGTGCGTCCTGATGATAGTAAATTGGTATGGGAATGGCGTAATGACGTACTTACCCGAAAAATGAGCCGTTACATTGAGGCGGTGTCATGGGAAAATCACGAACGCTGGCTTGCAACTTCGCTCAAAACCCCTTCTAGAATTTTGTGGTTCGTTCAAGATAAAGATCTGAATATTGGTATCGTTCGTTTCGATCTGGCAGAAGATTTAACTGCGGAAATCAGTGTTAATCTTAACCCTGAGCATCGTCGTAAAGGGTATGGTCGTATCGTTCTTAGCCAAGCAAGCAAAAAATTTTTTGAAGAATATTCAGACCAAGTACAGAAAATAATTGCGACAATACATAGAGATAATTCTGCTTCAATGCATGCTTTCTTAAAGGCAGGCTATGTAAATGAAGGTGGTGGTGATACAGATTGGATCGAATTGTTCTATAAATATAAAGCCTCCTGAGTTTAGGAGGCTTTATATTAGATATAGTTGCTCAATGAAAGTGACTGGAATTTTGAAAAAACTTGATAAGAAGCTTCAAGTGTACGTCCATCATTTTGCATTTTTGTAATGGCCTCAAGCAAGTTTACATTTTCGATATCACCGATACTTTTATCAAGGAAACCTGCAAATGATTCATGAGCTTCATTCGCACTATTAACTCTGACTTGCATGAAACCTAAGTCAAAGGCGATTGTTTCAAAACTTCCAACAGATTCTGTCCCAAAAGGCGGCGTGCCAGTTGTCGGGAAAGATAATGAATCTTCTATTAAATACATAGCATCATCAAGGCGGTCTGTATTTTGATCGAGACCACCAGCAGTGCCATATGCGCCTTGTGCGATGATGCTCATGGCGCGCAGGGCTTTTTCAATCGCGGGGTCAATAGCATTGAAGTCTAAATCGATAGAACGGTTTCTGTTTAAGCGATGTTCCACATTTTGATCATTGCCTTGATACCAAGAATCTGAAGAAACGGACCATTGGCTTGTATATGCCTGCAATGTAATGGTTGTTCCGTTATTGGTTGCAACGGTAAAGGACTTATCATTCTCCCCACCATTTGAGCCTGACAAAGTGATTACATCACCAACGTTTATACCAGTAAGAGACCCCCCGGTAGCCGCCGTAATGGTGTTGGTTGCAGAAGTAATCGTCAATCCTCCAGTTGCTCCGCTGAGGAAATTAACACCATCACTATTTGCAATGTTAATGGCTTCGGGTGCAGCACCTGTTTGTGCGACAAGAGTAGCTGTTCCTTCGTCTTCGACGCGTTTAGTGTCTAATGTGATGACTGTATTTGTGGCATCGATGGAACCAATGGTAAAAGTTTTGTCATTTTCACCCGCTGTCGTGCCCGCTATTGTAATAACATCACCAGCAGATAAAGTTGAGAAGCTACCAGCTGTGACAGCCGTTAAAGTATCTGCAGCACCTACACCACCTACAGCAAGTGTAATGCCATCTGTTACGCCATGCTCAAGTGTTGTTCCATCACCTTTAACAAGGTTCACAGATTCAGGCTGAGCCCCCGTTGGTGTGATGAGTTGTACGGATTTAACTGTAATTTGACTTGCACTATCTACGGATTGGATGGTGTAGGTCCCATTATTGGATGCGGTATTCGAGATTGTGATGGTTGATCCGACATCTAGGTTTGTGAATACCTGCGTAGATCCAGTCCCGGTTCCAAGACTAATGGTGCTGGTGCCTGTTGTATCATTACGATCAAATGTCAGCCAATCTTCGGTCGAGGAACCATTGCTTCCGGTGTTATTCAATGAAAAATTTTGCAGACTTGCGGCACGAGTTGTTGGGTAAGTAATTTTTTGGCCATCATATGTGTTTTGAAAATTGTTGAGAGTTGTAAGGTTCAAGTTAACCGGTTGTGTTGTACCTTTTGTGCCTGAAAATATGTACTGACCATCAATCTCAAGGTTCAAGTAAGATTGTATATCTTTCATGCTATCGACAGCCCATTTTTGAAGCTCCAGTGTATCAGACTCGCTGGCAGGGCTAGATAAATTACTTTTGTATGATTGCAACCGTCTTTGGAATTCTTTTACGCTGCTTTCAATGGCCTCAATAGAATTAGCGGCAGAATCTAAGCGCAAAGCACCTGTTTGATTGTTTTGAACATAGCCTTCCGCGAGTTTCTTGCTAATTTCCAAGCTGACTAAGCGATTGGCTTGGGATGTGATACCAGAATAGACTTGTGTTTTTTTCTCAGACGTGACTTGTATTTCAGTGTCAGTCAAACGTTTCTGAGTATTCATCATCTGATTAACGAGAAGCTGTTGGGTTGAGAGGCTGGTTACACGTGTCATTTTTTAACTCCCTTATCCGACAGCACGATCAAGAACATCGAACATGTCTTTGATTACGCTAATAACCCGTGCAGCAGCTGCATAGGATTGTTCATATAGTACCAGCTGTGATAGCTCTTCGTCTAGGTTTACACCTCTAAAAGAATCAGATTTATTTTTAAGGCTATCGACAAGCAGCTGTTGGGTATTGCGTTGAGAGGTATTATTCGCTGCTAATGTTGCGCTGGATGAAAGGATATCTGTTGAATAATCCAATAATGTTTTCGAGCCAACAATAAATCCGCCAGCAGCATCAAATGAATGTGCTGAGGTGAAGCCTTCTGCCAAGGCAGTTGCATTGCTGTTGTCGTTTGCCGCTGCGTAATATTCACCGCTTGCAGCGCCAATCGTACTATCAAATTGAACCTGTTGAGATGCGAGCTTGCCCGGAGCCGCTTGTAAGGCACTGTGAACATTTATCGTTTGGGCGAGGCCTAGATTACTTTCAGCCATACCCATATCACTTAAAAAACTGTTGCCGGACAGTTCCGTGATGACCAGGTCTTTACCTTCTCTATGGGTGATACGTAGGCGTTCACCCCCACCTTCGGGAACAACGACGGCCTCTAGTTTCCCGTTCAATGTGGTATCATTATTAATAGTTGTTGCCAGTTCTTCAAGTGTCCATCCAGCTTGAATGGTGAGACCTGTGCCACTATGTAGATCATTGCCGATTCCAACACCACTGGTAGAGTCATAGAAGTAAAGTGTTGATGAAGATGTTGTTGTTGTTGTTGGAACAATATTTGTCTCATAGGCCTTTCGCACTTGATTATCGACGAAAAAATCATTAAGGCCTATGAAATTCGAGAACCCACTGAAGGCTTCTGTCTTTTGGGTATAGGTGCCTGTTCCGACTGTGTGCGTACCAGAGGCATCGAACGTGATGGCAGCATCTTGATGGGTTAAACCAACCGAACCTACAGTTTCTCCACTGGTCGTGTCAGCAACTTCATCTCTGAAACCTAAGTAACTACTATTGTTATTCAGTGTGATGTTCATAAAGCCTTTTTCGGCAGCACCGACAGTATCGCTAAAAGATATTGTTGCACTCGCGCCTTGCAGGTCTAACCAGTCTTCCATACGAGTGGCAACTTCGGACATGGAGATGATGTCCGTTCCGCTATTGCCTGTTGCGCCGTAGTTGGTGCCGTTACCAATTGTACCTGTTACATCTTGGAACAAAGTAGATAAAGTGGTGGTTGCTTGTTGCTCCCCATCACTATTGAAGATAACCAGGCGTGAGTCATTGTTTGCGCCTAATTCAAATGTTTGATTATTGGCATCAGCAAAATACATTTGCCCTTCAAAACTTTGCCCACCTGGAAATGACATGCCCTTGTTATGAATCGTGTTAACCACATTGTTTAATTCTTCTGAAAGCTCATCAAGTTCGCGTTGCAAATTATTTAATTCACCGTCACGTAAATCAACTAAGCCCTTCATTTTACCACCAAGTAAATCATTGGTGATATCGTAACTGCCCACAAGGATGCCTGTAAAACCACCTTGGGCGTATGAAATGGTTGGCCCACTTGCAGATGCACGGGAATGCGTGATTGACTGCGCATCAGAATCGACAAGAACAGTCCCACCTTTTGTGAAGACAGCAACTTCGCCATTAGTGCGTTCGAAATATTGAATATCAACAATTTGAGACAGTTCATCTAAGGCCATGTCTCGTTTATCTTGTAAATCTGTAACTGGGTGTCCGACGGCTTGATTTCGAATGATTTTATCATTCATATCTGCAATGGATTTAACAAGTTCGTTGGCGTTATTAGCCTCTTGATAAAGATCTACATCGGCCTGAAGTCGGAGGTCTTGAACTTCTGAAGCCATATCTGACATCTTATCAATGGTGTTCAGCGCCCAACGTACAACTTCGGCCTCGTTTAACGTACTGTTCGGGCTTACGGAAAGTGCTTCGAGAGCACCAACCATTTCAGCCATAATATGACTGACAGAACTATTGTCAGCAGGAGAACCAAAGAGTTCTTCCATACGCTGGTAATAGCTTTCTTTTATATCAGCTTCATAAAGAGTGGCATTTTCTTCTCGAATGTCGCGCATGAGACCTTCGTCAACCGTGCGGCTTACTTCAGATATCTGAACGCCAGAACCAACGCCATCGATAACACGTGTTTCCATGTTCACGATTTTGCGTGAATAGCCTTCTGTATTCGCATTCGCAACGTTTTCTGCAACTGTGCCAAGTGCTGATTGCATTGACAGCAAACCATCTTTTGCTGTGTGAAGTGCGAGTGTTATAGAGCCTGCCATGATCGTATACCTTTAGAGTTCGCGGTTTAACGAAACGGGGACCGTCGCATAACCTTGTGCGCCGGATTTTCCGTTTTGGGCATAAGTTCCGCTGTGAGGCGTATGGATTTGAGACGCTTCTGCAACACGTTTCATGTATTTTCGATTAGTGTCCATGGCAATTTTAAGTAAATTTCCATTTTCATCTAAAAGTTCATTCATTTCATTGCCGAGTTCACGCAATGATTCCAATGTTTCTTTTTCAATCTCTTTGAAAGCATCGGGTTGGCGTTGAATAGATTTCATATGGCGTTCATAAAAAAGACTGAGTTGTGACTTTTCGTCGAGGCGCTCTTTCATGGAATTTGGTTCATGTTTACGTAGACCCTCATTTTCAATGGTGAGGATTTCGATCATACGTTCACAGATAAAGATAAGATCATTTACGCGTTCTTGAGTGTCCATTATTACATTCCTTCCTGTGCTCGTATTAATTGCTTTTGAACTTCGTCCGCTAGCCCAACGCCACCGGATTGGGCAAGGGATTTACCATATTCTTGTACCAGCATTGATTGCCACATTTTTTCAGCATGACCACCACCCATGGGGCCGTCTGTTTTAATACCTTCGAACATTGGTTTAAGCATTTGGCTTAAAAATTGAGCCTCAAAATCAACCGCAGTTTCTCTAATTTTCTTTTGTTGCATCGCTTTTGTAAATGACGGGTCTTGCAACTGCTTTGCCGTTAGTGCGGCAAAATTATTTTGGTCATTCTGTGTAGGTTTGCCCTTAATAGATAAATTGGGTTGAGCCTGCATATGTTGTAAATTCTGTGCCGCTTGGCTCATGATGCTAAGATCAGACATTACATCACCTCTATTTCAGCTTGCAGCGCACCAGCTGATTTGATGGCTTGTAAAATGGTGATTAAGTCACGAGGGCCAATACCCAAGGCATTCAACCCATTGATTAATTCTTGTAAAGAAACGCCATCATCTAAAACGGTTAATTTGTTTCCGTCACCTTCATCAACACCAACATTAGTGCGATCAACTGTTGCTGTGGTACCAGCTTCTGCAAAAGGGCCCGGTTGTGAAACTTGTTGAGCTTCTGTGATGCGAATGGTGAGGTTACCTTGGGCGATGGCAACAGTGCTGATGCGCACGTCTTCACCCATGACAATGGTACCTGTTGTTTCATCAATCACGACGCGCGCCATTTGATCAGGTTCGACCCGAAGCTGTTCAATGTCGGTCAGCAATCCAACCACGTTACCTTCATACCCTTCAGGTAAATCTAAGTGTACAGTGCCCGGATCTGTTGGGCGCGATGAACTTGACCCTAAGAAAGCATTGATGGCTTGAGATATGCGACGTGCTGTTGTGAAGTCAGGGTTGCGTAAAGAAATTTTGACGCTTTCCATCGTCGCCATGTCATAAGAGAGTTCACGTTCGATAATAGCGCCATTGGCGATACGTCCAGAAGTCGGAACCCCTTTTACAACTGTTTCAGCTGCACCCGTGGCAGCAAAACCACCAACAGCCAAATTACCTTGAGCAACGGCGTATACTTCACCGTCAGCACCGATCAAAGGTGTTACAAGTAAAGTTCCACCCATCAGACTGTCTGAATCACCAAGAGCGCTGACTGTCACATCCATGCGTGAACCTTGACGCGAAAATGGTGCGAGTGACCCTGTCACCATAACGGCCGCCACGTTGTCACTAGAAAGCCCGGCTTGCGTTGGTTTAACACCAAGACGTTCCAACATAGAAAGCAAACTTTGTTTGGTGAAGTGACCATCAGCAAGACCATCGCCCGTTCCGTTCAAACCGACAACAAGTCCATAGCCGACCAGCATGTTTTCACGCACGCCTTCAAAGGTCACGATATCTTTAATACGAGAAGAAGCATTTGCCGTAGAAACTGTCAGGGCAACAGAAAGGCCTAACAGGAGAGCAAGGCTCATCTTACGGTATGCTGTCTTGATGCTCTTAAGAGCTGGTCTGGTTCTCTTTATGACGGCAGTCATGGTTTTCTCATCTCTTAGCCGTTTCAAAATTAGCGTAACTCATACACTACTTATTCTTATTAATTAGTTAAGCAAAAGGAGTGCCAGTTTTCTATGTGGAGATAATTATAATAAAATCAATATGTTATGAATATTTTTTACTCTCATATCCGAGAGGAATAGAGCCTTTCTTCCCTTTGAGGCAAAAACTGCCGGGCAGATGTGGAAAGGGGGATACCATATATATGGTATCCCCCTTTTTCGGAAAATCAGTGTTAATATTAGCTTTAAGAGGACAATCCTAAGCTAGGTCACGTAAGACTTCGGTCATTTCATCCACTGTTTTAATACAAGTGGATGCGGTGTTGTATGCATTCTGCGTGACAATCATTTTGGTAAATTCGTCTGCCATATCAACGTTTGAAAGTTCACGTGCGTTGGGAACGAATAAACCAGCACCTTGACCATTGGCTGTACGAACAGTCATTTCACCGGCAAGTGGATCATGCTTGTACACATTGCCATTGATGGGTTCTAGTCCATCAGGATTGATAAAGGTGGCTAAGGGCAATTTATAGATCGGACGTTGTGTCGCATCAGAAAAACGCCCCACAACTTCGCCTTGGGTATTAAACTCCATCCCGACTAAACGGGCGTCTGATCGTCCGTTATAATCGTAGGCGACTTCTGAAATTTGACCTGATGCAAAATTGGTCATATTTGCGATATCAAGTGTGAAACTTCCACCTGAACTTGGTACTGTAATTGAGGTGGGTGTATCTAGGGAACCATTTCCTGTGAAGGCGAGTTGTAAGCGGGTTGGCGTTAAATCGGTATCAATTGCCAGGGCTGTGTTGCCTTCATAGATTTCGACAGTCCAATTGTTATCGATTTGTCCCGCTGCTGTTCCATCGGTTGTTATTGAACTCGTTGCTGTTGCACCCGTCGTTTGGGTCATATTCGCTAAGTCCAACGTAAAAGTAGCCCCATTGGTTTGGGTTGTGGCGATGGATACAGAAGTCGGACCAACAATTGGGGCGGCAAGAGGATCTGTTGCATCGAAAGTCACGACAACGGCATTTTTCGTTCCATCGAGTGTTCCATCGATATCCAGCTCAGTTACCCCTTCAAAAGCGCGCAAGTCCCATGTGTTTGCTGCAGTTCGTGTCCATTGTAGGTCTACGTCTTGGGGGAACCCATCATTGTCTTTGATGGCTACGGTTTGTGTGATCGGTGCTGCAAGGGCGGTGGTGTCTTGTAAATTCCAAGTCGGTGTGCTGGTTGTCGTTGGGCCACCCAAAATATAATTTGTAAATTTCACCTGATAGTTCTGCAACGTTCCATTGGTATCATAAGCACTGATGAAGGTTGATTCGTTATAATTAGCAGCAGAATCAGAAGGTAAATTCACTTGAAGGGCTGCTAATGTCGTCGCTTCGCCATTTGAAGTGAATGTTTCAGGGTCAATTCGTAAAGATTGTAAGCTACCTTCATCAGTTGGGAAGGTTTTCTGATCCGCATTCACGGGCCACCCCTGAACGTAATATCCGTTCTTATCGACAAGGTAGCCTTCATTTGATGTTGAAGTGTTGCCATTAAGCGTAACTTGAATTTCTGGACCAAGTGCTTGGCTCAGCGTCCCATCACGCCCGTATAAAGTTGTTCCGCTTCCATCAATTTCGGAATTTAACATAAAGAAACCGCCCCCATTGATCGCTACATCAAGGTTGCTGTCACTTGACTGCAAATTACCTTGTTGAGAGATCATGGAGCGCGTTATTCCTCTGACGCCGCCGATATCACGATTGTTATCGTAAGTTTGAGCCAGCATCGTTGAGAAATTCGTATCGCTTCGTTTATAGCCGCCGGTATTCAAGTTGGCGATGTTCAAGCTGATGGTTTCCATCTTCTTGCTTTGCGCCATCATGGCCCCGACAGAAGAAGCGAATTGTCCTAGAATACTCATCGCATGTCCTCGTGAGTTAAAATTAACACTGTGGGTACAATGACCCGTAAAACGATACGCAAGGCGTGTGCCAATTTTAGTCTATTGTTTTCATTGAGCTATTTTTAGTTTTTCTAGGCAAATATTTTAAAATGGTAAATGTTGCCGGGCAGAGTTTCCCTAGCAAATTTAAAGTTTATAAAAATGAGTGTAGAGATTAACGCTCTCTTGACGAAAAGTGCGATATACTATGTATTAGAATGAGTTCCCTATTGATCGGATGAAACGATGAAAATTTCAAATGTTGGTCCCTCAAAACCCGCAGTTAAAGGCAAGAAGAAAGAATCTTCGGGCAAAGCTGGCGGATTTTCTTCCCATTTAGAGAAAGCTACAGGCGCGAGCAGTCAAGCCAGTGTCGAGTTCACTGAAATTAATTCTGTGGCTTCGATGGATAATATTTTGGCCATTCAAGAAGTTGGAGACGCCACAGAAGAAGAAAATAAGCGCGTTCTCTATCAACACGGGGAAGATATTCTTGATCGTCTGGGTGAAATTCAAAGAGAAATTTTAAGTGGTGGCATTTCAAAAGAACGTTTGCAAAACTTGGCTCAAATGTTGCGAAACCGTCGTCAAAATATAGATGATGAAAATCTCTTGGAAATCATTGATGAAATTGAATTGCGTGCAGAAGTTGAGATCGCAAAATGGACTCGTTCCCTGTAATCACAGGTTTTGATCACTACTTCTTTAAGGTGACAATAGATTTTAATTAAAAAAAATTGCAACTCTTTGACGAAAAACAGTTGCAGCAAAGAAAGACTATCCGTATATTGCCGCGCAATTAACAGGGTTGCATCCGCATAAGGGACACTTTCAATGAACGTCACTTTGGCGCAAAATTACAAACCTTCGAATAACGAAGAGTTTATGAACGAAACCATGAAAGAATACTTCCGTGAGAAGCTCTTGGCATGGAAAGAAGAATTGATTCGCGAATCAAATGAAACGCTTGAACATCTTCAACATGAAAATAATCAAGCACCAGATTTAGCTGATCGCGCGTCTATGGAAACTGACCGTGCACTTGAATTGCGCACACGTGATCGTGCGCGCAAGCTGATCAGTAAGATTGATCAAGCCATGGAACGCCTTAATAACGGGACTTATGGTTATTGCGAAGAAACGGACGAACCTATAGGTATTAGACGTCTTGAAGCACGCCCAATTGCGACGTTAAGTATTGAAGCGCAAGAACTTCATGAACGTTTAGAGAAAACACACCGTGACGATTAATCAATCTAGCGATGAGTGAATTTGAAAAGCGGTTTCCTAGTGAAGCCGCTTTTTCTTTGACCTGATAGCTGAAAATATGGCTATCTTGATAAAGTATTTCAACGAGTTGGGTGACGAATGGCTATTAAACCTTATGCATGTCCAGATGTGCGCACTGAAGATATCGATGCTGTTTGTGATGTTCTTAAAAGCCAATTTTTGACAACAGGGCCTAAAGTTCCTGAACTCGAATCGGTTTTTTCAAAATATGTGGATGCTAAACAATCTGTTGCATGCGGTAACGGAACCCAAGCCTTGCACCTCGCCTCGCTGGCAATAGGCCTTAAGCCTGGAGATAAAGTCATCGTACCTGCCATGACGTTTCTTGCGACTGCGAATGCGGTGCGTATGTGTGGTGCGGATGTGGTTTTTTCAGATGTGGATCCTGATACAGGGATAATGACACTAGATAACCTAAAAGAAGCAGCGTCACGTGCAGGGGGAGGCGTTGTTGCTGTTTATCCTGTTCATATCGGTGGACATGTTGCAGATATGGAAGCTCTTTCAACTTATGCACGCGCCAAGGGTTGGAAAATCGTTGAAGATGCCTGCCATGCATTGGGTGGTGACAGCCAAGGTCATAAGATAGGCAATTGCGCCTACAGTGATATGGCCTGTTTTTCATTACATGCGACCAAAAGCTTTACGTCATGTGAAGGTGGCGTCATCACGACGAATAATACGGAATTTGCTGATAGAATGCGAATTTTGCGTAATCACGGCATGCATAGAGATGGTGAGATGACTAATCTTGATCTCGCGCAAGATGAAAATGGAAAACCGAATCCTTGGTATTATGAAATGCATGAAGTGGGCAATAATTATCGTCTTAGCGATGTTCACGCTGCGCTGGCAATCTGTCAATTATCACGTATGGATGAAGTGCGCGCACGTCGCCAAGAAATCGAAACACGTTATAGAAATGAGCTTAAAAATATCTCGCCTTATTTGAGGTGTGTGGAACCCGTTAGAAAAGACAATAGTTTGCTACATCTTTTTCAAGTTTTGATCGATTTTGAGGGAGTTGGTAAAAGCCGGGCTGATATATGTCAGGCACTTCTTGAAAAAGAGGTGGGAACACAGGTGCATTATATACCTGTCGCTTGGCAGCCTTATTATGTGGCCCTTTATGGCAAGCCTGAGCTTGTGGGTGCCAAAGCCTTTTATGAGCGCATTCTGGCACTACCGTTTTATTCATCCCTATCCGATGAAGATGTCGGGGATGTTATTCAGGCTGTTAAACAAGTACTTTCATAAAAAAAAGGCCGAAAGTTCTGATCAACTTTCGGCCTTGCAAGTTTCCATGCTTCTTAGAGCGATAAGAGGCTAGGGCAATTAGATTAGAAGGGTGAGAGGACGTCTAGGATTTGCATGCCCCAACGTGGTTGTTGCAATTCGCTTACGTTACCGCGTCCACCATAGGTTACACGCATCTCAGCAATCTTTGTATGTTCGATTGAATTGCTCGAGTCGATATCTTCGGGACGAATGACACCTGTCATGTTCAGTTCGCGCAATTCATAATTCACTAAGGTTTCTTGGCGACCAGATACGACAAGGTTTCCGTTAGGTAAAATTTGCGTAATGACGGCAGCAACGGTAATTGTAATGGCTTCTGAACGGTCAATCGTGCCTTCACCTTTAGTAGTGTGATCGGTATCTAAACTGACTGTGGAAGTGTTGAGAACATTACCGGAAACGATTTTGCCAAGGCCTGCTTCAAAACCAAAGAGATTGGTTAAATTGCCATCTTCTGTATCATCTCGCGTTCGTGCAGTTTTATTGCTGATCGCGGCACTATCAGAAATGGCAATGCTGACCGTCAGAATGTCGCCGACTTCATTGGCACGGTTATCTTTAAAAAATGCACGTGCCCCACTGCGCCATAATGAATTTGGATTGATATGGGCGGCCTGTGCCATGGGCATGGGCATGCTGACGGGCTGATAATCTGGACGTTTTGTTGGATTAACGATTTCTGATGTCTGTGGGCCATCTCCAACTTGAGAGAGACGGGTAAACAGGTTACAGGCCGACAATGATGTCATTAAAAGGACGGCTGCTGATAACCGGAGAATTTTTTTAGTATGTAACATTGGATTTCTCCTATACGACTTTTTTTGCTCTAAGAATTCACTCAAACTTTGGTCAGATTTATTATCTGTTATAGGCAAGTTGAGCGTTACGATGACCGTTTGGTAGAACGGTAACTATATTAGATCCAATCACGACTGCTTCGATGGTGCGACTGGTATTGGTATTACTGATGCGGATGGTATCGCCATCAGCACCGTTTTGAAGGGCGCGTCCTTGAGAGGTAAGCGACAGGCCTGGTTTCTTCAAAATAATGGTCACGAGGCTGCCTTTAGAGACCAAAACGGGACGTTCAATATCAGCGATACGAATGGGTGTTTCTGGGCGCAAGTGACGTTTTGGGGTCATCCCGATTAAGGCATCTGCTTGAACAATGATGTCGCGTTGTGTGCGGTCTGCACGTAATTTTAACCATGCAATATCATTTTCTTTAATGATTTCGCCTTTAGGGACACGGTGACTTAATGTAGGAACTTCGATCATTTTGTGAACTTGACCACTGACACGAACACGTTGGTTGGATCCGACATTTTTTTCACCAACAGACACGATTGCTGCGAAACGCATCGAACGACGATTGAAAGAAACGTCTTCAATGCGAATTTCAGGCATTGTTTCAGCAGGAACATGAATGCTCATATTTTTATTGCTAAGTTCAATGAGTGGGTTTTCAGGTAAATCGTATTCGCCCAAGGCAGACATAATTGCATCTTTAATTTCAGATGTTTGGATCAAAATGCTCTCACGCGTCACCAATGCGCGCAGATCAGAAGATAAAGGGCGCCATTTAAGGCCATAGGCACGCGCCACACGATAAAGCCAACGCGCATCGAATGATGCTTTTCGACCAGGCTTTGGCGAATAAGCAATTGCTGTATCGCCTTTTGCAATGGGTGCGTTGGTGAACAAATCGTTCAGGCGGATATAAGCGCCTGTCACTGTGATGTTTTCGCGCAAGGAGACAGGACCTGTATTTAAGTTTTCTTCTAGAATTTTGTCCTTGTCTGATGCTGCCAAGCCATTTGGTGCAAAAGCAAAAATAGATAAAACTGCGAATAGATATATGAAGCGTTTCATAATTCAAATTCTCCTTAACGCATTTGCGACAGGGTGCCCATCATCTCATCTGAAGTAGAGATAACTTTAGAGTTCATTTCGTATGCACGTTGGGCTGAGATCAGGTTGGTTACTTCGGAAACGGCATTAACGTTCGAAGTTTCCAAGAAGCCTTGTAGGATGCTGCCATAGCCGGTTGAAGCGGGCGCTGCCGTTGAAGCTTGACCTGAAGCTGCTGTTTCAAGATAGTAGTTTGATCCTTCGGCACTTAAACCAGCTGGGTTTGCAAAACTAGCAAGTTGAACTTGACCGACATTTTGCAAGGCCACTTGACCATCGATTTTAGCTAGAACTTCGCCACTGGCGTTAATGGTGACATCAACTGCATTTGCAGGAACGGTCAGACCTGGTTGGACCAAGTAACCATCATGTGTGACGACTTCGCCATTTCCATTTAATTGGAAAGTACCATCACGTGTGTAGGCAGTTTGACCATCTGGTAATGTGATTTGGAAAAAACCATTACCTTGGATGGCAAGATCAAATGTATTGTCTGTCGCTGTTAGGTTACCTTGTTCATGAACCCGGTAAACGGCTGCGAGTTTAACACCCAAACCAAGTTGAACACCTGAAGGGACGACAGATCCATCATCTGCTGATGTTGAACCAACACGACGTAAGTTTTGATATAACAAATCGTGAAATTCAGTCCGACGGCGTTGGAATGCCGTGGTGTTCATGTTTGCCAAGTTGTTGGATATGACTTCAACATTTTGTTGTTGAGCCAACATACCTGTAGCGCCGATGCTTAATGATCTCATAGTCTTAACTCCTAACTTATTCGCTCTTTAGTTAGCCGTATAATCGGCACTTAAATTATCTATCAACCAGCAAAGCGGTTGCTTTTTTGATGCGTTCATCTTCTTTTTCAACCAGTTTTTTGGCACTCTCATAGGCTCTTTGTACTTCAATCATTCTGGTCATTTCGATGATCGGCTGAACGTTTGATCCTTCAAGCGTTCCTTGAATGACATGTGGTAGTTCGACTTGGATACCTGTCTCATTTGCACTGAACATGGTGTTCGAAACTTTTAATAACTCTTGCGGGTTCTTGAATTCAACCAGAGCCAGTTTACCAATTGGTCCATCATCTGTATGGATTGTCCCTGTTCGACTGATCTCAAGGCGTGAATTACCCGGTGTGGTCTCGATTTTATCGCCATTTTCGGTTAAAACAGGATTGCCTTCTGTATTGACGACAACACCTTCATTGTTCAGTTGAAAGTGACCATTTCTGGTATAACGGTTGCCCTGAGGTGTTTCGACTACGAAGTAACCGTCACCATGAATAGCAACATCTAAAGGGTTACCTGTTTCTTGCATGGTACCTTCTGTAAGGTCACGATACTGTGCAAGGTCACGCACGAACGACAGTTTATCACCAATGATGCTGTCATCGCTTTTACTGCGCACCATATGGTCAACGAACATCATTTTTTCGCCTTTGTAGGCTTGCGTATTCATGTTCGCGATGTTGTTCGCAACTGAGGTCATTTCACGGCGCAAGGTCGTCTGGCGGGACAGTGCGATTAATAGTGAACTTTCCATTGGCTTGGTCTCTTTTAAAATTTCGCTCTAAGTGATGCAGCTGTTTTTTACTGCGTTGTTGCTAATTTATATGCAGATACCATGCCAAGTCATAAAACTAATATAAAACAATGAGTTATGAATGTTGATACGAGTAGAGGTGAAGGTTCTGCCGGGGGTGTTAATGCCTTGATCGGCAAGAAATGCCTTTGAAGAAGATGAGGGCACATAGGGGGTTACCCCTATCGCAATATACGTAATTCATTAAAAATAAGCTCAAAAAGATAACTCAGATTATCTTTTTGTATGGCTTATTAGGGTTTTGTGATTTATTGTGGTTGTTTGCTCATAAAGAAGTAACGATAAAAAATAAAACCTTGGAACCGAGTGCGAGGGTACTAAATATGTTTGCTAACCTACGTTTAACACCACGACTAATTGCAGCTTTTCTGGCTGTTGGATTGATGCCATTTGCGGTTATCGGGTTTGTTGCATTGGACCAAAGTCAGACGGCTTTGGAAAAATCAGCCTTTAACCAACTTGTTGGTGTGCGTGATATTAAAAAAGGTCAGATTGAAAAATTCTTTGCAGAACGCCAAGGTGATATGGGCGTCTTGATGGAAACAGTCTCAACACTGCGACAAAATGCCTTTAATACCCTTGAAAGCATCCGCGCCATTAAAAAGAACCAGATTGAAGAATATTTTAATTCAATTCGTGGGCAAGTGACAACGTTCTCTCGTGATCGAATGATCATTGATGCAATGGGTGAATTCAAATCTAGCTTTGGGACATATAGCAGCGAGGATAATGTTTCACCTTCGCAATTAGCTCAAATGAAGCTTGCGTTAAGCTCGTACTATACGGAGCAGTTTAGTAAGACTTTTACTGAGCAAAACAATGGGAAAACCGTTGATGGTGATGCCCTGCTTGATGGCATTAGCGATCAAGCAATCGTGATGCAATATGAATATATTCAAGATAATCCGAACCCTTTAGGTGAAAAACATAAATTTGGGGCTGCAAAGGCAGATACACGCTATAACGAGCTCCATCGCAAGTATCACCCATCGATCAGGACTTATCTTGAGGAATTTGGATATTATGATATTTTCCTTGTAGATGCTGATACGGGTGAAGTTGTTTACTCCGTATTTAAAGAACTTGATTATGCGACTTCATTGCTGGATGGACCATATGCAAACACGAATTTTGCAGAAGTTTTCAAAAAAGCAAAAGAGCTAGGCCCAAATGACGGTTTCGCTTTTACAGACTTCAAACAATATTTACCTTCTTATAATGCTCCGGCAAGTTTTATTGCAGCGCCGATCTATGATGGTGCAAGTCTAGAGGGCGTTTTGGTTATGCAGATGCCGCTTGATCGCATATCAACAGTGATGAGCGAACGATCTGGCCTTGGAAAGACAGGGGAGTCTTATCTCGTAGGGCCTGATCATTTGATGCGTTCTGACTCTTTTTTAGATACTGAAAACCACAGTGTGCTCGCTTCTTTTCGAAATCCGGAAAAAGGTCGTGTTGATACGGTAGCTGCTAAGAATGCACTAGCTGGAAAAACCGGCTCCGAAGTTGTTATGGATTATAATGGAAATCCAGTTCTTTCATCTTACATGCCTGTTGAAGTCCTTGGACAAAAATGGGCAATGATGGTCGAAATCGACGTTGCCGAGGCTTTTGTCCCTGTGGATAAAGAAGGCAAAGAATTCTATAAAAAATATGTTGATCTATATGGGTATTATGACTTGTTTGTTATGAACCCGGATGGGTATGTTTTCTATTCGGCCTCACGTGAAGCAGATTTCCAAACCAATATGGTTAGTGGGAAATATAAAGACAGTGGCTTAGGTAAGTTAACACGCGAAGTTCTTAAAACACGTAAGTTTGGGATTGCCGATTTTGCACCTTATGCCCCAAGTAATGGGGACCCGGCAGGATTTATTGCGCAGCCCGCGCTAGATAAAAATGATGAACCCCAGTTAGTCGTCGCTTTACAATTGTCATTGGAATCCATCAATTCAGTCATGCAACAACGTGACGGGATGGGTGAAACGGGTGAAACTTATTTGGTTGGATCTGATAAGCTTATGCGCTCAGACTCTTTCCTTGATCCAAAAGCTCATTCGGTAGTTGCTTCTTTTGCTAATCCAGAGACAGGCAGCGTGAAGACAGAAGCTACAGAAGAAGCCTTAGCAGGGACAACGGCAGCTAAGATCATCATCGATTATAATGGCAACCCTGTTTTATCAGCTTATACACCTTTGAAAGTTGGGAATACAAACTGGGCTTTGATTGCGGAAATTGATGAATGGGAAGCCTTCGAAGGGGTTACCAATATTCAAAATGACATGATCATTATTGGTTTGATCGGTATTGTGCTTATTATTATTACAGGTGTTTTCGTGGCACGCAGTGTGGCCAAACCTGTTGCAGCCATGACCGCTGTGATGGGGGAATTAGCTGAGGATAATCTTTCTGTTAAAGTTCCTTATACAGAAAAAACGGACGAACTGGGTGAAATGGCAACTTCGGTAAATCATTTCAAAGAGCAAATGATCCGGGTTAAAGATCTTGAAAAAGAACAGGAAGAACAGAAGAAAGAAGCTGAAGAGCGCCAACGTGTTGCCTTAAATAAAATGGCTGACACCTTTGAAGGTGATGTTGGCAGTGTGGTTCAAACTGTGACATCTGCTGCCACTGAATTGCAAGCAGCAGCGTCACAAATGAGCAGCACGGCTGCAGAAACCAGTCAGCAAGCAACGACTGTTGCAGCAGCGGCTGAAGAAGCGTCTGTTAACGTTCAAACTGTAGCGTCTGCAACAGAAGAGCTTAGTTCTTCTATCAACGAGATCAGTTCTCAAGTTGCCTTGTCGACCAGCGTTTCTGAACGTGCTGTGGGCATCGCAAGCGAAACATCTCACGCGATTGAGGAATTATCCAATAATGTGGATGAAATTGGCGAAGTTGTTGGCTTGATAACCGATATTGCGGAACAAACTAATTTGCTCGCTTTGAATGCGACCATTGAAGCTGCGCGCGCTGGTGATGCGGGTAAAGGTTTCGCGGTTGTTGCAAATGAAGTTAAAAATCTTGCGAACCAAACCAGCAATGCAACAGAAGAAATTTCAAAACAAATTTCTCATGTTCAATCCGGTACAAGTGGGGCGGTTAGTGCCATTGGAAGTATTTCTGCTGTTATTACGGAAATGAGTGAAACTTCATCAGCCGTGGCCGCGGCTGTTCAAGAACAAACGGCCGCAACAGATGAAATTGCACGTAATGTGGAACAAGCCTCTGGGGGCACGCAAGAAGTTACGTCTAATATTCAAACGGTTGAACATGCGGCACGCGATACTGGTGCCGCAGCAAGTCAGATCGAGTCAGCTTCGGGTGATTTATCGAAACAAGCAGAATACTTACGGGAAAAGGTTTCTAGTTTCCTAGATAAAGTCCGTTCAGATGATGACACTGTTGTGGATTTGGTTACTTGGTCACCTAGTTATGAAACGGGTGATGTTGAAATCGATGCGCATCATCGAGAGTTTGCAGATCAAATCAATCAAATTTATAACGATATGATGAGTGGTGGTGGTCACGAGGCTTCGTTAAGCTGCGTTAATCATTTAATGGAACAAGCTGGGGCACATTTCTCTGATGAAGTTCGTTTGATGAAATCTGTTTCTTATCCAAACCTTGAACAACATATGATGGATCATAAAATTTTTATGGATGAAATTGTTTTGTTGAAAGACGCCTTTGAATGTAACCGAGAAGGTGTTGTTAGGGATGCATTTGGTCTGTTATCGGATTGGTTTATAATTCATATCACTAAAGAAGATGTTGCTATGAATGAATATGTGAAAAATAACAGAGCAACATAAATTTTCGAAAATATTGCACAAAAAAGCGCTGTCACTGTTTGTGGCGGCGTTTTTTTGTGCGTTTTATGGGTAATTCTTCGATTTATTTAAAAAAGGCATTAAACCAGTTGTTAACCAGTTACTTATTATGGTGTAAATAAGGGGAGCCGTAAAAAGGCTGCTGATTATGAATGTGTTTTAATTAAAGTGTGAGCAAGAAACATGGCTGATGACGATCTCGACGACGACATGGATGACGACGAGGAGTTAGATGATGAGGAAGGCGGCTCCGGCGGGGGCGGTGGCAAAAAGAAAATCTTAATGCTGGCTATACCTTTGATTCTGATCGTTGGTGGTGCTGCCGGTGCTTACTTCACAGGCTTGCTTGATCCTTTTATTGGTGGTGAGGAAGCTGCTCTTGAAGGTGAGGCTGGTGAAGCTGGTGCGGATGGACAGCCTGTAGGGCA
>Ga0209345_10001777_pt1 | contig 24979 bp, 30 predicted proteins | sample Cruoilmetagenom7_FD_187294 | JGI IMG/M metagenome (GOLD analysis project Ga0209345, IMG submission 187294) | Oil polluted marine microbial communities from Coal Oil Point, Santa Barbara, California, USA - Sample 7 (SPAdes) (version 2) | ecosystem: Environmental > Aquatic > Marine > Oil seeps ...
CATATGAAAAACATGATTAGTTTACATCGTGGACTTAGTAAAAGTATGAAGCTAAATCTAGTTGATTATTATCTTGTGAATTATAAGAAAAAGTAGAAAAGTAAGCACCCATATTTACTATTAAGTCTCATTTATTATTTCTTTATAGAAAATACCAGTTGAAGAAGTGGGGGATTTTAGGGCTTAATAATGTCATAATAACTACCTTTCAAGTCCGCTATAAGTCCGCTCAATATGAAAAAAAGTGACTTTTTTAGCTTAAATTTGAAGATAGTGTATCATAGGTAAACCCCTATGTAAAGGGGCTTGGAGAGGTTTGATGAAATTTGCTTAAATTAGCTTACTGAATGACAAACTCAGTAAAGTAAATTCCTTTGATTGTACCATCTGAAATCATTGCGTTAAGTGTATCCATGATTTGTGTTGAGATTTTTTGTTTCCCTTTTTTAGATGAGATCTCTTCAAGTGTTTTAGAAGTTAAAATTCTAATGATTCTATCTCTGAGAACTGGTGATTTTGCATCAAGTTCTAGACTTAGCTCTTCACCCTCTAGCTCTAAAGACATTGTTACTTTTAAGTATCTTCTTCCTGCATCACTTTTGAGGTTAACAGTAAAAGTATCAAGTGGATATAAAATACCAATATCGTTTAACTGTCTAGAATCATCATAATCTCTACTTGAAGAGCTTCTTTTTGATTTTGACATACTTTTTTCTTTAGCTTGTGGTTGTGAAACTTCAGCTTCTTCATCATCACCACCCATGAGTAAAATCCCAACTGCCCCACCAATTAATATAATTAGTATCAGTACAGCGATAATTACAATCATAAGTATATTACTAGATTTTTTTTCTTCTGGTTGTGACTCTTCTGTGCTTTCTTCTTCAGCCATTATTCTTCCTTAAAATTTTTAATTATGTTAGTATATCGGATTATTTAAAATATTGTTAACTATCCATTTTTTCCTAGGCTTTTTAGTGGCAAAAACTCATATGAATTAGCATTATAGTACTCAATACTTCCTGTTTCTATATCGTAATACCAGCCATGAATATGTAAATCTCCATTTTCAAAGCGTTTTTTTACATTTGGATATGTAAGGATATTCTCTATCTGTTTAATTACAGAGAGCTTTTCGGTTAAACGGAGTAGTTTCTCTTTTGGTGCATTGACTCCAAGACTTAAAATAGCTGATTTTTTGGCACTCTGCCCAAGTTCTAACCATTTTTTTGTGTGAATCAATGATGGATCTTCTAGCTCTTCATAGAGATAACTACAAGCACCACAATGTGTATGACCACAGATGATGACCTCTTGTACTTTTAAAACACTTACAGCGTATTCAATCCCCGAAGCAGTTGCATGAAAATCTTCATCTGGTTTATAGGGTGGAACAAAATTACCAACATTCCTAATGACAAACAAATCACCCGGGTCTGCTTGGACCATAAGGTCTGGAATAACTCGTGAGTCAGAACAGCCAATAAACAGTGCTTTTGGAGATTGTCCACTACGAACTAATTCAAGTAGAGACTCTTGATTCTTTTTAAAGAAGGTTCTAAATAACTCATTTCCCTCTGCGTAATTTTTCATATTCATAGTTATTCCAATAGAGCTATTAGTTACACTGTTTTATATCTAAAGCACAAATCATCTCTTCAAAGATCTCTCCAGCTTCTCTATCCATATCATCATGGTACTCGATAACTAGAACTTCTCGACCATTTGAGATAGCGGTTGTATGTATTTCTGGTTTGATTTTATATCTGCAAATAATGCTGTCAACACAAGAATTTACCTTACTCTTCTCTTGGTCACCCTCATAAGCGAGTGCAAGTCTCGAAAATCTCTCTTCACTTCTAAATTCTGCATCAATCATTTTTTACCCTTCATAGTATGTTTTTAAATTATACAACTATTATAGGAAAAAAAAGATTTTTTACTTATTAAATTAATACCATTCTAGAAGTTTTGTAACTTCATCTACTACAAAGGTTTTCATCGCTGTTTTTTCTAGAGGTTTTTTTGCTACAAGTGCCTTTGATATGTTTTGCATTTTTGCCTCTTTGAGTCTGCTATCTAAAGCATATACTTCTCTAACATCACCTACTAATGAGACTTCACCAATAAATACTGTTTCTTTTGAGATAGCACGGTCTCTAAAACTACTAATGATAGCAGCTAATATAGCTAAATCAGCTGCTGTTTCTGTGATTTTTATCCCACCAGTAATATTGATATATACATCATAGCCAGAAAGAGGAATCTCTAGTTTTCTCTCTAGCAGAGCTAAGAGCATATTGAGTCTATTGTTGTCAAAACCTGTGGCTTGACGTTTTGAATTTGGTGTATGCGATTCAGAAACAAGGGCTTGAACCTCTAAAATAATTGGACGAGATCCCTCCATAATTACAGTTAAGGCAGAACCCGGTTGTTCAGAGTTACGGTTAAAAAAACGTGAGGCTATATCTGTAGCAGAAACTAAACCCTCTGCTTTCATCTCAAACACTCCTATTTCACTTGTAGGTCCAAAACGATTTTTAAAGCCTCTTAATATTCGTAGCTCTTGAGAGCTGTCACCCTCAAAGTAGAGTACAGTGTCTACCATATGCTCTAAAACTCTAGGACCTGCAATTGAACCCTCTTTAGTAATATGTCCAATAATAAATATAGCAATATCTTTCTCTTTTGCTATACGCATTAGTTCAAAAGTGATTTGTCTAACTTGCGTGACTGAACCAGGTGCTGAAGATATATTTTCAGAGTAGATTGTCTGAATAGAGTCTATAATCAAAAAATCGTATTTTCTATGTTCAAGTTCAACTAATATCTGTTCTAGTCGTATTTCACTTAAGAGGTATAAAGAGTCTTGATTTGATTTTAGTCTATTAGCACGTAGTTTTATCTGTGAAGTTGACTCTTCCCCCGTTACGTAAAGCACATCTTTGTCTGTTGAAGCTACATTTGATCCAACTTTGAGAAGAAGTGTCGATTTACCAACACCAGGGCTTCCCCCTATAAGTGTAAGTGAACCCGGAACTATCCCGCCTCCTAAAACAGTGTCTAGTTCATTATCAAGAGAGCTGTATCTATATATCTCCTCTTCAACTATCTCATTAATACTTAATGCTTTGGCTGATTTTGATGAAGTTGATTTAGTCTGTTTCACTACCTCTTGCTGATGATTATTAAGCTCTATAAATGAGTCCCAAGCTCCACAGTTTGTACATTTACCCATCCATTTGGGAGTTGTGAGTCCACAGTGCTGACACTCAAATAGTATTTTTTTCTTAGCCATCATTTTGCCTTATGCTTTATAATGGGAGTATTTTACTGCGTTTGTAAGGGAGGAAAGAATTATATGGCAAAATGCCATATTAATGATATTTGCGTTTACTCTTTTTCTACAAAAAGAGCGTCTAGAAGACCATCAACAAACTCATATTTGTCAAATGGTGTAAGGTTTTCTGGCTGTTCACCAGTTCCAACATAAAGTATAGGAAGTTCAAGGGCATACGCGATACTAAACACGCTACCACCCTTAGCAGTTCCATCTAATTTAGTGATGATGATACCATCAATTCCTATCATCTCATTAAAAGCTTTTGCTTGGGCAATTGCAGAGTTACCTTGCGTTCCATCAATAATAAGAACAGTTCTGTGTGGTGCTCCGCTATGCGCTTTGTCACATATACGATTTATCTTTTTAAGCTCATTTGCTAAATTTGTTTGTGTATGTAAACGACCTGCTGTGTCGATGATTACATTATCAAAACCTTTCGATTTTGCTGAGTCTATAGTGTCAAACGCTACAGCTGATGAGTCATGCCCCTGTTTTGATGAAACTATAGGAATATCTAGTTTTTGTGACCACTGTGTAAGTTGTTCAATCGCGGCTGCTCTAAAAGTGTCCCCTGCGCCTAAAATTACTTTTTTCCCTTCATTTTTGTAACGAAGTGCTAGTTTTGAAATGGTTGTAGTCTTCCCAGCGCCATTTACGCCAACAATGAGTTCAACAAAAGGAGCTGTAAACTCTGGCTCTTGATATGTAGTGTACGCAAGGGTTGCTAAAAGTTTTGAGCGAAGTATTTCACGAGTTATTTTTTCTTGATATGTCTGCTCTAAAATTATTTCAACTAAGTCATACTCTACATCAGCTTCTAATAAAATATCTTCTAGCTCATCTTTTGTAAAAAATATCTTTTTTTTAGGTGCGACCGTTTTAATCGCATCAACAGTTTTCCCAAGAGATTTTTTTATAAATCCAAACATTTATAATCCTAATGCTCTTTTAATATCACTCTCTACAAATTCCTCTTCAATTGCACCTGAATAGTAGTTTATAAGTTTTCCATCTAAGTACATTGCCATTAATGGAATAGGGAATCTCTCTCCCACTTTGAGGTTAGAAGCTATAGCATCTATTAAACGGCGATTCTCTTTAGAGTTAACAAGTGTGTATTGTGCATTATACATCTCTCTAAATTCAAAAAGTTTCTCATTTGAGATGCTATCTTCTATAGAAAGACCAATAATAACAAGGTCATCTTTGTATTTTGCCTGTAAAGAACTTAGATGAGATGCAGCCGCCTTACAAGGAGGACACCATGTAGCGAAGATATCAAAGATGATTACTTTGCCTTGCGTGTTCTCTACACTAAAGCCATTTGCTTCTTTTTTCGCTATATATTGCGTGTTGTTAAGGGCGGTTAGTACATACTCGTTTGTTGCAACCATTTCATTGGCATCATTGTCATTTGAACAAGCTTGAAAAAATAGAGTAAATGTAAGTAAAGTTGATAGAATTGAAGTTTTTAGCATGAAGTTATATACCTTTGTCTTTTTTAATGTTAAAATATCCGAAATTATATCTTAAAGATTTTATATGACTCTTACGAAAACTATATTTAGACAAAAATGCCTACAAAAGATTAAAAAATTACCACAACATAACTCTTTACATCGCAATTCTATGGTAAATAAGCGTTTATTTAAAGAGCTTAAAGGGATAAAAAATGCAAGAATACTTTTTTACTATCCCTTAAATATGGAAGCGGACATTCTAAAAGTACTCCTGAAGGTAAGAAAAAATTGTGAGGTATTTATTCCATTTATGGAAGGCGAAAGTTTTAAGATGGTACCATTTAGATTACCGCTTAATAAAAAGAAATTTGGTATTTTTGAAGCGGGAAATACACATAGAAATATAAATAAAATTGATATAGCCATTGTTCCTGTAGTTGGAGTTGATGGAAATTTACAAAGAGTTGGTTTTGGAAAAGGAATGTATGATCGTTTCTTTGAGAAATTATTAAAGAGACCATATACTATTTTTATACAACAAGAATTTTGTTACACACGAGAGTTTATATGTGATTCATATGATGTCACAGGGGATAAACTCTTAACGCCAACTAAAGTGATGGCTAGGGTCAAAAAGAGGAAATAAAAGATGTTAAATGAGATACTACTAGGTGGCGGTATTGCTACTGTTAGTGGAGTTATCGGTTTTTTCATCTCTAAAAAATTAACTGGTGCAAATTTTGATGTTTATACAGATCAGGCAAAAGCAAAAGCAAAAGCGATAGAGAATGAGGCTCAAACACTTTTAGAACGTGCTCACATTAAGTCTCGTGAGATTGAACTAGAAGCTACAAAACAGTATGAAAGCGCAAAAGAGAGAGCCAAAGCCAATCTGCATCAAAAAGAAGATGACTTAATAAGAAAAGAGCAGAGTTTTCTGCATTATAAACAAAATGAAGAAAAAAGAATACACTCTGAGAGTGATTTTGTTAAGTCGCAAAAGCTTAATTTAGAGAGAAATGAAAAATCTTTAGACTCCCTAAAAACGAGATATGAGAGTAAAATAGATGAGGCAGTACATGCGATAGAACACAGTGCTGGAATGACAAAAGAGGAAGCCAAAGCGATACTTCTAAAAAATATAGAAGATAAGTCTCGAGGTGAAATTTCTCATATAGTAAGACGGTATGAGAATGAAGCTAAAGAAGAGGGTGAACGAAAAGCGAACTTCATCTTATCACAGGCTACAAGTCGGTTCGCTGGAGAGTTTGCTTCAGAGAGGTTAACAAACTTAGTTCATTTGGACAATGATGAACTTAAGGGTCGTATTATTGGTAAAGATGGGCGAAATATTAAGACTCTTGAGACATTAATGGGTGTTGATATTATTATAGATGACACGCCAAATGCAATTCTTGTGAGTAGTTTTAATCTTTATCGCAGAGCTATTGCAACCAAAACGCTACAACTTCTTATAGAGGATGGGAGAATTCAACCGGCAAGAATTGAAGAGGTTTTTCAAAAAGTTTCAGATGAGTTTGAAGCTGGAATTCTTGCAGAGGGTGAAGAACTTATTGCCGATATGGACATAGGGGTTATGCATCCTGAACTTATGAAGCTAATAGGGCGTTTACGTTACAGAGCAAGTTATGGACAGAACTCTCTAGCTCATACTTTAGAGGTTGCTCATTTAGCTGGAATAATGGCATCTGAAATGGGTGGCGATCCAATTCTTGCAAAAAGAGCAGGTCTTCTACATGATATAGGCAAGGCCTTAACACATGACCATGATGGAAATCATGTTGATTTAGGTGTAGAAATCTGCAGTAGATATAATGAGAGTAGTGTTGTAATCAATGCAATCTATGCGCATCATGGACATGAAGAGATAAACTCTATAGAGTGTGGTGCTGTTTGTGCTGCAGATGCACTCTCTGCTGCTCGTCCAGGAGCTCGCAGAGAGGTACTTGAGAGTTTCTTAAAGCGTGTGACTGAGATTGAAGATATCGCCTCGATGCACACAGGTGTAAAACAAGCCTATGCTATCAATGCAGGTCGTGAAGTAAGAGTTATTGTGAATGCGACTCTGGTTAATGATGATGAGTCAATTTTAATAGCAAGAGAGATTGCTAAAGATATAGAAGAAAAAGTGCAGTACCCCGGTGAAATTAAAGTTAATGTAATTCGTGAAAGTAGAGCTGTAGAGTTCGCAAAATAGTCTTTAGACTATTTGCGCTTTATAGTGACAACCACTGCTCCTCTTAACTCTCCAAATTCATAGTCTGTTGCCGTGTCTAAAGGATAGCGCTCTTTTATTGCTCTTCTGAGCTCTACATCTTTGATTTTTCCATGACACTTTAAACACGCTTTATTATTCATCACTAAAGGTTTATAGTACTTATAGGTGTTTGCATCAATCTGCTCAACTAACTGCTTGGGTAAAATTACATTTGAGCTTTTGAGTTTTTCAAAAGATTCCAAAACTGCTAATTCATTCCCTTTTGGAGCATTTGCAGGGCTTCTGTATTTCGAACTGATACGTTTTACTCTTACACCCTTAGGGAGTTTTTTATTCACCTTCTCAGTAATGTTATATGCCTCATTTGCACAAAAATCTAGAGCGACCATAGCTCCACCTTTTTTTAACTTCCCTTTCATCTTTTTTCCAAGTGTCTGTATAAGTAGTTTTGAGCTTTTTTGTCCTGTTTTAATGACCTTTGCTAATTCATCTTTTTGTTTACTCTGTGGTGCTGCTAATAGTAAAGAGGTACTCAAAGAGATGAGTAGTGCTGACTTTAAAATGTTCATTTATATTCCTCGATTGTGATTAATTTGTATAACTATATCAAAATATGGAAAAAGTTTTGTAAATTATCTCTGCTATTATAATAATTTAATGCAAGTTTGATTATAATCACGTAATTTATTTTAGATAGGGAGCTATTCTATGCCAGAATTGTTTACGTTTTTCGGTCTTATCACTCACGATAAGTCTTTTATTTATATGACTCACATGGTGTTATCTGCTGGTCTTGCTATGTTGTTAGTTAGAGTTGCTATGTCAAATTTACAACTAGTACCAAAAGGTACTCAGAACTTAATGGAAGCATACCTTGGTGGTGTTTTACAGATGGGAACAGATGTTATGGGCAAAGAAAATGCTCGTAAATATCTACCTCTTGTAGCTACTATTGGTCTTTTTGTTGGTATCGCTAACTTAATTGGTGTTGTTCCAGGTTTTGAAGCTCCTACTGCATTTTTAGAGATGCCTCTTACACTTGCATTAGTTGTATTTGTTTACTATAACTATGTTGGTATCAAAGAGCAGGGTGTTATTAAGTACTTTAAACACTTCATGGGTCCAGTTTGGTGGTTATACTGGTTAATGTTCCCAATCGAGATTGTTTCTCACTTCTCTCGTTTAGTATCTCTCTCTTTCCGTCTTTTTGGAAATGTAAAGGGTGATGATATGTTCTTAATGGTAATCTTGATGCTTGCACCTTGGTTCTTACCAATGATTCCATTTGCACTTCTTACTTTTATGGCATTTTTACAAGCATTTATCTTCATGATGCTTACAACTGTTTATATTGGTTCAGCAGTAGCTGTAGACGACCACTAGGTCATCTACACTATGCAAAAAGATATATTCGAAAGAATTGTCAGCTTTTTGCTTGGAGCATCTTGGGCTATACTCCTTTTTGGTGCTCTAATAACTTTTAAAATCTTCATGGTATTAGGCTTTGGTCTAGCTATATTTCTTACAATCCTTTACATAATAATTTCACTCTTTTTAATTTTAGCACTCGATGCTTTTATGGTCAATAAACAGAGACTTGCAGAAGCTAAAAAACAGACAGAACTTCTGGAAAAAATCTACGAAAAAGAGACAAGCTAGCACTTTAGGATATTTCAAAGCATAAGTTAGATAGAATAATCAAATATTATTTTTTACAACAAGGAAATCTATGTTTGAAGTGGTTATCGGTCTTGAGGTCCATGTACAACTAAACACAAAAACTAAACTTTTTTGCTCGTGTCCAACGAGTTTTAATCATCAACAAAATACAAATACTTGTCCAACATGTCTAGCACTCCCTGGAGCGCTACCAGTTTTAAATAAAGAGGTCTTACATAAGTCAATCATGCTTGGTACTGCTATAGATGCGACAGTAAATAGAACATCATTTTTTGATAGAAAATCTTACTTTTATCCAGACTCTCCATCGGCTTACCAGATTACTCAGCTCTATACACCAGTAGTAGAACACGGTACACTTCAGATAGACTTTGAAGATGGCACACACAAAAGTATCAGAATCAACCGTGCGCATATTGAAGCGGATGCAGGAAAAAATATCCATGATGGTGACATCTCAAAAGTAGATTTAAACCGTGCAGGAACGCCACTTTTAGAGATAGTCTCAGAACCAGATATGAGAAGTGCAGAAGAAGCAATTTTATATCTAAAAAAACTTCACTCCATTATTCGTTATCTTGATATTGGTGATGCCAATATGCAAGAGGGAAGTTTTAGAGTTGATGTTAATGTCTCTATCCGTCCAAAAGGTGATGAAAAACTCTATACACGTGTTGAAGTGAAAAACATCAACTCCTTTAAGTTTATTCAAAAAGCTATAGAGGTCGAAGTGGCTCGTCAAAGTGAAGCTTGGGAAGATGGTCTTTATGATGATGAGATTTACCAAGAGACACGTCTGTATGATCAAGATAAGAATGAAACACGTTCTATGCGTGGGAAAGAGGAAGCTGCTGATTATCGTTACTTTCCTGAGCCAGACCTATTAAAAGCAGTTGTAACGGATGAGATGATGGATCTATACTCTAAAATTCCAGAGCTTCCAGATGCTAAACGTGATAGATTTGTAAAAGATTACGGCATGAGTGAATACAACGCAGGTGTTATAACTTCCTCTGTAGAGATGGCTCATTTCTTTGAAGAGATGATGGAGCAGGGAATTAGTGCTAAAAATGCTGCTACATGGTTGACTGTTGAGCTTCAAGCTCGTCTAAAAGGTGATGTAAATCTAACTAATTCTCCAGTAGATGCACAAAAACTAGGACTTCTTGTCAAACGTATTGAAGATCAAACTATTAGTGGAAAAGCTGCTAAAGAGGTTCTTGATAAACTTATGGAAGAGAACTTGGATGTTGATGGTGTTATCGATGCGCTTGGGCTCAAGCAGGTAACAGATACTGGTGCAATAGAGGCGATGTGTGATGAGATTATTAACGCTAACCCTGAAAAGGTTGAGCAGTATCAAGGGGGTAAAGAGAAACTTTTTGGTTTCTTTGTAGGTCAAGTTATGAAAGCTTCAAAAGGGAGTGCAAACCCTCAAGCTGTGAATGAAATATTAAAAGCTAAACTAGGATAATTACTTTGTTGAAACATTTGATTGTTAACTTTGCTTACTTTATAAACACATCAAATTTTTACCAAAGAAAGAAGAAGTTTTTCTACAACCTCCTTGAAAATAGTAGTTATAAATATAAAAAATATTTTGATGTTTTTATGATAACACTTATTTTTATGAGTGTTACTATCCTCATTCGAGAAGTCAAATCACATGTTAATGATGACCTTCTCTTCTTTAACAATTACATAGTCTCTTTTATATTTTTTATTGAGTATATTTTAAGACTTTGGGTAAGTAGTAGTGTCACTAAAATAATAATAGAGCAAAGTGAACATGACATTATGATTGGAGATAAATTCAATCTTTTCAAAGCGCTCAAAGATATCTTTGCTGTTAAAATGAAGTATATTCTTTCTGTGAAAGCTATGATTGACTTACTAGCAATTATACCGTTCTTCCACCAGTTAAGACTTCTGCGTATATTTATACTTTTTCGAGTCTTTAAGCTCTTTCGATATGCAAAAAGTATTCAAACATTCACCTCTGTTGTTGCATCTAAAAAATTTGAATTTTTTACACTTTTAATCTTCGCATCTATTATTATATTTGTCTCATCAGTTCTAATATACGTTATGGAAGCTAACAATCCAGATTCTGCTATTAATACACTTTTTGAAGCTGTATACTGGTCTATTGTAACAATATCAACAGTAGGTTTTGGAGATATTACACCTGTGTCTCAAGAGGGAAGAGTTGTGGCAATGTTTGTAATCGTTGCTGGTATCGGTGTTTTCTCATTTACAACATCACTTATTGTCACCTCATTTACTGAAAAACTAGATGAGATAAAAGATACAAAGATGATAGATGATATATCAAAGCTGGAAGAGTTTTATCTTATATGTGGCTATGAAAATGTTGCAAAAGAGGTAGCAAAAAAACTCAGTGAAAACAATAAAGTAATTATTTTAGAAGAGGATTATCACAAAGCAGAACAAGCTAAAAAAGATGGCTTTGTCTCACTTAATTATGATCCAGGTTCTGTTGAGAGTTATAAAAAACTTCGTATCAATTTAGAAACACAAGTAAAAGCGATTTTGTGCCTCAGCCATAGTGATGTTGAAAATGTTTACACCGCTTTAACTGTGCGCTCTTTTAACAAAGAGGTATTTATTCTCTCTATTTTAATCAATAAAATGAATAGAAATAAGTTGAATTTTGCAGGTGTGAATGAGCTCTTTTATGAAAAAGAGCTCGTTGGAATAATAGCAAAAGATTTTGTTGGGCACCCTGTTGCGTTTGAAGCTATTCATGCACTGCGTTCCAGCTACAATGGTATAGATGTTGAGGAAATAGTTGTAAGTGATAGAATCTTAGAAAATTTTGCAATGGTTGGAGAGCTGGAAAATATAAAATATAGAGTAGTGCTTCTTGGTATATATAAAAAGAGTAAAAAAAGATTTTTCTTCAATCCTATTGATAGTACTCTTTTAGAAACTGGGGATTACCTTTTAGTTATTGGAAATACACAGTTAGTCAAAGAATTTACTAAGTATCTGCAAAAAAAAGGCTCTAAAAAATGAAAACAAATGCCTTAATTTTTGGACTGAATGAGTATACAGTTGAGATAGAAAAAAACATATCAGCAGATTTTGAAAATGTACATATTTTTAATCTCGCAGACGAGGGTGAAAATAGTTTTGATTTGAGTGATAACTGGGATGATTTAAGCAGTCAAATTGATATGCAAGAGAGTGTTGCATTTTGTATTTTAGAAGATATGGCAGAAAACATATTTTTAACTATCTCGCTCCGTGATACTTTTAAAGAGTTGACTATAGTAGCACTTGCTAAAGATAAAGAGAGTGCAGATAAGCTCACTTTAGCGGGTGCTACTAGAGCGCTTCCTACTACGCAAACAACAGCCAATATTATTGTCGAGATGTTAGAAAAACCAATAGTAACAGAAGTTTTACATGACATACTCTACGAAAAGAGTGCTCTTAAAATTGCACAGATTAAAATAGAAGACCATACTGTCTTTGATGGGAAATATCCAGCAGATATAGAGTGGAGTCGAGATCACGGTATTATTGTTATATCTGTAGTTCATGAAGATATGAGCGGAGAGTTTATTTACTCAGCCAAAGCAAAACACCATCTCATCAAGAGTGGTGATATTTTTGTCGTTGTGGGTTATGAGCAGGATATCAAAGATTTTGAAAAGTTAATAGGAAATAGATGTGAGTAAAATAGGTGTAATAGGGGCAGGTAAATGGGGTTCGGCATTAGCTTTTGCTTTAAGTGAAAAAAATGATGTAGTGATTACATCAAGAACACCAAGAGATTTAGAAAACTTTGTCTCTTTAGAAGAGATTTTGGAGCTAGAGTATTTAGTAATAGCAATTCCTGCACAGCAGATATCCTCATGGTTACAAGAGAATTTTATCTTTAAAAACCAAAAAATATTAGTTGCGGCTAAGGGTATTGAAGCCTCAAGCGGAAAATTTTTAAACGATATCTATAAAGATCATGTGCCAGATGAAAATATTGCTTTTTTATCAGGGCCATCTTTTGCAAAAGAGGTGCAACAATCTCTTCCAACCGCACTTGTAGTCAACTCTTATAATCAAGAAGTGAGTGAAGCTTTCGCCTCGTTTTTTCCATCATTTATAAAAACATACACTTCGAGAGATGTTATGGGTGCAGAAATCTCAGGTGCATACAAAAATGTTATAGCGATAGCTGCAGGTGTATGTGAGGGCTTACATCTTGGTAAAAATGCAGCAGCTTCATTAATCTCACGTGGTCTAGTTGAGATGCAGAGATTTGGTAAGGAATATGGTGCAAAAGATGAGAGTTTTGTAGGACTGAGTGGAGCAGGTGACTTGTTCTTAACGGCATCATCTACAATGAGTAGAAATTTTAGAGTTGGTCTTGGTTTAGCAGAGGGAAAAACGCAAGAAGAGATACTTGAAGATTTGGGAGAAGTTGCTGAGGGTATAGGAACGGCTTACGCTCTCCATACGATAGTGAAAGAAAAAAAACTATATCTTCCAATTGCCCATGAAGTATATGAGTTATTAGAAGGGAAAAATCCTCAAGTAACTTTGAGAGATTTGCTTTCTAGTTAAGGAAGAGACATGGGGAAAAATGCGGAACAGTTTAAAAAGATTGGCTTAGCTTTTTTAATAGGTTTTGTGATTTTTTTACTATCTTTGAGTCTTTTTAATACTACTCAAGCTTTACTACTTGGGTTAATTGCTCTTTTGGTGACGCTTTGGACAAATGAGGGCTTGTCTTTAGCGGTTGTCTCTTTACTCCCTATTATCTTGTTTCCTGCATTTTCAATACTTGATACAAAATTAACAGCACAAAATTATGCACACCCTATAATATTTTTATTCTTTGGTGGTTTCTTACTTGCTATTGCAGTTGAGAAGAGTAAGCTACACACCTATGTAGCAGATAAAATACTCTCTATTTTTCCAAGTACGCCAAGAGGAATGATCTTCTCTTTAGCATTGACATCAGGTGTTCTTAGCTCTATACTCTCTAACACCACCACAACACTGCTTCTCATCTCAATAGCACTATTTATTACGGATGATATTAAGTTAAAGATGCGATTTGCTCTTGCAATCGCTTATGGAGCAAGTGTAGGAGGTGTCCTTACCCCTATCGGTACACCACCAAACCTTATTTTACTTGGTATTATGCAAGATAAAGGGATGGAGTCAATACCATTTCTTCAGTGGGTATGGATGGTAGCGCCCCTCTCTTTTATAATGTTAATAGCTGTCAGTCTACTCCTTGGTATAGGGGTAAGTAATAGACCAATAGATACAAAGGAAGTCAGCCATACTCTTAATCACAATCAGAAAAAAGTTTTATATATTCTGGGTGCATTAGTTGTACTCTTATTGTTAAACGCACCAATAAAACCATACTGGAATGGTTTAGGACTCAGCGAGGCTGGAATATTGCTAGGAGCAGGGCTACTCCTTTTTGCTCCACCGTTTAATATTTTAGATTGGGCAGAAGATAAGGCGAGAATTCCATACAGAATAATGTTCTTGTTTGGAGCTGGATTTAGTATAGCTAAGGCATTTAGTGCAACTGGGCTTGCAGATGAAGTTGCATCATACCTTATAGATATGACACAATTAACGCCAATACTTCTGCTTTTTGCAATTGCATTTCTTATAACATTTACCACTGAAATAACGTCAAATACAGCGCTTATATCTATTATGCTACCAGTTATATATGCAGTTGCAGAGCAAACAGGTATAAATACAACGCTTTTTATGATGGTGGCAACTTTGTGTGCAAGTTACGCTTTCATGCTTCCAATAGCCACACCGCCAAACGCAATAGCGATGAGTAGCGGGGCTGTTAATGTAAAAGATATGATGCGATACGGAATAGTTTTAAACTTAATAGGTATCTTTTTGATAGTTATGATAGCTGAGTTGTTCTGGAAAGGGATTCTTTAATCCTTTATTGATAAAATTGCGTAGATGAAATAAAATTAAGGTATTGAAAATATGATAGTCCATATAGTTATGTTTAAGTTCAAAGATGAAGATAAAAGTTCAAATATTGAAAAAGTCAAAGATGCGTTAAATGCTCTGCCAGAAAAGATTGACGAGCTAAACTCTATAGAGGTTGGTGTGAATTTTGCAGATGAGGCAAGAGCTTTTGATCTCTCTTTATACAGCACCTTCGACTCACTTGAAAATCTAAAAGTATATGCAACGCACTCAGAGCATTTAAAAGTTATTGAACTCATAAAAAGTGTGACAGTAGAATCTAAAGTTGTTGACTATGAGATATAGTAATTACTTATACATGATTTATCTACAAATGTGATAAAAATATCAGAGAATGTTAAGGTTTAATAGAGTTTTAAATATTATATATGTAGAATGAGTAATAGTTAATTTAAGGGGAATTTATGTTTAAAAAAACATTATTAAGTTTAGTGGTTTGTGCAGGTTTAGTTTCAAGTGTTCATGCTCAAGATGAACTCAAAGCGGATATGGGAAAAATGGCTGGTGAGATGTCTGCTTTAGAGATGGGCTTCTTTACAAATGATAAAAAAGCTACTTTAGCTTCTCTTTTAGAGTTAAAAGCTACTGTTGATAAAACTATTGGTGATGAGAAGACTATTACAAACTTATTACCTGAAGATGTAAAGTATAAAGCGAGTATTGCTATTAATAGTGCAGAGTTGATAAATAAATATTTAGAGGAAATTGAAACTATTTTAAAAGATAAAGATATGCGAATGATTAATCGCCAAATGGATAGTCAAAAAGCTTTTTTAGAGATTCAAAAACAGTGCTTTAGATGTCATAACCTTGTACGTGACTGGGAATAGACTTCACCCTTTGAGTGCTTAGGCACTCAATATTTACGCTTTCATTTTATAATCTTTCAATAATTGACGATAAAACAATATAAAAAACATACTTAAACCGTCAAATTAATTTATTTTTCATTTATTCAATTATAAATAATTTGATACTATTTCATAAAATAATTATTAAAGGATATATGATGAGTGAACCAACATTAGAAGACATAGAAGATTATGACACACTAAAAGGTGAAAAGAAAAAAGTTGTTTGGGCTGTTATATTAGCAGGACTGCTAATTGGAGTTATCTACTCTGTAGCTTATAATATGTATGATAATGCAGAGGATACTATTAAAGTAGAAGAGAGTATCAAAAAGATACCTGTAAGATAATAATTATATAACATTAAGATGTTAAAATTTCGCCAATATGAATAAAGGTAATAAATGTTAATGACAATTGTAAGCATATACACTCTCTATGTAGTGATAAATATATATACGAGTGTAATGCAGATAGGTTATGTGAACCAATCAAAAAGAAAATCCCCTGTTTTACTATCAGCATCCGACTTTTTAAAAGCTGGAAACTACTCTGTAGCAAAAGAGAAAATGTCTATAGCTAGCTCTTTTGTGGAGTATATATTTTTTATAGCATGGATAGGTTTTGGTATCTCTGTTTTAAACACAAACTTATTTTTGGAAAATGATGCACTGAGAAATATAGCCATCGTTATGGGCTTTATTGTCATAAACTCAATTTTATTACTTCCATTTGGCTACTATGAAAAATTTGTTTTGGATGAGAAGTTTGGCTTTAACAAGTCAACTCTAGGTCAGTGGGTGAAAGATACTCTTATCTCCTTTGTATTGACCTTGATTTTAGGTTCATTAGTAGTTTGGGGAATATATGAGATTATTACAAACTTCACTCTATGGTGGTTGTGGAGTTTTGTCTTTATATTTGCTGTGATTGTTCTAATCAATATGCTCTATCCTGCATTCCGTGCAATGTTTTTTGATAAGCTGACTGCACTTCAAGATGAGGCGCTAGATAGTGATATAAAAAACCTTATGGATAGAACAGGTTTTGTAAGTTCTGGAGTATTTGTGAGTGATGCTTCAAAACGAGATGCAAGACTTAACGCATACTTTGGAGGATTTGGAAAAGCCAAAAGAGTTGTTCTTTTCGACACACTTATAGAGAAACTCACAACCAAGGAACTTTTGGCTGTTTTAGGACATGAACTAGGACACTTCGCACATGGTGATATATATAAAAACATAGCTCTTATGGGGACGATGCTTTTTGTTATGTTTGGAATTTTTGGTAATTTACCTGAGTCTCTTTACTTAGAGATGGGTTTATCTCAAGAGCCATATTTAGTAATGATACTTCTCATGTTGTGTATGCCAGTTTTAGGATTTATTATGATGCCTATTATGGGAATTGTGAGTCGTCATAATGAGTATGAAGCAGATAGAATGGGAAGTGAACTTGGTGGTCCATCAGGTGGAGTTGAACTTGCAAACGCTTTGACAAAACTAGTAAATGAAAACAAAAGTTTTCCACTCTCTCATCCACTCTATATATTTTTCCACTATACACATCCTCCTGTGTTAGAGAGATTAAAAGAGCTTGGAGTAGATTTAGAAAATATTGACAACAATGCTTTAGAGGGTAAATGCGAAGCTCAAATATAGTTAAAGATGTTTTAAAAGAGATTACTGCAGTTTTAAATCCTCATATTCCAAGAGCCTCCCGTGAGGCTCAACTCCTTGTTATGGCTCATCTTAATAAGGATGAACTCTGGTTGATAACAAATCAAAACAGAGAAGTGACAGATATTGATAGACTGTTTGATTGGGTTAAACGCAGATCTAAGAATGAACCCTTTGAGTATATTACCAGCAGTGTGAGTTTTTATTCTCAAAATTTTTATATAGATGAGGGTGCATTAATACCACGTCCTGAGACAGAGATATTAATCGATGAAGTTATAAAAAATGTAGAAGATAGAGATGCTGATATAAACTTTGTTGAAGTTGGAGTGGGAAGTGGCATAATCTCTATTGTGCTTGCACAGCATTTTAAAAATGCACACTTCATAGCTGTAGACATCTCTCCAGTTGCCCTAGAAGTTGCAAAGAAGAATATAGCAAGGTTTGGCTTGTCTGATAGAATAGAGTTGCGTTTAGGCTCTCTGCTTGAACCTATTAATGAACGTATTGATTATCTGGTTTCAAACCCTCCCTATATAGCAGACAATGAGCCTTTAGAGTCAAATCTCTCATATGAGCCTCAAAATGCACTTTTTGGTGGTAGCGTAGGAGATGAAATTATCAATAAGCTTCTTGATGAAGTCTTAAAAAGAAAGATTAACTTATTTACTTGTGAGATGGGTTATGACCAAAAAGATAGAATAATAAAATATTTAGAAAATAAACAATATAAAGATTTAGAGTTTTACAAAGATTTGAGTAACTTTGATAGAGGCTTTACACTTAAGGTATGATGATGAAAAGAAATATGTATGCAGATTTTAGTTACCTACTTGTTTTAGCAGGCTCTTTGGGTGGCGTTTTGGTCTTAGGTGCATTAGTGGCACCAGTTGTCTTTAATACAGATAAAATTTTGTCTGAGATGCTATTGAGTCACTATGACGCGGGGAAAATAATGGCAGAAGTTTTTCATAGGTTTGCTTACTGGCTCTACTTTGTCGCCATATTTGTTGCCTTGTATGAATCAATAGCCTACAAGATGGGTCAGCGTGACGCAGTTGCTTTTGCTGCATCTGTTACAGTCATCTTTGCATCACTGATGTTTAGTGCGGTGTATGCTCCTAAAATTCTTGCGATGCAGTCAATGGGTCCTGAAGCTACTCAGAGTGATACATTTCAAAATATTCACATAGCAAGTGAGATAGATTTTAAACTACTTGCTGTTGCACTTCTTGTCTTATTTATAAGAAGACTTATGTTACTACGTATATCTTAGTAACAGCTCTAAAAACGCTATAAATTTTCTCAGAGCATCGGCCCTTAACTCATATTTAATACTTTTTAGATAACATTTAGCCAATATAATTATAAGGTTGAATATATGCTTACGAAAAGTTTTTTTACACTATACATGGTGCTGTTTCTCTCCTCACTGAACCTATATGCTTATCCCAAGACATCAGAGGCAATTAAAGAGAAAAAAATATATCCTATGGGCGAAAAAATATACGCAAAAAAATGTAGCGAGATAAATCCATCCATATTTGAATCTTATGAATCTATGCAAGAGAAAATAGTTGCAGATAAACTATGTAAACCTCTCAATCAAAACTATCTTGAAGCTGTTTCCCTTTACTTGTGGGACATTAAAAGAGACTCTAAAAAAGAGGTAAAACTGAGAAAAATAGTAGTTTCTAAAGGTGAAAAGTGTCCTATTTGTGGAATGTTTGTTTACAAATATCCAAAATGGGCAACGCAAATTTTCTATGCAGATAAACACTACTCTTTTGATGGTGCAAAAGATATGTTTAAATACTACTTCGATAATAAAAAGGGCATTACAGAGATACTTATACTAGATTGGTATACGCAAAAAACTATTGATGCCACTAAGGCTTACTATGTAATAGGAAGTGATGTTTATGGACCTATGGGGCATGAGCTTATTGGTTTTAAAGATAAAGCAGATGCAAAAACTTTTTACATGGATCACCGTGGAACAAAAATAATACAATTTAAAGATATAACACAAGAGATGGTATACAAACTAGATGAATAAAAAGAGTACATTTGTATTTTACATATTCTCAACTTTAACTGCTCTATTAGTAACACAAACGCTATACTTGAGTAGCCAAGAGAGTATGAAAGCTTCAGCTCAAGAGAAAAAAGTGCTTTTTGTAAAATTGACTGGACTCCCTGATTTAGCACTCTCTTCTGATAGTGCATATATCAGACATAGAAGTCTTAGTTTTATATCAGACATCTATCATCTTGATGGGTGTTTACGAGAGTATGATAAGTCTACGTACGCCATAGAAAATTCGACTGTAACAAGCATAAACTAATGAGAAAAAGAATTAATCAACACCTTATAGAGTACGCAATAGGTTCTGTAGTTCGACAAGGGTATAAGTCACTATTTATAGTATCTGTTTTTACTCTATTAACAGCTCTATTAACAGCTATATTCTTCATCACAAACTCTATGAAATATGAGTTAAACACAACAGTTGACACTCTTCCTGAAATTGTTCTCCAAAATACAAGAGCTTCTAGACATATTGACATAGAGACGCGGAGTGCTGATAAGTTACTAGACATTCCTGGAGTTAGTAGTGTAAATGCAAGAGTATGGGGGTACTACTATTTTACAAATGCAGGTGTTAATTTTACACTTGTTGGAGTTGATGAGTTTGAAGAGCAATATAGCAATACTCTAGATAAAGTTGTGAAAAATGCTTCATTTGAGAACTCAGGTATGTATGTAGGGCAGGGCGTTAAAAAGATTATGAATAGTAGTTATTACACAGAGTACTTTAATTTTATAAAGCCTGATGGTGAGATAAAAAAGGTAGATATTCATGGTGTTTTTGACTCTGAGACAAGTTTAGAGTCTAATGATATGATTATTATGTCAAAAGAGAGTGTAAGAGAGATTTTTGGTATAGAAGAGTCAAAAGCTACAGATTTAGTTGTTACTATTGCAAACAGGGAAGAGATTGATACTATATCACTAAAAATAGAGCAGATGTTCCCAAATGCAAGAGTTATTACAAATGACGATATGAAACTGAGTTATGAAAATATTTTTAACTATAAGAGCGGGATTTTTTTAGCACTCTTTGTTATAGCACTCTTTACATTTTTTATTATTATCTATGATAAGATGAGTGGACTTAGTAGTGAGCAAAAACGAGAAGTGGGTATATTAAAAGCCCTCGGTTGGAGGGTGGAAGATATACTTAAGAGCAAGTTTTATGAGAGTTTAATTGTATCACTTTTTGCATATTTGCTTGGAATAACTTTAGCAATGGCCTATGTTTATCTCTTGAATGCACCCCTTTTAAGAGATATTTTTATAGGGTATAGTGACTTGAAACCCCTGTTTGAAATATCTTTTGTATTGGATTTACAAACACTCTCTTTAGTCTTTTTTCTTAGTGTGCCTATCTACATCGCAGCGACAATAATACCTTCATGGAGAGTCGCTACTCTTGAAGCAGATGAAGTTATAAGATAACTGTTTTAAAATCAATAATTGTAACTTAAAATGTAGATTTATTTATAGCACTTCATATATTTTCAACTTCATATTATAAAAATAAATATTTTTAATTAACTAATCATTTATTCTAAAACAATATTATATGTTTGTTTTAGTTTCTTTTGTTGAAGAGCGTTTGATTTAATCATAACTTCTTCTTGTATATCTGTATAATAAATATGAAAAGGATACAGAATGGGAAAAAAAGATGTAAAGTTACCAAAAGGTATAAAAGCGATGTCATTGGTGGATTTATCTCATTTAAATCTAAGTGAAGCTGCTAAGAAGCGTGTAGCAGTGAAAGTAAGTGAAGCTGTACTAAGTGAATACGCTAGTAGTAAAAAAGCGTTAGTTGCTGGAACTATCGGTGATTTAAGAGTTATAGGACTTCCTGGTTGGGCAGGACTCATAATCGATGATTTAAGAATAAACAGACTCGATAGAATATCTAAAGTAGTCAAAGAGTATATTTTAGCTAAAGATTTAGTGGTAGATAGATTTCAAAATATTAGTAAACTTAAAGCTAAAAAAGCTACTAAATAGTTTTAGTTTATGTGGTATGTTCTTTGAGAGGACATACTGATTTAGATTTTAATTTGGAGAAAACTGATGAAAGAAAATGACTTATTATGCCCAAGTGCTTCATGCACGGAGGAATCATTTTTATTTGGTATTTTAAATGAATCTGGAAAAGTAGATTATACACAAAGCCCTATTCCTATTGATGAGACAATGATTGAGAGTATTGTTAAAATTCCATCACCCGAAAAACACTTTAGATTTACAACACGGTGTCATAGTAGTGATTGTGCTCAATGGTCAGAAGGTAAGTGTTCTATTGCCGCTGAATTTCAAAATGTCAAAGAAGAGGTCTCTTTTGAGACACCAGTACCATGTAGTATTAAAGATGCTTGTAGATGGGTGCATCAAGAAGGTATTTTTTCATGCAATGTTTGTAAATATATTATAACTGACATAACTTCTGAATAAACATATCTCCAATTTTGTAGTAATGTACACTTTTGGAGTAATCTAGTAACTCTACGCTCTTTAAACTAGAGTAGCTTTCTTATCCTACCTATCACCAAATTTATCATGCCACCACTCAGAAGGTGAGTAGTGTGTTTTTTTGATAGACTCTTCATCAAAAGGGTACTCATAGGTACTGCAATACTTTAAGACAATCTCATAAGCCTCATTTATCTGCATACTCATTGTAGTGGCTTTTTCTGGATTATCTTTATGCTTATCAGGGTGCCATTTTTTCATAAGATGTTTGTATTTATTTTTGATTTCTTTTAGTGTAGAGGTTTCACGAAGTCCAAGGAGTGATTTGGACTTCATGATTTTTTCAAAGGAGTGCAAGTTTTGATTTCCTTTTTCTCAAAAAGTTTAGTCTTGTTGTTGTCTCATATATGCTGGAATATCTAAATAGTCTCCATCAAGTTCGCCACCAACTACTAAACGAGGACGAACTTTCTCTCTTGGTGGTACTGGAGTTTCACTTACAAAGTCTTCATTGTTTGTAAGATCTTTTTCAAAACCTGTAGCTACAATAGTTATCTTAATATAATTCTCTGCGATATTTACATCTGTAGATGTTCCCCAGATAACTTCAGCATCATCATGCGCACTATCATGAACTACTTCCATAGCTTCAGCTAGTTCCATCATTGGAAAGTCTGGATGCATACTAAAATGAACTAAAACACCCATAGCACCATTGATAGACATATTGTCTAAAAGTGGAGATTCTATAGCTGCTTTAATAGCTTCATAAGCTGCGTTTTCACCTTCATGCTCACCAACACCCATAAGTGCCATACCTCTATGACTCATTACAGTTTGTAAATCGGCGAAGTCAAGATTGATATCATTCTCTCCACTTGAAAGGATTACACCAGATGTTCCACTAACAGCTTGCGCTAAAACGCTGTCTACAATTTTAAAACTCTCTTTTAGTCCTAGTTTTCTATCAATAATAGAGAGAAGCTTATCATTTGGAATAACTACAATAGAGTCACTTTCTTTCTTAAGCTCTTCTAATCCAGACTCAGCAAGTTTAAGACGTTTACGTCCTTCAAACATAAAAGGCTTAGTTACGATAGAGATAGTTAAAGCACCAACTTCTTTTGCAATCTGTGCAACTACCGGTGCAGCACCAGTCCCTGTACCACCACCAAGACCAGCAGAGATAAATACAATATCTGCACCCTCTAAAGCGCTTCTAATCTCATCATAGTTCTCTAATGCAGAATCTTTACCAATAGATGGTTTCATTCCAGCACCAAGACCTTTTGTAAGTTTAGTACCTATTTGAATTTTAGAAGCTGCACTCGTTTCACTTAAAACTTGCGCATCTGTGTTGATTAACATCATCTCAATGCCACTCACACCTTCTTTTAACATATGCCCAATCATATTACCGCCGCCGCCGCCAACGCCAACAGCAATAATTCTTGCGCCACTTACACTATTTGATTCTTCAACTAAAAATGGTTCCATTATCTCACTCCTTTAAAATAACTGGGTAGCCCAGTTCCAAAACTTGCTAAAAGAACTAGCTTCATCGCTCTTCTTCTCTTTCTTAGATGTCTCTAGGTTCATCATCTGTACCTTTGGTTCTTCCTCAGATGGAGCTACCGGAATATCGAGCTCAGGTTTGAAGTTAACACTACTGTCAGCACTAGGAGCCTCATTTGTATGTCTTACACGTTTATTTACATCTATTTCATAGGCAGTATAAGGACTGCTTGAGTAGATAACTAATCCAATCGCACTTGAGTATTCAGGGTCTCTTAGGTTGTCAAACAGCCCATCCATTTCAATTGGACGAGCTAAGCGAACAGGTACAGAACCAAATGTAGCGACAGCTAAATCTCTTATGCCTTCCATTTTTGAAAAACCACCAGTAAGTACTACACCAGCGCCTATTTGGTCTTTAAGCCCACTGTTTTCTATAAATTGAGCCAGTATCATAAGTGTCTCTTCTACTCTTGCAAAGATTACATTATGCACAACTTCTAAAGATACTTCATGTGTTGTAGTCTCATCACCAATGATTGGAAGTTCAATTAAATCATTGCTTGGTGTTAAAAGTGAACCATGCGTTAGTTTTACATTATCTGCTACATTCAGTGGTGTATGCAGAGCCATTGATAAGTCACTTGTTACATGATTTGAACCAACACCTAAAAAGTCATTGTATCTAATAGAGTTTCCAGAGTGAATTGTAATATTACAAGTATTACCACCCATATCAACAACTGCTACACCTAGCTCTTTCTCATCAGAATTAAGAGTTGCTATAGATGAAGCGTATCCAGCTAATACAACATTTTCAACTTCGACACCAGCACCATTAACAGCTTTTTTGAGATTGTTTAGATTTGATTTTTGCGTAGTGATTATATGTGTTTCAACCTCAAGTCTTGAAGCATTCATTCCAAGTGGGTCTTCTATAAAGTCTTGATCATCAACTTTGAAGTTAAATGGTAGTGCATGGAGAACTTCATACTCATTTGGTATGTTGGCATTATATAAAGAGGTATGCATAACACGTTCAATCTCTTTAAAGCTAATCTCTTTAGATTGAATATTTACAATACCATTAGAATTCAAACTTTTAGTATATGCTCCAGAGATTGAAACAATAGCACTACTCACATTACTGCCAGAGACACGTTTAGCATCTTCAACAGCCGTTTGTATAGATCTTGCAGCAAGCTCTATATTTGTAATGCTTCCTTTTTTAAGACCTTGAGCCTTAGTAGTTCCCGCACCAGTTATAGCGATCGAGTTATCGTCGCCAACCTGAGCTATTATTGCACATATTTTTGTCGAGCCTATGTCAATGGCTAAAACAGTTCTACTCAATTTAGAGTCCTTGAATAAATATCTCAGTTTTGTACTTATTTTGAAGATTTTGGATTAAACCTTCATCAAACAGAGTACTTTTTAATCGGGCAAGAAATTTACCTTGATCAATATTTGAATTATCAAGCAATTTTTGTTCCAAAATGTCGTAAAGAATGATTTTTCCACTATTTAATACTATAAATGACCTTTTATCTTTACTATTAAATAGTTTTTGTAAAAATTCTTCAGCTTCTTGTGTTCCAAGTTTAGTGATTTTATTTGCATCTTTAGAAGTTATATACTTAGTAAT
>Ga0209345_10001778_pt1 | contig 24972 bp, 22 predicted proteins | sample Cruoilmetagenom7_FD_187294 | JGI IMG/M metagenome (GOLD analysis project Ga0209345, IMG submission 187294) | Oil polluted marine microbial communities from Coal Oil Point, Santa Barbara, California, USA - Sample 7 (SPAdes) (version 2) | ecosystem: Environmental > Aquatic > Marine > Oil seeps ...
TCTGCTTGCAGATGGCCAATCCCATTGCAACGAAATCAGATTTTCTGTTCCAGCAACGGCTGGGCAAGCTGGTGCAGATAATCCAGCCGTGCCTCATCACCCCGCTCGTCCCAATAGAACGTCAGGCTGAGCGGGGTTGATTCCACACCCAACACATCGTCCGGCAACTGTCCCAACAGGTGATTAAGCTGCTCCAGCGCGGCTGGCTGGAGGGCTGCCTGGCTCTTGCTCCAGCTCCAGTGCTCAGGCAAGCCCAGGTTATCCAGCGTATCCACACGCAACACCTCCCAGCAGCACCAGTTATCGCGCTCACTTCGCTCAAGATTCGTTCTTGCAATGTGATAGGCCGGAATTGTACGCATTTCAGGCTCCACCTCGCCAAGCGCGCGCGGCAGCGACACCCGTGTAATCTTGACCTGAATACCCAGCTGCCGTGCCTTGAGCCTGAGACTCGCCTGATAGCGCTGCCTGGGACTGGGCATCACCCACATGACCGAGCTGATCAGCGAGGCAACTACCAGCGTAATGATGAACCATTTCATGTGACAGACTCCAGACAGAGGGCAAGGACAGGGACCGGCGCGAATAGTAACCTTAAGGACACACAAACGACAGTACGTCACACCGGACCGAGTTCAGCGCTTTAACTGACAGCCGTTTCTGACTAAGATGCGCCACAGGTTGGCAGTCGTGCCGACAACTCGATAGCAAAGATGCAAGGAGCTGCCTTGGACAAGCACAGGGTTTGGCAACAGCTGGAACAGCTCTCCGCCACTGAGTCCTCTCTGCACCTGCGAGACCTGCTGCAGGTACAGGACCGATTTTCGCGCTTCAGTTTCCGCCAGGACGAGCTGTTGCTCGACCTGTCTCGACAGCGATTGACCTCAAACACGCTGACTCAACTGCTGCAGCTCGCTGAAAGCTGTGATCTGACCGAGTGGATTGAGGCCCTGTTCAATGGCGAGCGCATCAACCACACTGAAAACCGCGCCGCGCTGCATACGGCACTGCGCCTGCCCGCAGAAGCAACACTTGAACATCAAGGTGAAGACCTTGTTACTCTGGTGCAGGCTGATCTGCAGCGCATGCAGCAGCTGGTGGAGCAACTGCACCAGGGGCAATGGCGCGGGTTCAGCGGCGAGCCCATTGATACACTGGTTAATGTGGGCGTTGGCGGATCAGATCTGGGGCCAATGATGGTGTGCCGTGCACTTGACAGTTTTCAACCAGCGCAAGCACGCCACATCACAACTCACTTCATCTCTTCCATGGATGGCAGCCAGATTTCAGGCCTGCTGGACCAGCTTGACCCGGCCCGTACTCTGTTTGTTGTCTCTTCAAAGTCATTTTCCACCGCCGATACCCTCGCCAACGCTGCAACGGCTCTGGACTGGCTCATCCGTGCCAGCGGCCTGTCCACCGAACTGCTGAGCCGCCGCCATTTCATCGCGGTAACCGCCAATGCGCCGCGTGCCGAGGCCTGGGGCATTCCGGTTGATAATCAGCTTCATTTTCGCGACTGGGTTGGCGGACGCTATTCACTCTGGTCGACCATTGGCCTGGCGATCGCTGTCAGGATCGGCATGAACGGTTTTCGAGCCCTGCTGGATGGGGCTCACCGCATGGACATGCATTTTCGCCACACACCCTTCAACCGCAACCTGCCGGTACTGCTGGCACTGGCCGAAGTCTGGAACATCAACTTTCTTGGCATCCATGCCCACGCCATTCTTCCCTACGATGGCCGCCTGGCACACCTGCCGGCCTATCTTGAGCAGCTGGAGATGGAAAGCAATGGCAAGAGCGTTGACCGGCAGGGAAATCGAATTGAACACCACACCTGCCCGGTGCTCTGGGGTGAAATCGGCCCCAACGCCCAGCACGCGTTTTACCAGCTGCTGCATCAGGGAAGCGAAGCGGTCATGTGTGACTTTATTGTTCCGGCGCGGCGCTACGCCGACCAGAGCGACGCCCTGCAGTCCCAGCACCGCCTGACACTGGCGAACTGCCTGGCACAGGCCCGAGTGCTGGCACTGGGTGATGCCGCGGTTGATCAGTCCAATGCAACGCCCTGGCAACACTACCAGGGCAATCAGCCCAGCACACTCATTCTGCTTGACGAGTTGACGCCAGCGTCACTGGGTGCATTGATTGCCCTGTACGAGCACAAGGTATTTGTTCAATCGGTAATATGGAACATCAACCCCTTCGATCAATGGGGTGTCGAACTTGGCAAACAGGTGGCCAACAGTCTGCTCGATGTAATCGGCACGGCAGCGACCACGGATCGCTTTGATATTGCCACCGAAGGCGTACTGAATCAGCTGCATAGCCAATGGGCCGATGGGGAGAGCACAGAATGTTGATTGCAATCTGGGGCGATGAACTGGGTGCCTGGGTAGCAGCGGTCGAACTTGCACGCACCGGGAACGACGTACTTCTGCAGCAATCGGCTCCGGGTGAAAGCAGTCATCGAGCCGAACCCGGGCTTATGGAAAGTCTTGCTGCGGGCCTGGCATCCGGCAACATCCGGCTATGCACCCATCAGGAAGCGCTTGCGGCCCCCTGGCACTGGCTTGCTTCCCACCCCTCCGATATCAGCCATGCGGAGAGCGTCTGTCACGACCTCAACCTCCAGGGACCTGACAATCTGGTACTGATCAATCAAAGCAACTTCGGTATTGGTGCCAGTGACCGCCTGCACGCCCTGCTCGACCACACACGTCAGCAATCACTGGTCTGCCTGCCTGACACTCTTCAGCAGGGGCAGGCTCTGCAGCAGTTTTCCACACCTGAAACCCTACTTGTCGGTTGCGAAAATGACGAGGCACGCCTGCAGCTTCAGGCTCTGCTGCGCCCGTTTTCTTCTCGCCTGCAGCAGATACAGTGGATGAGCAGACGTGAAGCCGAGTTCAGCAAATTTGCCATCTCCGGGATGCTTGCCCTGCGCCTCGGATACATCAATGAACTGGCCAACCTGGCGGACCGCCTTGACGTGGATATCGAAGTGGTACGACAGGGCATGAGCAGTGACAAGCGCATTGGCCAGCATTATCTGTCCCCGGGCTGCGGTTTTGGTGGCCACCATTTCACCCAGTATATTGAGGGACTGGCCGACATTCTGGCAGAAACCCGCCACTCAACCCTGCTCAACACCGTGCTGAATGAAAACGAGCGCCAGAAAGAGCTGCCTTTCCGCAAACTCTGGCAGCACTATCGATGCGATCTGCGTGGACGCCGAATCGCGATTTGGGGCTGCGCATTCAAGCCTGGGGTTGCCAGCGTGGATAACGCGCCATCACTGCGGGTCATTCGTGCCCTGCTGGCACAGGAGGCACAGATTCAAGTGCATGATCCCGAAGCACTGGAAGCCCTTCAGAATGAGTTGGGCCAGGTCGCCGGACTCACACTGCATCAAGACCCCTACACAGCAATACAGCAGGCCGATGCGCTGCTGTTGCTGACCGAGTGGCCCCAGTACAGCTCACCGGACTACGAACGCCTGCTGCAGATGATGCACATCCCGCTGGTTGTCGATGGTCGCAACCTGTTCGAGCCCGACTACCTGCGCCAGCTCGGCTTTACCTATTACGGCGTAGGACGCTGAAAAACATCAGGTATCCAGAGTGTGCGCCGGGCAGATGCGGTGCTATTCTAGAGGTACACTCAACTGGAAGGATGTAACGATGAGTATCTATTCCCGCATTCTGCTTGCACTTGATCTGTCAGATGAATCTGAACAGCTGGCAATCAAGACCGCCGAGATGGCCAAGGCTTTCGGAGCCGAGCTTAACCTGATCCACGTGGTAGAGCCTCTCAGCTTTGCCTATGGCGGTGATGTCCCCATGGACCTGACCACGATTCAGGAACAGCTTGACGAGCACGCGCGCACCAAGCTGGATCTGTATGCGGAGAAGATCGGCTACCCGATCAATCGCAAAATTATCGTGACAGGCCATACCGAGACGGAAATTCACCGCGCTGCCGAAGAGCTCAACACCGACCTGGTGATCCTGGGCAGCCATGGCCGTCACGGACTGGCTCTGTTGCTAGGCTCGACCGCCAACGGCGTCCTGCATGGCGCCAAGTGCGATGTACTGGCAATTCGAGTGAAGGAGGAGGATTAACCTCCCTCCTGCATTGACTCCAGCTCAACCCAGCGCTCCATCAACGCCTCGAGCTGCTGCTCCTGCTGCTGCAGCAGCTCCAGCGTGTTGGCAATCTCGGTCTGATCACCGGCGTAAAACTCGGGCGCGGCAGTGATGGCGTGCAGCCGCTCCAGCTCAGCCTCTGCCGCTTCCATCTGCTGTGGCAACAGGTCCAGCTCACGCTGCAGCTTATAACTCAGCTTTTTGGGCACCGGCTTTTTCGCGGCGGCGACTGACTTTGGCTTCTCGGCCCTGGCCGCCGCAACAGGCTGTGGACGCTGCCGCAGCCAGTCGGCATAGCCACCCACGTATTCACGCACCACTCCCTGCCCTTCAAAAACCACCGAGCTGGTGACCACATTGTCGAGAAAGCGACGATCATGACTGACCAGAAGAATGGTGCCGTCAAAGTTGAGCAGAATCTCTTCCAGCAGTTCCAGAGTTTCCACATCAAGGTCGTTGGTTGGTTCGTCCAGTACCAGCACATTGGCCGGCTGACTGAACAGACGCGCCAGCAGCAGTCGGTTGCACTCACCCCCGGAAAGCGCCTTGACCGGGGTGCGCGCACGCTCGGGGCTGAACAGAAAATCCTGCAGATAACTGATGATGTGGCGCGACTGACCGTTGACGTCAATACTCTCGCGCCCACCGGATACGTTGTCGATCACGCTCTTCTCAGGATCAAGCTGGCCCCGCAACTGGTCGAAATAGGCCACCTCGACTTTGGTACCGAGTTTGACCACACCGGACTCAGGTTCAAGCTGACCGAGCACGATCTTCAGCAGAGTGCTTTTGCCACTGCCATTAGGCCCAATCAGACCAATACGGTCGCCACGCTGAACCTTGAGCGAAAAATCACACAACAGCGACTTGCCGGCATAACTCATCGATACATGTTCAAGCTCTGCGACCAGCTTGCCCGACTTCTGTGCCTCCTCAAGGCCAAAGCTTGCACTGCCCTGGCGCTCGCGTCGCTGTGAACGCTCTCGACGCAGCTGTTCCAGTGCCCGTACCCTGCCCTCGTTACGGGTACGGCGCGCCTTGATTCCCTGACGAATCCAGCGCTCTTCCTGCGCCAGTTTCTTGTCAAATTCGGCGTTGTGGCGTGCTTCCTCATCCAGCAGCTGCTGCTTCAGCTCCAGATAACGACTGTAGCTGCCCGGGAAACTGGTCAGAACCCCCCTGTCCAGCTCAACGATTCGCGTTGCCAGCTTCTCCACCAGCGCACGGTCATGCGAGACAAACAGAATCGCCCCCCGGAAGTCGAGCATCATCTGCTCAAGCCATTCGATGGTTTCGATGTCCAGATGGTTGGTTGGCTCGTCCAGCAACAGCAGATCAGGCTTCTGCACCAGCGCCGCTCCCAGCGCAGCACGACGACGCCAGCCACCGGACAGCTCGGCCATGCGAGTATCCGGCTGCAGCCCAAGCCGATCCAGCACAGACTGTACCTGCTGCTCAAGATGCCAGCCGTCACGGGCTTCCAGCTGATGCTGCAGCTCTTCAAGCTGCTTCAGTGAAGCGGCATCCGTGTTGTGTGAAAGGGTATCGTAGGCACGGCGCAGCTCAACCACCTCGGCAAGGCCTGACGCCACCACATCATGCACTGTCCGCTCATCCGCCGCCGGCAGCATCTGGGACAGCTGCGCAATGCGGATGGCCGGATCCCGCCAGACCGACCCCTGATCAGCATGAATCTCACCGGATACCAGCTTCATCAGGGTCGACTTTCCGGCCCCGTTAAGGCCAACCAGCGCAATGCGTTCGCCCGGATCGATCTGAAAATCAACGCCATCCATCAGCGGCGCAGCACTGAAGCTGACCGACACACCTTCCAATTTAATCAGCGGCATACAAACCCGTACCTTGCAGACATTCAAGCGCGATAGTGTACCTGAATTCAGCGCCTCTGTTGAAAACAGCGCAACAATGGTGATTTTTGTTTCAAGGGCAGGATACACTGGCCGACAGTATTCAGATTGGTTACGGGTGTACGGAGATCATTATGTTCAGGCTGAAGTCCTTGTTATTGCTTGCACCACTGCTGCAAGCCGGCACGGTCAACGCGCACAATCACCATGATGAACTGCGCGAGCAGTTCAGAGCCGCACTGCTGCAAACAGCCCCGCTCAGCGACGAGCAGATATCCGCACTGGAAACATATCCGCTGTACCCCTACCTTGAATACCAGCAGCTCAACAGCCGGATCGACAAGGCCTCAGCTGACCAGCTGCAGGCCTTTGTCGATGCCAATGCCGACACCCCTTTGGCAGGACGACTGCTGTTTGCCTGGGCACGCAACAGCGGTGCAAAGGCAGACTGGTCAGCCTTCAATCAAGCGTGGCAACAGATCCAGCGCCCCGACACACGGCTGCAGTGCCTGCGTGCACGCTACCTGCTGGACTCTCAACAGCAGCAGAAAGCATGGGAAGCGGCGCGTTCGCTCTGGAGCGTAGGGCACTCTCAGCCCGATGAGTGCGACCCCGTTTTCAGCAAGTGGTTAAAATCCAGCCACTTCAGCCAACAGGATGCACTCAACCGGCACCTGGCGGCATTGCTGCAGGGTCGTCCGGGCCTGGCAACCTATGCCGTTCGCTTCATTACGGAAAGCGAATTGCAGCAGCAGGCAAAACTGGCCCGAAGCCTGTATGACAACCCCGGCAGGCTGACGCAGGAACCTCAATTGCTGAGCCCCGAGGTGCCAAATGCCGACCAGCTGCTGGTCCTGACCGTTAACCGTCTGGCACGACAGGATCTTGAGCAGGCGATACAGCTTTGGGTACGTGAACGCGAACGGCTGCAAGTTTCAGCCGAGCAGTTTGAATCCATCAGCAAACGTCTGGGCGTACTGATGGCAAAGCGCTTCCCGACCGATGTCGATTCACTGCTGGCCTCGCTGGACCCAGAACATAAACTGGCCGACCTGTCCGGCTGGCGAATCCGACTGGCGCTGGTGAGACAGGACTGGGCCGAAGCTCTGTCCCTGATGGAAAGACTGGATGAATCGGAAAGAAGCAATGACCGCTGGCGTTACTGGACGGCGATCGCCCTGGAGCAACAGGGCAAGCCCGGACGAGAAGCACTGCTGCGTGATATTGCCACCGAGCGCTCCTTTTATGGCTTTATGGCAGCTCAGATGCTGGGCACGCCCTACCAGCTTAACCACACCCCCCTGATGCAGAACACAGAGGCAAAGCAGCAGCTGGCTCAGCAGCCTGCCTTTATCCGTATTCGTGAGCTGCTCGCGCTTGAGCGCTATTATGATGCCCGTTCAGAGTGGAATCTGGCGATCAGCCACATGGAGCCCGAACAGATACACACGGCCGCCCACCTTGCCCAAGAATGGGGCTGGTATGACCAGGGCATTCGAGGCGCCATCAGCAGCCAGCGCTGGAACGACATGCAGCTGCGCTTTCCCAACCCGCTGCCGGAACTGTTTGAACAACATGCCCAGAATCGCGCCATCGATCCGGCCTGGGCGGTTGCCATTGCGCGCCAGGAAAGTGCGTTCTGGATGCAGGCACGCTCCCATGCCGGCGCTCTGGGCCTGATGCAGCTAATGCCAGCGACAGCGCGTGCCACCGCCAAACGCCACGCCATTCCTCTGCCCAGCCTGAATCTGCTGTCCGAGCCGGACACCAATATTCGCCTTGGCACTGCCTACCTCAGTGAGATGGCTCAACGCTTTAACGGCAACCTCGCCTATGCGTCTGCCGCCTATAACGCAGGCCCCTCTCGCGTCAGCCAATGGCTGAATGCACGGGGGGAGCTGCCGCTGGACATCTGGATCGAAACCATCCCCTTCGACGAAACCCGCAACTATGTACAGAACGTGCTGGCGTTCAGAGTCATTTACGAGCGTCTGGCCGAGCGCCCCGTTACCCTGCTCAGCCCTGATGAGTTCAACATGCTGGCGCTGTTTCAACAAAACGACGGCTGATCCGGCCCTAGGGCTGAGCGCAGTGTTGCAGAAACTGCGCCAGCCGCTGGCCATCGAAGGGCCAGTCAAGCTCACCGCCGCCGACCCGGTCAACCAGTACAGGAATCCGGGTTGCGTAGCGCTGCATCAGGTTTTCATCGTAAACAATATCAACCAGATCCACTTCAGCCTCATCCGGCTCAAGCCCCTGCTGTAGTATGGCAATGGCATCATCGCACAAATGACACCCCTCGGTGGTCATCAGATCAAGCTGGTACATGAATATTCCTCACCCTGTTTTTTTCAGCACTTGCAGCATTATTACCCATAGCCCCACAACCTTCACGCCCACCATGCCCTCCCGGCGGCAAAATCAGAAATATTGCATCGCAGTAATGCAGCTGCAACAGCAAACCGCGAAGCTAATACTTTATAAGGGCTTGTCAGTGCCCTAGGCACAGGTCTATGCTCGAACCAGTATCCCGCTACAAGCCAAAACCACAGGTTGCTTCCGGCATAAGCGTATTCAGGGCCAAGAGCCTGCGTTCATACCGGACACCAGAGACTGAAAGCAGGCAGTTATGACGGATAAACAAGGCAATATCGCAACAGACCCGCAGGAATTCATCAACTACGTCAATCACGAGACCAGCAAAATGCTGGAAATGTTCTCGGCGACCGGCGGTGACGATATCCTGCGTCAGTTCACGCAATCATGGACCGAACTGGCCACCCGCTCTCTCGAAGATCCGACTGTATGGGTCCGTGCCATCGCTGACTATCAGCAGGCGCAATTCAACCTTTGGCGCAACCTGTTGACGGGTAATACCAGTAACCCGGTTGCCGAGCCACCGCCTGGTGATCGCCGTTTCAAAGCGGATGAATGGTCCAAAAACCCGGTTTTCGACTACATCAAGCAGTCCTACCTACTGACTTCACGCATGTTGACCGAGATGGCTCACAACGCCAATCTGTCGCCGCAGGAACAGCAGAAGCTGGAGTTCTACACCCGCCAATACGTGGATGCACTCTCACCCACAAACTTTGCAATCACCAACCCCGAAGTGCTGCAGCAGGCACTGGAAACCAAAGGGGAAAGTCTGGTTAACGGCCTGAAGAATCTGCTCGGTGACATCGAGAAAGGTCGCATTTCAATGACCGACGAGTCGTCATTTGAACTGGGCAAGAACCTGGCCACAACTGAAGGTGCTGTTGTTTTCCAGAATGACATCTTCCAGCTGATCCATTATAAGCCGCTGACCGAACAGGTATACGAACGCCCGACCCTGATCGTGCCGCCAAGCATCAACAAGTTCTACATTCTGGATCTGCAGCAGGACAATTCGTTTGTACGCTATTGCCTGGAGCAGGGACAGGATGTCTACCTCATCTCCTGGACCAACCCTTCTGCAGAGCAGCGCGACCTGAACTGGGACGACTACGTGGGCGATGGCATCCTGAAGGCACTTGAGGTGACCAAGTCGATCAGCGGCCAGGAAAAGGTCAACACCGTATCCTGGTGCGTTGGCGGTACCCTCATGGCCTCGGCCCTCGCCGTACTGGCCAACCGCAAGGACAACTCGGTCGGCAGCTGCACCTTTCTCACCACGCTGATCGATTTCAGCAATCCCGGCGATCTGTGCGTGTACATCGATCAATATCAGGTCAAGCAGCTGGAGTCCAAGGTCAACAATGAAGGCATTCTGCACGGTCGAGAGCTGGCCACATCCTTCAACATGCTGCGCTCCAATGACCTGATCTGGTCCTATGTGGTCAACAACTATCTCAAGGGACAGACACCACCGCCGTTCGACATCCTGTATTGGAACAGCGATCCGACCAACCTGCCGGCCGCGATGTATACCTATTACATCAACAACATGTACCTTGAAAACAAGTTGATTGAGCCTAACGGTCTGACCATATGCGGCGAGCCGATTGATCTGCGCAAGGTCAAGACTCCCTGCTACTTCCTGTCGACCATGGAAGACCACATCGCCCCCTGGAAAGGCACTTTCAAGGCGCTGGATCTGTTTGGCGGCACAGTGGAATTTGTGCTGGGTGCCAGTGGGCACGTAGCCGGCGTTATCAATCCAGCGAAAAAGAACCGTCGCAACTTCTGGATCAAGGGTGAGATGGGACGAGGTCCCGAGGCTTGGCTGGAAACCGCCGAGCGTCAGGAAGGCTCTTGGTGGAACAACTGGAACGAGTGGCTGCGCCGTCGTGCCGGCAAGAAGGTTGATGCGCCGAAGGATTACGGCAACAGTGATTACAAGGTAATTGAGCCTGCCCCAGGCAGCTACGTCCGCAAGCGTCTGGACTGATCCGGCCACGCTTTAAAAAACGCCGGGGCTGCATACACAGCTCCGGCGTTTTTATGTCAGATACCGCCCATCAGCATGTATTTGCATTCCAGGTACTCTTCCAGCCCCTGACGCGCCCCTTCACGCCCCAGTCCTGATGCCTTCACCCCGCCAAACGGTGCCATCTCGGTGGATATAATCCCTTCGTTGATACCGATCATGCCGTATTCAAGGGCTTCAGCCACCCGCCAGACCCGTCCCAGATCACGACTGAAGAAGTAGGCTGCCAGACCATATTCGGTGTCATTCGCCATGGCGATGGCCTCCGCTTCATCACTGAAGCGGAAAATCGGAGCAAGTGGCCCGAAAGTCTCTTCTGTTGCCACCTGCATCTGTGGCGTTACATCACGCAGCACAGTGGGCTCGAACCAGGTGCGCCCCAAGGCATGTGGCTTGCCGCCACATACTACACTTGCCCCCTTGGCAACTGCATCATCAATGTGGCTTTGGATCTTGGCCACTGCAGCGGCATTGATCAAAGGCCCCTGCTGCACATCAGCGTCAGTGCCTCTTCCCACTTTCAGCTGTCGCGTGCGCTCAGCCAACGCTTCGACAAAGCGATCATAGATGCCATCCTGAACCAGGAAGCGGTTGGTACAGACACAGGTCTGTCCAGCATTACGATATTTAGATGCCATGGCGCCGTCCAGCGCCCGCTCAAGGTCCGCATCATCAAATACGATGAAAGGGGCATTACCCCCCAGCTCCAGTGAGACCCGCTTCACCGTATTGGCACACTGCGCCATCAACAGCTTGCCGACCGGCGTTGAGCCGGTAAAGGACAGCTTGCGGACCAGCTCATGCCCGGTCAAGACAGATCCCAGCGCCCGGGGATCACCGGTGACAATGTTGAACACCCCCGCCGGAATACCCGCACGGCGAGCCAGTTCAGCCAATGCAAGCGCAGAAAGCGGCGTATCCTCTGCCGGCTTGCAGATGAAACTGCAACCTGCCGCCAATGCGGGGGCGGCCTTGCGGGTAATCATGGCTGCCGGAAAGTTCCAGGGCGTGATCGCGGCGACCACTCCGACCGGTTCGCGACTGACCAGAATGCGGGCATCCGGCTTGTGAGTTGGAATCAGCTCGCCATAGGCTCGTTTGCCCTCCTCCGCGAACCATTCGATAAAGCTGGCAGCATACTGCACCTCACCGCGCGCCTCAGCCAACGGCTTGCCCTGCTCAAGCGTCATCAGCAATGCGAGGTCGTCCAAATTGTCCTGCATCAGCTGAAACCAGCGTCGCAGTATGGCCGCTCGCTCCTTGGCGGTTGTCACACGCCATTGTTTGAAGGCCTGATGAGCCGCTGTCACCGCCGCGTTGGCATCCGCTTCCGACATCAGCGGTACCCGAGTCAGCTCTTCACCCGTGGCCGGATTCAGCACGGCGAAGGTCTCTCCGCTTTTCGCATCTACCCATTCACCGTTCACATAGGCCTGCCCACGCAGCAGACTGCTGTCTTGCAGCTTCATCGTTCACCTCCAAAATTGATCTGCCAGTATCCTTGCATCTTAGCGTTGCACTCCTGTGAGCGCACCCTTATCCTTGCCACGCCACAGGAGGATAATCCAACATGCGCAGCAGTGCCGAGAAAAGGACCCGCTCAATTCATACCGTACTCACTCAGCAACCTGTACAAGCCGCATGTTGAGATCACGCTTCAGTCGCCGTGAGGAAATTCGTACGCTGTTGCTGCTGGGCTGGCCGATCATGGTCGCTCAGTTGGCCCAAAGCGCCATCGGCTTTATCGATACTCTGATGGCTGCCCGCGCCGGAGCCAACGATCTGGCGGCCATTGCGCTTGGCAGCAGCCTCTGGTTGCCACTTTTCCTGGCGCTGGGCGGCATCCTGATGGCTACCACACCGCTGGTTGCCCACCTGATAGGGGCCAATCGTGAACGTCGCAGTCGTCAGGTACTGCAGCAGGCCGTCTGGATTGCGCTGCTGTTGAGCCTGCTGGGAGTCATACTGTTGCGCAACCCCGGCCCGGTACTCGAGCTGCTGCAGCTGGAAGCCCGCCTGGAGCAGACGACACGCGACTATCTTGATGCCATCAGCTGGGGATTCCCTGCGTTTCTGCTCTATCAGGTGGTACGCAGCTACAGTGAAGGCTTTGGCAAAACCCATCCGGTCATGCGCATTGCCGTGCTGGGCATGCTGTGTAACATCCCACTCAACTATGTACTGATTTTCGGCAAGCTGGGACTGCCCGAGATGGGAGGTGTTGGCTGCGGCTATGCCAGCGCCGTGGTGATGTGGGTCATGCTGCTGACCGGTATTGTCTACCTGATGCGCAGCCCCCGCTTCCGCCCGTTACGCCTTCACAGGCACTGGCAATTTCCCAGAGGCGGAGTGATTCTGACATTTCTTCGGCTCGGGCTGCCGATCGGCTTTGCACTGCTGATCGAAGTCAGCATGTTCTGCGTGTTGGCACTGCTGCTGGCCCCGCTGGGTGAAACGGTTATAGCCGCCAACCAGATCACCATCAGCTATACCGGCATGATTTTCATGGTACCACTCAGCATTGCAATGGCACTGACCATCCGCGTGGGTCAGCTTGTGGGCGCCGGTCAAAGCGAGGCCGCACGGCACGCCGTGATTACCGGCGTTATAATTACCCTGGCCATCGCTCTGGTCAGCAGCTCGCTCTCGCTGCTGCTGGCCGAGTCCATTGTTGGTCTCTACACTGACCGTGAAGCGATTATTGGCCTGGCCGCCACCCTGATCAGCATTGCGGCCGTCTTTCAGTTCTCCGATGCGCTTCAGGTCAGTGCAGCAGGTGCTCTGCGTGGCTACAAGGATACGGCCGTGCCTCTGCTGATGGTATTTATCGCCTACTGGCTGATCGGCCTGCCGGTAGGCTATGTGCTGGGGTTTACTCAATGGCTGACAGCCCCGCAGGGAGCTGCGGGACTCTGGTATGGACTGCTGATCGGCCTCAGTGTCGGCGCCGTACTATTGACAACACGTCTGGTCAGGATTGCGCGTCATGCGGATGTTGATAATAACTCTGGCGCTGCTTCTGCTGAGCGCCTGCAGCACTGAAAGTCCTGAAGCGCGACTGGAGGATTATGCCAGTCGTGTTGCCAACGCCATCGATTACCCCATCAAGCTGGAACTTGATACAACCATACCGCCCTACCCTCAAACGCGGGATCGACTGCTGGAAATCCCCGAACTGAGAGAGGGCGTTGTGGAGGTATTTGATCTGCGCCGTTGCGGCCTGATGGAGCTGATCGGAGAGCGCAACAGCTCTTTGGGCAAGCTGGCACTGCCGTCACAGCGCATGTTGTATGAGCTGCGCTTTTTGCCGCCGTTACGACGCTGTATAGAGCAGCTCAAGCAGCAGAGCAAACGCGATGGAAGCGAAGACGAACTGCTGCAGCGGCTGCAGCGCATCGAACGGATAAAGCGGGAGCAGCTGCCACGGGTACTGAGTAACGCCATCTTCAATTCCAGCGAAATGGCCTCCCAGTTTTCACGCACTCACGCCGCATTGAGTATGGAACAGGCCCAACAGACAGGGACGCTCCAGCTCGCTCTGCAGCGATTTGAGCAACTGCTCAGGCTGAGCCAACAGGATGACTGGCAACTGCCTTCCTGGAGTGAGCAACTTGAGCAATCCTATGCCGAACTTCATGCCCGCCCTTTCGGCGCCCCCTGGCTGAAAAGTCTGAATATGCTCACCCAAACACTGGATCAGACCGCCGGTGCCATCAATGCACGGCTCGATGAGCGCCCAATTTGCTTCAACAATCGCCCCAACAACCGGGCACGCATCATTCAGTCCGTATTGAACGGCTGGTATGCAAACGAACTTCAGCCGATGATGTCCGCTCTGCACCGCAGCGGTGAAAAATGGCGCAACGGCCTTGAACCACTCTACACTGAGCTACCGATTAGCCCGGCCCTGAAGGAGTATTTTCAGGCAACACTGTCCGATCATCACAACAGCCTGTGGCAGCAGTACATCAGGGCTCGAGATCGGCATACCGCTGCCTGGCAACGTCTGCTCGGCCAGTGTGGATTGATGCCCGGACATTCTGATCAGAATGACGCTTGAGCGGCGCGCGGTTTTCAACCATCATGAGACAATGAGAACATTGATGGGGAGCCCCGTTTGAGCAACACCCTCATGTGCCTGCGCAGATCCGGCCGCTATCTGTATCTGTGCTGCGTTGCAGCCCTGTTTGCCGGCCTGACACTGCTCGCCACTGCCGACCAGCCCCAGCAGCTGCTTTCAGATGCCCGCATCGAAAGCTATCGTGAGCTCTATGGCGAGCAGGCAGCACGCAGGTTGACGGCCTGGCAGAACCTGATACGCGAAGGCAACCAGCTGAGCGAATCGGAAAAACTGGAGCAGGTTAACCGCTTTTTCAATCAAGTGCGCTTTCTGGATGATATTGTTCACTGGGGCAAAGAGGATTACTGGGCCACGCCGGTGGAGTTCCTGATCAGTAATGGCGGTGACTGCGAGGATTTTTCGATCGCCAAGTACTACACACTCAGGGTTATGGGTGTTCCTGAAGAGCGCTTGAGCCTGAGCTACGTCAAGGCCCTTGAGCTGAACCAGGCACATATGGTGTTGACCTACTATTCCATCCCCACTGCCATGCCGCTGGTACTGGACAACCTGATCAACTCGATTCGCCCGGCCAATGAACGCCCGGACCTGCTGCACGTCTATACTTTCAACGGTGAAAGCCTCTGGCTCAGCAAGAAAGGCCAGCGTGCCGAGCTGGTGGGCACATCCGATCGCCTAAAGCCATGGGTACAGCTTCAGTCACGCATGGAAAACAACCGGGTCAACATTCAACAGTCGCAGGAGCGCCAATAATGTCCCTTACCAACCAACTGATCGCTGCCGTGTTCACCGTATTGCTGGGGCTGGTTCTGGGTACCGTATACCTCCTGTCGGACAGCTCGCGCGATACCCTTGTACGTCAGCTGGAATCGCACGCTGAAGATGGCGCCACTCACCTGGGGCTCTATCTGGCCCCCTATATGCAGCAGTCTGACAGCGCGACTATCGCCACCGCCGTCAATGCCATTTTCGACAGTGGTTTCTACCAGCAGATTGAAGTAACCGGACAGGACGGCACCACCCTGTACAGCAAGAGCTACAATCCGGAAGCCGCGGTCAATGCACCGGAGTGGTTCATCAGCATGATGCGCATCACGCCACCCGCCATGTCTCGTGCCATTGCCTACCAGTGGCAACAGGTAGGTGAGATCCACGTGCGCAGCCGTGCCGGATATGCCTATGAGCGTCTGTGGGCCGGTGTACGCGATACGATGCTGTTGTTCGGCGTACTCGCTTTGGTTTCGGCACTGCTCCTGACACTGCTGCTGCGCTTTATCATGCGCCCTCTGCGCGGGGTGGAGCATCAGGCAATGGCTCTGGCACGGCGCGAATACATCGAGCAGCCCGACCTGCCCCGCACCCGTGAGTTGCGGCGCGTTGTGATCGCCATGAACCTGATGGTGAAGCAGGTTCAGCACATGTTTGAAGAGCAGAACCGCAACATTGAGGCCCTTCGCAGCACAGCCTATCGTGACAGCCTTACAGGCCTGAATAATCGCCGCGCCCTGCTGGCCCAGATCCAGGAACACCTGGAATACCGCCAGGACTTTGGCCCCGCGTCACTGCTGCTGTTCCACTTGCGCGACCTGCAGCAGGTTAATCGCGATCTCGGTGAAGACAGCGCCAACCATCTGATCAAGGCATGTGCCAGCATGATCGAGGACCTGGGACAATCTGCAGGATTCAGTATCACCGGTCGACTCGGTGGCGCCGATCTTGTACTGCTGGCAAGGCAGCGCAACTTCGATGACTGGCAACGTCGCCTGCAACCCGGCCTGATGCAGATCAACACTCTTTATGAACAGCTCAGCAAGAAGGACGCGACCCCTTCGATACTCTGCATTGGCATCGCCTCCGGTCATGACCACTGTTCACCTGAGCAGCTGATGTCACAGGCACGCCTGGCTGTTAACGAGGCCGAGGCGGGTCATGATGCCGTGGTGCACTATCACGCCCGCCAGAGCCAGCATACCTGGTCCGAGCAATGGCAGTCCCATGTAGCCGATGCAATTAACAATGAGCAAATTTTTCTGCAACATCAGATTCTTAAGTCAACCGAGCAGGAAGCGATTCATGCAGAGGTGTTTGCCCGCATCCTGAACCTCGATAATGAGCCTTGCAGCGCCGGCGAATTCATCAGCGTAGCGCTGGATCTCGGCCTGATGGAACGAATTGATCGCGCCATCGTCAGACAGGCTCTGAATTACCTGAGCCACAACCCTGACGCGCCCGCACTCAGCCTCAACCTGGCTAATCAGACACTGGAACACCCACCCTTTGTGCCCTGGTTGCTCGAGCAGCTCAGCACCAGCCCACACCGGGGACGGCTTAACATTGAAATCAACGAGACCGCAATCCTGGCACATCAGGAGTCGATACAGTCCCTGCGTCGTGCAGTACAGCAACTGGGCGTCAGCTTTGGCGTAGACAACTTCGGCACCCATCCCAATGGCTTCAGCTACCTCTACGCATTGAGACCCGACTACCTCAAGATTGACGGCTCACTGATTCGACAACTGGATCACAGCGAAGAGGATCGCTTCTTTGTCAGCAGCCTGATCAGCGTGGCACACAGCCTTGAAATAAAGGCCTATGCCGAACATGTTGAGCGACCCATGCAGCAAAAACTGCTGGAAGAGATGCAGATCGACGGCACTCAGGGCTACCTGTACGGCGCCCCAACCCCACTCCCCTGAAATCAGAGCTGATTGCGCACCCAACGGACCAGGCTTGCCTGGTCCATGGCGCCGGCCTGGCGCGCAATTTCCTGACCTTGGTGCAACAACAAAAGCGTAGGTATGCTTCTAATCTGATAGCGGGCCGCCAGGTTCTGGCACTGCTCAGTATTGATCTTGACCAGCCGACACTCAGGCTCCAGATCGGCCGCTGCACGTTCGAACACCGGCGCCATCATCTTGCAGGGACCACACCACGAGGCCCAGAAGTCGACCAGGATCGGCACATCCGTATTGGCCTGCACGCGGCCAAAGGAGGCCTCATCCAGCTCAAGAGGAGTCGCGTTGAACAGCGGCTGATGACAACGACCACAGACAGGATTCTGTTGCAGCCTGGAGGTGGGTATACGATTGGTTGCCAAGCAGGCAGGGCAGGAAATATGAAGGGAGTCAGGCATGGGTTGGCCTCCAAAATATTAAATATCTCTAATAATCTGGAGGCAACAGCCCACTATTTCAAGCCTCAGCGCCCCTTGAGATTAACCAGGGCTTCAAGCTTGCGACTGAGACGGTCATCCTTCTGCTGCTTGCGTGCTTCCTGCTCTTTCATTCGCTCCTGTTTCTGGCGCTCCTTGCGCTGCGCCTGTATATCTTTCAGCCGCGCCGAAGCGTGCTCAGCTTCCGCTGCCGTCACGGTGCCAGCCACTTCACCTGCCAGATCAACACGATCAGCCCCTTCCTTCACACTGCGCAGATAGTGGATTGAGCGCACGTAGGTTGCCAGAGCACGCTTGATTCTGTTGCGGGCCAGTTTGTCATCAGCTATCAGATCTTCCTGAATACCGATCTTGAGCGGGCGGACATTGTCACGACTGAAAGTCTGCGGGTAGGCTTCGATCAGCTGTTCCAGCGCTGCCTGGTTGGCAGTCCTGTTCTTGGAGCGATTCTTGCTGTTGGCCGTCTGATTCACTGTTTCACTCTCTGTAGTCCGGGGTCCCGTCCGGCCGCCCTGCTGCTCTGCAGCCGACAGCCTTTGTTCACACTCCTGCAGCAGAGACGCTATCTGTTGCTGCAGATGGTTCAGTTCTGACACTCAGCCAGCCCCTTTGCGAATTAAATACTCGAAACTTTGCGCATCCACTGCCCGCTGCTGCACCAGTTCATGTCCAAGAAAGGCGCAGAACTTGGGTATGTCACGCTGGGTAGAAGGATCTGTAGCCAGCACCCGCAGCAACTCACCGGCCTGCATCTCTCGAACCTTGTTATGAAGCATCATCACAGGCTCAGGACACAGCAGACCACGGGAATCCAGCAGATGATCAGCAACAGGCTCACTCATGGATTACAACTACCTTGAATTACAAAGTGCTATTGTCGCAAATTAAATCCGGGCGCGGAACCGCTCATGCAGGCTTGCACCCGCTTCGGAAACGATTATCCTGATATAAAGACCATCCCTCAAGGAGTCATGCCATGATTCGTGTTCTGATTGAGCGCCATATCGCCGACGAACTGGAGCCCCATTACGATCGGGTAGCCCGTGAAACCTTGCAGAAGGCCATGCACGTCCCCGGTTTCATCTCGGGTGAGGCACTGCATAACGTCGACAGCCCCAACCATCGCCTGATTCTGGCCACCTACCGCAGCGAAAACGACTGGCTTCAGTGGCATCACTCGGAAGAGCGACGCAAAATGATGGAGCAGATTGCCCCCATGCTTGAGGGCGAAGAAAAGATTACGGTATTCGGTCACTGATGCCGATCAGGGCTCCAGTGACAGCCAGCAGGTAATCTCTTCCCTGTCATGGTAGAGCTGCCGCGCCTGAAGCCGGAAGCTTATGCCTGCACTGGTCAGCGATTCACGCAAATGACCAAGGCAGCTTTCGGTTTCGGCAAAGCGCTGCTTCATTGGCAACTTGAGATTGAAGATTGCGTGGCGACACCAACCGCTCTCGGCCCAGTGCAGCACCAGCTCGGTCACGCGCGCAGGCTTGTCAACAATGTCACACACCATCCAGTCAACCGGCTTGGGTGGCACAAAGGTAAAGGCGTCTTCACGCCGATGCTCGACCTGTCCACTCTCCATCAGGTCAGCATTCATGGGGCCATTATCGACCGCTATGACAAACATGTTTTGTTTCACCAGCTGCCATGTCCAGCCCCCGGGAGCCGCACCCAGATCGACCGCCCTGAGCCCTCCACCCAACAGTTCATCCTGACGCTGCGCCGGAATAAAATAGCGCCAGGCTTCTTCCAGCTTGAGCGTTGAGCGACTGGGAGCCTGCTGAGGAAACTTCAGCCGCAGAATTCCCATCGGCCAGGGCGAGCTGTTCCCTGCCGGGGCAGCACCAAGCCATAGCGTACGCCCGTCCAGCACCAGCATATGTAAACGCCAGTCCGCACGACGCTTGCGTTCAAGCAGAATCGACTCACGTCGCAACGCCTGCGACAGTGCTGAGCCAAACTTGCGCGCAAAACTCTGCAACTCACGCCCTTCAGTGGTATCCACCACCTCAGAAACCAGCTCACTTGCAACAGGCAGGCTACCGGCACAGGCCAGAATCGGCGTAATGCGATCATCGGCCGGAAGCTGTTCAAACAGAGGCAGGGCCGCAAACCACTGGCGGGTGAATATCAGATCTCGAAAGCGGAGCCGCTGAATCGCATCCGTCGCCGCACCCGGCTGCTGGCAATGAAATACCACATAGGCCTGACCCGCTTCGAAACGTGGGTAGCCATAAATTCCCATGACAGAAAGACGTGTGGAGATTTCCGCAGCACACTCCTTCTCGAATCCGGCACGGCAATACAGCACCAGCGTATTGAATTCGCTCATTAATCTCTCCTGATTCGATTGGCGCACTATAGTAATCCTTTAGTCTGATAACAACAGAAACCACCTCTCGGTGGCATGAAAAATGCCATGAATAAAAGCGCTTGATCCATATCAAGCAAAAGATCAAATCAACACTCGAGTTCAGCGAAAGACCATTGAAAACCGTGCTCTTGGGTCATAAACCGCTCTACCACGACGGAACAAAAAACCAATTACCAAATTAAATTCAAACAGTTACAAAAAACCGTCTTTTTTGATCGGGTTTATAATGAAGATAAATGCCCCCTGCGACAATAAACCACAGTTAAAGGTTCCATCGCATTGAAATGGCGTGGGTATTCCCAGATAATTGCGGGTGGAACTCTTCTTACTACTATTAGCTTGTTGATGAGAGCCTGACATGAGCACTGCAACTGAACACCCGACTTACAACTACAAAGTCGTGCGCCAGTTCGCCATCATGACGGTGGTCTGGGGCATCGTCGGTATGGGCGTCGGCGTTTTGATCGCCGCCCAGCTGGTGTGGCCTGCACTGAACTTTGATATTCCCTGGTTGACCTACGGACGTATTCGTCCGTTACACACCAACGCGGTCATTTTCGCGTTTGGTGGCTGTGCACTTTTTGCCACCTCCTACTACGTGGTGCAGCGCACCTGTCAGACCCGTCTGTTCTCGGATGGCCTGGCAGCGTTCACTTTCTGGGGCTGGCAGGTCGTGATTCTGGCAGCAGCGATCACCCTCCCGCTGGGTCTGACCTCCGCCAAGGAGTATGCAGAACTGGAGTGGCCGATCGACCTGTTGATCACCGTGGTCTGGGTCTGTTATGCCATTGTCTTTTTGGGCACTGTCAAGAACCGTAAGACCTCCCACATTTATGTGGGTAACTGGTTCTACATGGCGTTCATCATCACCGTTGCGGTGCTGCATATCGTCAACAGCATGGCGATGCCGGTAACCCTGTTCAAGTCCTATTCCATGTACTCCGGTACTGTGGATGCGATGGTTCAGTGGTGGTACGGTCACAACGCGGTAGGCTTCTTCCTGACAGCCGGCTTCCTGGGCATGATGTACTATTTCGTACCCAAACAGGCTGAGCGTCCGATCTACTCCTACCGTCTGTCCATCGTGCACTTCTGGGCGCTGATTGCGACTTACATGTGGGCCGGTGGTCACCACCTGCACTACTCTGCCCTGCCTGACTGGACTCAGTCTGTCGGCATGGTGATGTCTCTGATCCTGCTGGCACCATCATGGGGCGGCATGATCAACGGCATGATGACCCTGTCCGGTGCCTGGCACAAGCTGCGTACCGACCCGGTACTGCGCTTCCTGGTGGTATCTCTGTCCTTCTATGGCATGTCCACCTTCGAAGGCCCGATGATGTCCATCAAGACCGTTAACGCCCTGTCTCACAACACTGACTGGACGGTTGGTCACGTTCACGCCGGTGCACTGGGTTGGGTTGCGATGATCTCCATTGGTGCGGTTTACCACATGATCCCGAAACTGTTCGGCAAGGCGCAGATGTACTCTGTCGGCCTGATCAACACCCACTTCTGGCTCGCCACCATCGGCACCGTACTGTACATCTGCTCCATGTGGGTCAACGGCATTCTGCAGGGTCTGATGTGGCGTGCAGTCAACGAAGACGGCACTCTGACCTACAGCTTCGTCGAAGCGCTTGAGGCCAGCCACCCAGGCTACCTGGTACGCTGGATTGGCGGCATGTTCTTCCTTGCAGGTATGCTGCTGATGGCCTTCAACGTTTGGCAGACCGTACGCAGTGGCAGCACCGTCAAGGCGGCTGAACCCTCTGCCCAGGCGGCCTGATTGAGACGAGGAGCAGAAGACAATGATCAAACACGAAACGATTGAAAAGAACATTGGCCTCATGATCCTGCTGATCATTATCGTGATCAGCGGTGGGGGCCTTGCGGAGATTGTTCCGCTGTTCTTCCAAAGCTCTACCACCAAGCCGATTGACGGTCTGCGTACCTATTCGGCACTGGAGCTGGAAGGCCGTGACATCTATATCAAGGAAGGCTGTCACGTCTGCCATACTCAGATGATTCGTCCGTTCCGTGCCGAAACCGAGCGTTACGGCCACTACTCAACCGCTGACGAGCACGTCTGGGAGCACCCGTTCCTGTGGGGTTCCAAGCGTACCGGTCCTGACCTGGCCCGCGTAGGTGGACGTTACTCTGACGACTGGCAGCGTGCGCACCTCTACAACCCGCGTGATGTGGTTCCTGAATCGAAAATGCCCTCCTACCCCTGGCTGTTTGAAAACCGCCTGAGCGGCAAGGATACGGCTGCAAAGATGGAAACTCTGCGCAAGCTGGGGGTTCCGTATACGGATGAACAGATCAGCACCGCCCGTGATGAAGTAGCCGGCAAGACAGAGATCGACGCTCTGGTTGCCTACCTGCAGTCACTGGGTAAAACACACTCTGTTTACACCAACAAGCGGTAATTTTCAGTGAGTTACGAGGTTTATGGTCCCTACATACCGGTCATAATGCTGATCACCTTCATCGGCCTTTTCATTTGGGTTCTCCTGCCGGGGAACAAGAAAAGGTTCGATGAGGCCTCCCAGCTTCCTTTTGCTGATGAAGAGCAGCACAAGAAAAGCGAGGAGGAGCAGGATCGACCAGAAGAGACCCATAACAGGAGAGACGACAAATGAGTGCTTTCTGGAGCGCATGGGTAACAGTCATCACGCTGGCCGTCATTTTCGGCTGTACGTGGCTGCTGCTGGCTACCCGCAAAGGTGAAAAATTCAAGGAAACCACCGAGAATACACTCGGCCATGAATTTGACGGAATCGAGGAATATGACAACCCCCTGCCGCAGTGGTGGTTCTACATGTTCGTTGCAACCGTCATATTCGGTCTGGGTTACCTTCTGCTTTACCCCGGTCTCGGTAACTTCAAAGGCCTGCTGGGCTGGACTTCTCACGGTCAGTGGGAAGAAGAGATGCAGCATGCAGAAGAGGTATATGCACCCGTATTCGCCAAGTATGCTTCTCTTTCCATTGAAGAACTGCAGAAACCCGAAAACGAAGCCGGCCTCAAAATGGGTCAGCGCATGTTTGCCAACAACTGCTCGTTGTGCCATGGCGCTGCCGGTACCGGTGCTGTTGGCTTCCCCAACCTGACCGATGATGACTGGCTGTGGGGTGGCAACCCTGACCAGATCAAACACTCCATTGCACAGGGGCGCACCGGGGGTATGCCAGGCTGGGCAGATGTCCTCGGAGAGGATGGCGTGCGTGACGTGGCCAGTTACGTGATGACCCTGAGCGGTCAGGAGCCGGTAGCCGGTACTGATGTCACCAATGGTGAGAAACAGTATCAGGCCCTGTGCACTGCCTGCCATGGCCCCGAAGGCAAGGGCATGCACGCGCTGGGCGCACCCAATCTGACCGATGACATCTGGCTCTACGGCGGCAGCTTTACTCAGATCGCTCACACTATCCGTGTGGGTCGATTCGGTGTGATGCCTGCTCAGAAGGATCTGCTGTCTGACGACAAGATCCACCTGATCACAGCTTACGTCTACAGCCTGTCCAACAAATAAGCACTGGACAAAGGTCAAAAAAAGGCGACATGATTCAAGTCATGTCGCCTTTTTTATTTGCGGCCTAGTATAATATTCGACGCTCCTAATGGAGCGCATGGACCTGTCGACACAACCAGCAGTAGGTACTGGCATGAATCAGATACCGGTAAAGGACGTAACGCCCGGCAAGAAAGGCAAGCAAGAGGCTGAATCCTATAACCTCTACGCCAAGCGGGAGCATATTTACGTCAAGTATTACAAAGGCTTTTTCAAGAACTTCCGTACCATCTCCGGTTTCATCATGCTGGCGATGTTTTACGGCGCATCCTGGCTACAATACGATGGCCGCCAGGCCATTCTGTTTGATCTTCCCAACCGTCAGTTTCACATATTTGGCATGACTTTCTGGCCTCAGGACTTCATGTTGCTCTCCTGGCTGCTGATCATCCTGGCCTTTACTCTGTTTTTCGTCACGGTGTTTGCAGGCCGCCTCTGGTGCGGTTATGCCTGCCCACAGTTTGTCTGGACCTGGTTCTTCATCTGGGCAGAGCGTATTACCGAAGGTGATCGCAACAAGCGCATGCGCCTCGACAAGCAGCCGATGAGTGCCGAAAAATTCCTGCGCAAGAGCGCCAAGCACGCACTCTGGATTTTTATAGCCGTGGCCTCTGCCGTTGCCTTTGTCGGCTATTTTTCACCAATCCGCGAATTGATTCCCGACCTGTTTGCCTGGGACCTGGGACCATGGGAAACCTGGTGGCTGGCATTCTTCTCCGTTGCCACTTACGGCAACGCAGGCTGGCTGCGTGAGCAGGTGTGTATCTACATGTGTCCCTATGCCCGCTTCCAGAGTGTCATGTTTGACCAGGACACCCTCATCATCTCCTATGACGAGAAGCGCGGAGAACCGCGCGGCAGCCGCAAAAAGGGCATCGACAAGGAAGCGGCGGGCCTGGGTGACTGTATCGACTGCTACGCCTGTGTGCATGTATGCCCGGTCGGTATTGATATCCGTGACGGCCTGCAGTACGAATGCGTTGCCTGTGGCGCCTGTGTAGATGCCTGTGACGATATGATGGAGCGTGTCGGCTACGAGCCGGGACTGGTACGCTACACCACCGAGCACGCGCTGAACGGCAACAAGACCAAACTGTTGCGACCACGCCTGATCGGCTATTTTATCGCACTGCTGGTCATGTTTGGCGCCTTCATATGGGCCATCGGTGATCGCATTCCGCTTGAGGTTGACGTGATACGTGATCGTGGTCAGCTGTACACCACCACACCTTCCGGCCTGATCGAGAATGTCTTTACCCTCAAGATTGCCAACAAGGAACAGATAGGTCACAACTACCGTATCGACATCGATGGCCATCTTGAGGGTAAAGA
>Ga0209345_10001779_pt1 | contig 24961 bp, 32 predicted proteins | sample Cruoilmetagenom7_FD_187294 | JGI IMG/M metagenome (GOLD analysis project Ga0209345, IMG submission 187294) | Oil polluted marine microbial communities from Coal Oil Point, Santa Barbara, California, USA - Sample 7 (SPAdes) (version 2) | ecosystem: Environmental > Aquatic > Marine > Oil seeps ...
CTCGTCACGTTCGGCGCGTAGGGCTTTGATTAGTTCTACCATTTGCGGGATACCCGCCTCATTGTCGGCAAACGGAGCTGCGTTACATACTCGCTCAACATAATCATTGCTTGTATCGGGGCAAGGTTTCGGCTCTTCAGGGGCGGTCATTGGTCAGGCTCCTTTGGTTTCATTCTTATTCTCCTATAATCGCGGTTAGCGCGTGACGGGCAATGTGATGGCCGCTATAGCCAAGTCCTGAACAACTTCCTGCTCGCTACCATCCCCCTCATAGGCATTGGCTTTGATAATAAGATCAACAACCGCGTCGTGTTCGGTTTCGCCCTCGCCGTATAGATCAGTATCTCCATCGTGGAATGATAGACGGGCATACCAATCATGGGAGCGGTCAGGGATTGGCGGGAACACCCACTCGGTGATTATTTCCTTTGGCACGTTGATCTTACTCGCTGGCACATAACCCGCCTCAAGCATCGCCTCTGGCGTGTCACGGATGTATATCTCCATTTTCGGCTCCAACTTCAATTCCCCAACCTCAACCCATTGCGGGCCGTATTGCAGGGAAGTCCAAATGGCAATTTTGTTGGGCGGGTTTGTCATAACGTCCACCTCGCCACAGCCACCCAAAAGGCTACGATTATAACAGCGGCCAAGCCCCATACGCCAACGCTTGGCCAGCATATGCGCTTACGGTCTAGCTCGGCTTGGGATTTTAGTTCAGGGAAGGGCATCATAAAGACTCCGTTAAGGTTTGTACAATAATCACTGCCCCTGATATAATAGCTAGGCAGAGGGCTGCGGTGGCGAAGGCGGCAAGAATTACTAACGCACCTTCGAGCAAAGGGGTGATACGTTTATTCAAAATCAGCCTCGGTTACTTCAGTTTCGAGGGATTGGACGATCGGTTCCCAAATGTCAGGGTTACGTTGAAAGTCCAACTCATCAAACCTTTGCCCTGCGATGATGACGGCCACGCATTCTACCTGGATGATTTGATCTTCCCACTGAGATGGGCCTTCCGTAGTCTCGAGTGGGACTCGTTCCGTGTAGGCGGTGAACTCGGCGGTGAACTCACCATTGTATGTGTGGCTAAGTATCATCGGGAGACCTTTCTTAGATTTTTGTTATTCGAGCAAGATTGACGAAGCGGGCGAACCGCTCAAATTGATCGTGGGTCATACGGACAGTTGCTTCTTTAGAAGGATCGTCCTCATTATGGATAGACAATATGAATTGCTCTGATCCGTCGTCACATTCAGCGAATGATATATGGTTCATGTTCCAACCAACGTCAGGTATCATTGTCGCTTTCATTAGGTGTTCCTCCTAGGTTTCATCGTTTTTCAACTCCTTTAAGAAATTCTGCATCATTTCCTCAGCTTCTTCCATCGCGTTTCGTTTGGGTTCGAGGTCCTCGGCAGTGTGTTCGGTTTCAATTGTGCCCAGAAGCTGGCGCTTGGATATGATCAAGGTCTGGGGTTTTTCCAGCACTATCTGAAGCATGGCGTAGGGGGTGTTCGGGTCGGCTTGCTCGGTAAGGACTCGAAGGGTGTTGAGGCGGTGACGGGTGGCCATCATTTCCTTGACCGATCCTGCGCGGTAGCGGCACTCACCCGTTGACACGGCAAGATCGAGAAGGGGGCGCACATCACCATAGCGGGCGAGGTTTTTAGCGTGGGCCATTCTTACCGTCCTTTCACGCGCACTTGCACGACTGCTAGTTTATCTTTCCACTCGATTACGAGATCAGTTTTCCCAGGGATTATGAACCCGCCCATCATTTCCCGAGCGGGGGATTGGTTAAACTGATCGGCAATGGAGTCGCGCACCGCCTCGACCTGTTCGAAAAGCTCATCAAGTTCAAGGAATAGGTCCGAGGTTTCGGGAATTGTGTCTGGGGTTATAGCGTACTGGATGGGCGGGTTTGGCATTATGGGTTATCCTTTGTTTCTTTGTAAGGCACAATGTTACTCATTTTTTCGCCACTTATTGCAGTTCTTACTATATACCCCAAAAACAACCCTACGCAATTTTTTGGGGTATGCAATCCTTTTAACTGACGCCCGTCATGAAACATTTCAAACAATTTAGAAGGATCGTTATCCTTGGGGGACATACTAAATCCAAAGGCTTCGACAGCCGCCCAAAGATAGGGCCGAGCCAACTCTTCAAGGTCAAGTGGCTTACCGGTTTCATAGTTCTTTTGCATCTCAGTTCTCCTAAAGGCGCAACCAGTTCATCGGGTGCGATTTGGTTCATCCTCAGTCACTTCTACAGCCTCCTGTTCCGTGTCGATTTTCGCCACAATCCAGCGAGCTTCTTCGGCAGACTCGATGTCGAAGGCGGCGTCGGCCTCAGTGATTTTGATGACTGCGAAGCCGTGACGAGAGTTAGTAGTGACAACGACCAGATCGCCCTTCTGGATGCTGGAGTCGAAGGTCTTAAACAGTTCGGAGTTGGCGCGGTTGTCCTCGTAGACGCCCCGCATACTGCGAACGTCTTCGGCTACGACGACTGCGGTTGAGTTATTAATAGCCATTGGGTACTCCTTAATTACGGTTAGTTGTGAGTTCGTTAAGATCGACATCAAAATCCATATCTGGGATGATCGTTTGAGGCCGAAACATAACACGGTAGTGAAAAGTTGATACGTCAACGTTTTCAAGTTGTTCAGCAAAGAATGTCACGTTATCTGACAGCCCTAGAAAATGTTTCTTAAAGCTGTTTGGACCTGTTTTGCAGGTGACGGAAAGTTGCCCAGTGCTATCGAAGTTACCAAGGGAGCAAAGCCCCTCTACGGATAGGATGTAAGCATCGGTGATACCGTTGTAAAAGACAACGCGACGATTAACCTCGAAATTATCCGCCGCTTGGGATAAGTTACGCGACGCAACGTCTGCGGGTTTGGACATAGCCGACAAGGTAGTTATACCTATAGCTCCGGCAAGCATAAGAGGGACGAAGGTTTTTAACATAGTGGACTCCTTTCGGGAGGGTAGAGGGTTAATGAAAGTGGGCCACTTTGGTAATGGTGTGGCCCACTCGCTTAGCCTTCTAGCCACGTTCCGTTAATGCTTCAATCGTTTCTAGCATTATTCGTTTAGCTTCAAGATATTCATCCTCAATAGTTTTGAAATTGGAAGGGTCACCTGAACCCTTCCAAGCTTCTTCGAAACAAGCTATTTCAAACCGTTTGAGAGCTTTCATAGTACTAGCTCGGTTCGGATTTCTCATACCCACGCCTCGATTAGGTTGGGCACTTCCGGCTCTATGCGGTGCATGTTGTTCACCGAGTCCGGTAGCACGCGAGCACGAAGTGAGTTGGATGTGCGCAAGGCGTAGTGAACTTGGTGATAGCGTAAACCCGTTACCCGAACTAGGTCGGTGCGGGATAGTTCCCCCGAGGGTGCGGCGTTAAGTGCGCGCCAGATCATGAAGCGGTGTGCCTCGCGGGTGATTTTGTGAACGGTTTTCATTGTCCTGATACCTCACTAAGTAGTTTTTGCCTAAAGGAAATTCTTTTTATAGCGAAGGAGGCAATTCCATATGCCACATCAATTCCTTGTTGAAGCACTCGATGCTCGTTACTAATGCCCCCGAACAGGTTTGCTTTGGTTTTCTCATACCGGGAGATTTGCGTACTGTGGAGGTTCGTTGCTAATTCGCTAACCTCGAGCATGGCGTCCATATACCCTATAAGGTATATGGGATTGTTTGAGTGATTTTCCTTCATACCTAGGCCACCTTCGTTGTGAAAACTGCCGCGTGGTAAAGGGCTTGACAATAGTCTGGGCCGAGGGCTTTGGCCACATCGAGCCAGAAGTGTTGGTCATATGAGTCTTGTGCGGATAGTTCATTAGGGAATAAACCCTCCTTTAGCAAGTTGGCGATAATCTCTTCAATCGCCTCCACTTGCGCAGGGGATAACAATAAGTTTTTCATCTTTATAACTCCATTCATTTATCTATATGCAAGGCACATCGCGCCAAGGCGTCCCGTGTTGGGCCACATATCCCTTATACCCCGAAAAGTGGCCGAATGTCAATGATTTAGGTGAGTGTGTGTATGGCCGATTAAAGGGTTTTGGCGGGGCAAGGTGTCTGGTGTTTGCTGTGTTGCTGGTGCGGATTTTGACATACCATGCGTATTTAGGGAATGTATGGCCAGTGGGGTGAGGGTCCAGTGGGGGTGTTTTTTAACCAAATGGTAAAAAAAAAAAAAAAAATTAAAGACTGAAGAAAAAAAGATCGCCCTTCGCCCTCGCAAGAAACAAGCAAGAAGCGAGCCTTATATGGATCGTCCCCCATGGGGATAGGCCATACCTAACTGGCCATACAATCCCCAATCCCGCCTTGTGCGTTAAAATCCGCACCAGACACACAGGCGACATCAGCCCAACGGGGCATGATTTGGCGGGATTGGCGGGGGAAGGGACTGGATAGGATCGCCACACAAGCCGTGGGCGGGGGCAAGGACGGGCGAAAGGCGTGGTCGGGTGGTAACGGGCCGCCAAGCATTGAACCCGCGACGAGGCACGACAAAGGGCCACTCCGTAGAATGGCCCAAACGTGAATTGCCTTACATTCTCAATTATCGCCAGAACACGTGGCAAGCCATACCGAGTATCACGGCCGCGACCAGACATCCGCCGAGTTTATAAAGGTCAAAAAGATAGGTGAAGGTATCGTGATCATAAATCATAAGGGTGAATCCTTGTGTGAAAGAAGGGGCGCAACACCATGCCGCGCCCCTTTCGGCGTCTTAAAGGCCAAGCTGGCCAAGATCAACAGACTCGGCTTGTGCTTTCATCGCGTCCAGTTCCTTCTGCGCTTGCACCAGAATGGACTCATTGGCCGCGATATACTTATCCAACGTGGCGACTTTCTCCCCCGTGTTCAAACCCGTGTAAGCCTTGGCGTTCCCATCCCGCTTGACCAGCAAGCCCTTGATCAACACCGCCGCCAGTTGACGTGCCTTTGCCACCAACGGTGAAACCCCCGCGCCGCCGCCAGAACGCACCACGCCCCAGTCGCCATCCGCAAGACGATCCGCAACAAGCTGCATCATGTCCTTGCCCGTTTCCATGATGATTGCCCAATTGGACCCATCCCCCGTCCACTCCTTCACGTTGGCCTTGGACTTGAACTTCTCTTCCCCCAGTGCCGTTCTTGCCGCCGCTTGACTTGCACCCGCCGCCGCATCCGCGATCTTTTGCGTAAGCCCGTGCAATACCGCCTTGACCAGAATAGACTCGTCAATCTTGCGTAGATCAAGATCAACTGATTTCGTGCGACTTTCAACGGTGAGTGTGTCGGGAAGTGTAATCGTATATTCCATGATATGTATTCCTTTATATATTTGATGCGGGATTGCATCGCGCAATACCCCCGCAAGGGCACTGGCCGATATTATCCTTATTTACGTGACTCAACTACTTTCATCGCCTTTTGCAAATAGGTGTGGCAAGCGTTGTATTCTTTCCCCGAAAGGTTTCCATCTTCTTTCAACAAGTATTCCGCAGTATCCTTAACAATCTTTAACGCGGTTAGGTAGTTCATCATCCGATTCCTTATCTCTTGGACAACACAAGAAAATGTCCATTGCCAAGATCGTCACTCGTGAAATAGTCTACCGTCCAAGGACTCCGAACCATAGTGACGTTTAATTGCACCGCAAGGGACGCAAAAGCATCTTGGGGTATTTTGATCAAACCTTCATAGTTTTCATCATGTATAAAATAGTTCATCGTATAGACTCCTTATCCCTTGGGGCAACATCGCCCACATGTATCCTTGCACATCCCGCCCTTGCTTGCAAGCATTCATTTGAGTCTTTGTCGTTTTTCTTCCCGCCATCCCCACTCATCCCCGTGCATCCCGTGGCCAGAGTCGGGGGGTCATGCTTACCCACTGGCCCACCCCCACTTCGACGCATGCCCCCCTCATGTGCGCGGGAATACCCCTGAAAATAGTTGAGTTTATTTTCATCCTTGCCATACAGTCCTCCTTCCCTATCCACCTGTTCGAGGGATATATGGCTCATCCCCACGGGGGACCGTCCATACATGGGCCAAAACCGCTTGACTCGCGCCCGCCCGCGTGGTAGCCTCGAGCCATCCCCACCACTGGAGCAAGCGCATGAACCAAGCAGACCTCGAACTTTCTATCGCAGGCAAACGAGCGGAGCCGCTCACGGCAAGCTACCTCCGAGACCTCGACGACGCCGACCTCCTAACCCGAGACCTGCCGAAACAGACCAAGCCAGTGCCGATCAAGAAAATCCGCGCCAACCATCGGCAACTCGCCAAGTACGTCGCCAGTGGGATTAAGCAATCCGAGGCGGCCATTCTCTGCGGCCTGACCGATAGCCGCGTCAGCATCCTCATGGGTGATCCCATGTTCAAACAACTTGTCGGCATGTACGCGAAAGAAATCGACGACCAGTTTGTAACCATGAATGCGAAGATGGCAACTCTTGGCGAAGACGTGCTCGACAACATCTCAGAGAAGTTCGAGGACGATCCAGACTCATTCTCCCTTTCCGACCAGATGGCTTTGCTGAAAATGACAGCCGACCGGACTGGGAATGGTCCCGCCACCTCAGCCCCGAGTGTGAATGTGAACATCGGGATTGCTGAGAGGATGGAGTCGGCTCGCCTTAGGGTGGATGCCAACCGTATGCGCGATGTGACCCCCTCGAAAGAGGCTGCGGAATGAATACCCCTGTAGATGATGTTGGCGACCTGATTGAGTTCGTCGCAAGCTTTTCCTCCGATCCATACGGTTTCGTGCTCGCGGCCTATCCTTGGGGCGAGGTCGGCGGCCCTTTGCAGGACTTTACAGGTCCTGAACCTTGGCAGGTGGACATCTTAAATGATATGGGCAACGGAGTCATATCCGTGGTTGAGGCCATTGCAGCTGCTGGGGACCATGATATCGAAACCATGCCCATTCGTATCGCCCGAACCTCCGGCCACGGGATCGGCAAATCAGCTCTCGTCGCATGGATTATCGACTGGGCACAGTCTACCCTCGAAGACACCAAAGGCGTGGTGACGGCAAATACCGAGAATCAGCTGAAGACCAAAACCTGGGCCGAGTTGGCCAAGTGGCATCGCATGTCTATCACTAAGTCGATGTTTCGCATGACAGCCACAGCCCGTTTTTCCATGGACCCTGATCACGCATCCACATGGCGTATCGACATGGTTCCGTGGAGCGAGAAAAACATGGAGGCTTTCGCCGGACTTCATAACCTGCACAAGCGTATCCTTCTTGTATTCGACGAAGCCTCGGCTATCGCTGACCTTATCTGGGAAACGTCCGAGGGTGCCATGACGGATAAATCTACCCAGATTATTTGGGCCGTATTCGGCAACCCCACGAAGAACACTGGTCGCTTCCGCGAGTGCTTCGATGGGGGTAAGTTTGAGCATCGGTGGAACCATGCTGCGGTCGACAGTCGCGAGGTTTCCCTCACTAACAAACAACAGATCAAAGAGTGGATCGACGACTATGGCGAAGACCATGATTTCGTCCGAGTGCGGGTCACGGGCAAATTCCCTCGAGTTGATGGTATATCTTTCATATCATATGAGTCCGTCAAGGACGCTCAAGCCCGTCCAGTTCCGGAAGGCAATCAAGCCCCTGTCGTCCTCGGCGTTGATGTCGCTCGCTTCGGGGATAATAAATCCGTGATCTACCCTCGGCGTGGACGTGACGCTCGAACCTTGCAGCCTAAGGTCTTCTCCAGCTTATCCACCATTCAACTCGCCGCGTATACTCGAGACACCTTCTACGAACTTGACGCCGTAGCGATTTTCGTGGATGGAGGTGGTGTCGGTGGCGGTGTCGTCGATCAACTCACCGCATGGGGTTTGCCCGTATATGAGGTGCAGTTCGGAGGCAAGTCTGACCACGGCGACCCTGGAGATCAACACACAAAGTACATGAACAAACGGAGTGAAATTTGGGGATCAATGCGCCGCTTCCTTGAAACCGGTTGCATCCCTGAAGACATCCCTATGTTGGAGAACAGTCTATCCGACGAATTGACCGCGCCAACCTACACGTTCTCAAAGGAGGACACAATCCAACTGGAGTCGAAGAAAGACCTTCGCCGCAGGAATGTCGCTAGCCCAGACGCTGCCGATGCTCTCGCGTGTACTTTTGCCTACCCCAGTTTAATCTTCCGCGCTCCTGTAGGCGCGGCCTCACAGTATGAAAATGCCAACCCTCATAGTTAGGATATCCAATGCCAAAAATTAAATCCCCTGCGATCAAACCTCTTCCTTCTACGCCAACACAGGCTTCCTTTGTATCCCGTGGAAATGCTACTTCAGCCCTACTACCCACCGCCAGCCCCTTATCCAAGTTGGCCAAGGCGAAGACTTCCAAGCCTTCCCTCGTCGGAGGCGTTGTATAATGGCTGTTCGTCTCACTATGCCTAGTGACTCACATCGGAAGAAGAAACGCCTACTCATGGCTATGGACAAGGAGCGTTCGCCGTGGTTTGCCCACTGGCAGACTATCTCAGACTATTACCTCCCACGTCGTTATCCTTACCTTGAGGGCAAAGCTAGTCTGAAAAACAAATCCTCCTATAATACCAAACTCCTAACCTCGGTATCGACGATGGCAGTTCGTACCCTCGCCAACGGAATGATGAACGGCGTGACCTCGCCCGCACGTCCTTGGTTCCGCCTCCGTATCGCAGGGTTTGAAGAAGAAGAATTGGATTTCGAGGTGAAGGTCTACCTCGAAGAGGTGACTCGTCGAATGCTTCTGATCCTTGCTGAGTCCAACTTCTACAACGCTATGGCGATCCTGTATCTCGAGTGGTGTACCTTCGGAACCGCCGCCATGTCGATCTATGAAGACTTCAGCGATGTCCTGCGGTTCTACAACCACTCCCTCGGGGAGTTCTACATCTCCCAAGATGAGACCGGACGGGTCAACCGCTTCTCCCGTAGGTTTCAAATGTCCATTGAGAATATGGAGGCCAAGTTCGGTCTCGAGAACATGAAGGATGAACACCAAGTGGCCTTTCGTGAGGGCGGCGAAAGGCTTTTCGAACTCGTAACTATCCATCATCTTGTTGAGGACAATGACCCTTCGGATAACCTCATCCCTGAGAACATCAAGTTTCGCGAACTTTACTGGGACCCCTCTGATAAGGAGGGCAATATTCTCATGGTCGCACCACTTCATGAGTGGAATGCCATCACTCCGCGTTGGGAACTCCTATCTGGAGAAACTTATGGGGTCAGTCCTGCCATGGACGCGCTCGCTGATGTGAAGGAACTTCAACATACCCTCTACGAGCGGAAGCAAAGCCTTGAGAAACAGGTTTCCCCTCCCCTTCTAGTAGATGCAATGCTGCAAAACCGGCCCACCGCCCTCGCGGCTAAGGGTATGACATTCGTACCTAACCTCGGTAACGCCTCTGGGGCACGTGCAGCCTACGACACCCGCGCGCCATTGCAGGAACTTAGCGCGGATGTACAGTCCCTAACAGGCCGCATTCAAGAAACTTGCTTCACCCATCTATTCAATATGATTAGTCAACTCGACACAGTGCGTTCTTCGAACGAAATCGACGGACTTCGCGAGGAGAAACTGGTTGGCCTTGGCCCTGTACTTGAACGCTTCCACCACGAGGGATTGTCAAAAATTCTCGTGCGCAGCTTCGGTGTGTCAGAGCGGGCTGGACTCATGCCCGAACGTCCCGAAGCCCTCGGGGAATTGGAAATGCAAGTCCAGTATATCAGCATTCTTTCCGATGCCCAGCGCTCAGTAGGCACCACTAGCATCGAGCGGTTCCTAGCCTTCACAGGTAATCTTGCGGGCGTCTATCCTAATGTAACTGAGGTCCCGAACATCGAGGAACTTACTCGTGATTACGCCGAGGGCATTGGGGTCAAGGCCACTGGGCTGAACTCACGGGAGAAAGTGGCCGAGGATCGGGCCGCGAAAGAACAACAAGAACAGATGGCCGCTGCAGCCGCGATTGGTAAAGACCTTTCTCAAGGGGCTAAGACCCTATCCGACACTGACGTTGGCGGAGGTGCAAATGCCCTGCAGTCCATGGTAGGATAAAAGGCTTGCAATAGTCTCCGGCTCATGGTAGTATCAACCCAACAAACCTAGAACATATGGCGAGTATTCGATGGCAAACAATCCGGCAAAAGACCCTGAGCTACTTCAACTAACCCGAGGGTTTGAGAAGCTTGCGAAAGACCCAGACCTGCGATTTCTCTTGGCCAACATACTCGTCATTACGGGGGACAGCACTACACCTTTTGACCAGAACGCCCTGCGCATGGCCTATCTAAACGGGCGACACAGCGTTGGCACCGACATTCGCGCAAACATGGAGCGCCTTGCGCCTAAGCTATATATTCGACTACTCCAAGATGGCCTCGCCATACAAACCCGCAACGAAGAAAAGGATAACTCCTATGAAGACTCTGTTGAATGAACTTATTTTCCGTACCCCACTTTATGCGCCGGATGAGCCACCTGCGGCCCTGCCCACCGACCCTCCGGCCAGTATCCTTGAAGGTGACGAGCCGCCTGCAGACCCACCTAAGGTGGACGATCCTCCAGCGGACTCAAACGATACGGACCCGAAGGCTAACCCACCGGAGGGTGATGAACCGGCGCCGCTGACCTTTGAGGATTTCAATCTGCCCGAGGGTGTGGATGTCGAAGACGCCAATTCCGTAGCCTTTCTCGAACTTGTGAATAACACCAAGCTCACCCCCACCGAGCGAGCGCAAGGCCTCATCGACCTACAACAAACCGTGACGCAAACCATGACGGAAAACTTAACGAAAGAATTACAAACATACTGGGACAATAATCGTACAACCAATCAAGAGGCTGTGCGGGCACTTCCAGGATTTGAAGGCGAGAAACTTCACGAAAACCTCGCGCAAATCAAAAAAGGGTTGGAAGCTGTCGGAGCTACAGCGGAAACCTTTAAGGCGTTCACCACGACTGGAGCAGGGGATGATCCTCATATTGTGCAGGTCTTGTTTGAACTAACTAAAAGGCAGAAAGAAGGCGGTCCTATTTCTGGGCAGCCCGATGGAGCAAAACTCTCTCAAGCCGATCGTATGTTCGGCACTAAATAAACCTCTGAAAGGATAGACAAAAATGTCTACACTCGCTGTTACTAATCCAACCTTGTTGGACAAATTCTCCGGAGAGAACCCTGATGGCTCCATCGCTGTCATTGCTGAAATCCTCAACGAAACCAATGAAATCATGCAAGACTGGACCATGATGGAAGGCAACCTTCCAACAGGTCATTCGACCACAGTCCGAACCGGTATCCCAACCGCAACGTGGCGTCAACTCTACGGCGGCGTACAGCCAACCAAATCGACACGCGCACGTATCACAGACTCGTGTGGTATGCTCGAGGCTTATGCCGAAATTGACAAAGCCGAAGCTGACTTGAACGGAAACTCTAACGCCTTCCGTCTTCAAGAAGCTCGAGCGCACATCGAAGGTATGTCGCAACAAGCTGCCGAAGCGTTGTTCACCGGTAATGAAGCCGTAAACCCTGAACGTTTCACCGGCTTGAATGCGCGCTACAACGACCTTTCCACCGAGAACGGCCAAGATAACATCATCGACGCTGGCGGCACAGGCTCGGACAACGCGAGTATCTGGCTGATCGGTTGGGGTCCAAACACCATTCACGGTATTTACCCCAAAGGCTCGATGGCAGGGCTTCAGACTACCGATAAAGGTCAAGTGACTATTGAAAACACTGACGGCGCAGGTGGCCGTATGGAAGCCTATCGTCAGCACTTCCGCTGGGACCTGGGTTTGACCGTTCGTGACTGGCGCTATGTCGTGCGGATCGCAAACATCGACCGCAGTCTGCTATCGGCTGACGCATCAACTGGCGCGAATTTGCCTGACCTGATGTTTGAGGCGGCTGAGATCGTACCATCCCTTGCGGGAGGAATGCGTTTCAGCTACTCGATGGATCGCACAGTGCGGACCAAAGTGCGTCAACAGTTGGCATCTGCCACTGCAGGCTCCACCTTGACCACCACTGATGTGGGCGGCGTTCGTGTTACCTCGTTCGATGAAATCCCTATGCGCCGTGTCGATGCTCTTGCCGTTGACGAAGCTCGCGTAACCTAAGCCGGAAGGCAAAGAAAGGACTTACTATGATTACCGATAAACTCACAACATTCGCCAATGGCGAAGCGTTGAATACCGGTGCAGCGGGAACCTACCTCGTTGGCGACGTTGTTGATCTGGAGGTTGCGCGCGATATTGGGAACGCTGTTCCTATGTACCTCGTCGTGACTATTCCAGTTACTGCAACCTCAGGCGGTTCGGCTACCTTGCAAATCCAACTCGTTTCGGATGCTCAAGCAGCCATCGCCACTGACGGTTCGGCCACAATCCACTTGGCCAGTGACGTGTTCACTGTAGCAGCCTTGTCTGCAGGTACAAATGTTATGCGCGCCGTTCTGCCACTGGAAGGTGCCTCATACGAGCGCTACCTTGGTATCCTGCAAATCACTGGCACAGCCGCTTTCACAGCGGGTACTGTCTCGGCGATGATTACTCCAACCCCGTCCGCGTGGAAAGCCTACGCTGACAACAACAAATAAGGAGCCGCACCATGGCTAAGGAACCTAAAGTAGTGGAGGCGCCGGAAGGCACCACCCTCTACAAGCTCAAGCGACCGTTTTGGGACGGTCGAGTTCGTCATGATCGGGGCACTGAAGTGCGTTTCGTTAAAGGCGAACAGCCAAAATCTGCAGTAGAGCTGGACAAAGACGGCAAACCTGTAAAAGCTACCCCAGAAGTATAGGAGTCATCCCCGTGGCTAATGACAAGATAACCATTTGGAACCTTGCGCTATCGGCTGCGGGGGCGATTGCTACTATTTCTGACCCTGATGAGACGAGCCGAGAGGCAAATCTCTGCCGTCTTCATTACGACTTGGTGCGGGATAGCGTACTGAAGGCGGCACCTTGGCCTAGCGCAGAGACTTCCGACAGGTTGACTCTAGCGGCCACTAGGGATTTCACCCTCGATTGGGTGAACACTGACCCGCCCGTAGGGTGGAAATACGACTATGCCCACCCTACGGGGATGCTCGCACCACGTTATTTGACCACTTGGGCCACGTTTAAGAACGGCTGGTCCTCAGGGCGACAGGTGAATACCATCTCATCCAACCAGAAGAATGCAATCCTACACTACACTTTCCGTCAGGAAGATGTGAGTAAGTGGGACTCTGGCCTTACCACTACGATGGTGGACGTGTTGGGCGCAACCCTCGTCCAACCTCTTAATGGTAAGGTGAGTCTATCTGAACGGTTACTCGAGCGGGCGAAGGAGCGTATACTTATAACCAAAACAGAAATCGCCAACGAGCAACATGAACAATACGATCGTATTCCTGAGGGGATCATGCAACGAGGTTATGATGCTCCGGTATCTCAAACTCGCTACCACTACCCATTTGAGGAAATTCGACTAGGAGCCGTCTAATGCCCGAACAACATCCAACCTATGCGTTTGTTTCTGGCGAGATCGGCCCAGATGCTTATGGTCGCCCTGATCTTAGCAAGTACGACCTTGGCATGGCTTTGGCTCGAAACTATTTCGTGAACTATCGAGGGGCTTTAGTATCTCGTCCCGGTACTGAGTCTGTAGGAAAGATCGCATCTGGAGGAACTGGTTTCTCTATCCAGCGTTTTAAGACCTCAACTGACGACCTGTTGCTGGAATTTGGCCATAATACTATGCGAGTTGTGCAAGATGGCGGATACGTAACTGACCTTTCGGCCACAATTACAGCCTATACCATAGCAAATCCTGCGGTTTTCACGGCTACTGGGCATGGTTTCACCTCAGGTGATCAACTTTACCTAAAGAATATTGTGGGTGAAGAGTTACTGAACGAGCGTTTCTACATCGTAACTGTTCTTGGTGCGAATACTTTCACCCTAGTCGATGTGTTTGGTAACACGGTGGACAGTACCCCGTATGATGCTTACGTCTCCGGAGGAACTGCCGAGCGAACTTTCACCCTCACAACCGTATTTGACGGGGCTGATGTTGCGAATTTTTCTTATGAGCAAGAACAAGACGAGATGGTCATAACCGGAGACTCAACCGGTGTATATGAATTGGCTTTCACCTCCACTACTTCGTGGGCTTTAACATTGGAAACATTTATCCCAACAGAGGTGGTTCCTACTAACGTAACTCTAACCCCTAGCACTGCAGGTACAGCGGGTATGGCCTTTGCGGTTTCGGCTATTATCGACGGGAAAGAGTCTGCCCCCTCCGAGTACGTGCTGAACGAACTTTCGGTGAACTACACTGATGAAGCCGGTTCGATGTTGGTTGAGTGGGATGCTGTAAGTGGCGCTACTAAGTACAATATTTACCGATCGTTAATTCTGCCCACAGGTACAGAAATTTCTCTTGCTCAAGAAGTTGGTTATATCGGGCAATCCCGTAGCCCTCAGTTCACGGATACCAATATCATCGGGGATTTCACTAAGTCTCCCTCTATATTACATAACCCTTTTGCGAATGGGCAAGTATTAACTATTGATGTCACAGCCGGAGGTACGGGTTATTCCAAATCCGACACTGTAAGCGTATCTGGCGGGGGTGGTTCAGGTTTTTCTGGCTACCCTGTAGTTAACGCTAGCGGTGTAGTTATCGGGGTGGTGGTGACTGCAGGAGGCTCGGGATATTCTTCCCCCGTTGTTACGATAACGTCTTCCGGTACTGGGGCTACGGCTACAGCAACCTTAGGCGCAAGCACTGGTAATCAACCCACAGCCTATAAGAAATTCCAGCAACGCGGAGTTTACGTGGGAGTACCTAATTTTCCTATGACAATTTTCGCAAGTAAACCTGGCCTTCGATCCAATATGTCGGTAAGTACTATCGTGAACGCAGGTGACGGATACACTTTCACTCTTGACTCTGGCGAGCCGAAAGGCATTAAACACATGGTTACGTTGAAATCTGGCTTACTCCTAATGACGGATGAAGGTGTAACTCAGCTACGTGCGGAAGAAGGTCGGGCGGTCTCAGGTATAAATGCGTTGGCCGAACAACAAATCTATAAAGGAGTTAGCGATGTAAAACCCCTGATAATCAATAACGATGTATTGTTTTTGCAGGCTGAAGGATCGGCCTTGAACGTGATGGTTTACACGGCCTATACTCAATCATTTGAATTGCAAGACATCAGTGTATTATCTAACCACTTACTCGCCAATGACAATCGTGGCGTTAGAATGGAGTATGTGGATGAACCCTACCGTATGATTTATATACCTCGTGAGGATGGCGCCCTTATCACCTGTGCTTATGAACGGGCACAGGACGTATTCGGCTGGACGCGCTACACGACACAAGGAATGTACCGTGACTGCACCCCAATCAAAGAGGGGACTCGTACCACTATGTATTACGCCGTTGAGCGTTACCTTCACGGGCAATGGGTGTGGATGCTGGAACGTGAGAAGGAACGTGAGCAGCTTCTTGAAGAAGATGTGTGGGCCGTGGACTGTGGTTTGTCTTATCTACCTACCCCTGTAGCTGCTGAAGCTACGTTAGTTGAGACTGTTGCTGAAACAACATGGACCGTCGAGACTGATAGTGCTGTATTCACTGCAGGTAACGTAGGGGATATAATCTATATTCACGGCGGAAAGCTGGAAATTGATACCTTCACCTCCACTACTGAAGTTATTTGTTCCGCGCATCGAGCCCCAACGGCTTACGTGCATGAACGTACTGGTACTGATATGGCTTTCATGTATCCGCCAGCCACCTCTGAAACGTGGTCAATGGGAACGCCCGAAACTGCGTTGAATGGCCTATGGCATCTTGAGGGTAAGACTGTAAGTATTCTTGCGGATGGCTCAGCTTTCCTTGAGGCCGTGGTAACTGACGGGAAGATAACTCTTGACCAACCCGCGACTAAGATCATGGTTGGTCTTGGCTACACCTGTTTAGGTAAAACCCTTGACTTATCTGCCCGAGATTTGGTTGTCCACACTAAGAGGAAGAAAGTCTACTCTGTGGATATTCGGCTGCAGAATAGTCGTGGCGTTGAAGTAGGTGACAGTCCTTCAAGAATGTATGCTTTTCGAGAGGAAACTGACGATGTATTGTGGGGCAACCCTCCCAATGTGGTTAACGGCACAGAGGAAGTCGCCATTTCTCATGGCTGGAAACGTGATGCCGCTATTTATATCCAGCAGCGTTGGCCTCTTCCTGCTACTATAAACGCCTTCCTTGAAAACTATGACGTGGGAGATTCCTAATGCTTCGCCACTCTACATATGATTTTCCCTTCGAGCTTGTTTCAGATTACAACCACGAGCTAACCGAGGATGAGGTGGCCCTGCTCGCAACGGCCAGCCTTGACATCAATATCGTCACCGATGCTCAGGCTATTGTCGGAGTGTTCGGTTGCGTTCCACTAGGCTTCCTTTCCGATGACGCACTGACTTGGATACTACTCCCCGAGAAGGTGAAACTGTCCCGCGAGGCTATTCGAGGTGCGCGGGACTTATTTGCGAAATGGGCGGTCAACGCGCCTTGGACATTATACGCCGAGGTATGGAATGAAAACTGTAAAGGACACAGCCTTGCAAAATTTATGGGATTTGTCCCCGTCGAGTACGATGATGATTTAATCCGCTACCAGTACAAGGGACACTGAAATGGAAAGTATAGGAATTGCAGGCATTATGTCATTGGTGGGCACAGGTGTTTCAACTGTGGCTCAGATGTCTGCCGCCTCAGCTGCGGCCCAACAGGATGCGAACAATGCAGCAATCGCAGATGCAAATGCAAAGCAAGCATTGTTCGAGTCTACCGTGGCCGCTCAAGATAATGATTTTCAAGCCAACCTAGAACTGGGGGCATTCATTGCAGGTCAGGGGGCAAGTGGGTTGAACCTTGGTTCTGGCTCCGCATTCCTTCAACGAAGAACTAAGCAAGAACTGGCTTCGAAAGATCGGGCAAGGATTGAACACTCAGGAGAAATTGATAAGACTAACTTACAGGCTCAAGCCGCAGATTACCGCGCCTCAGCTTCCGCGAAAAAACGATCTGGAACGTTTTCAGCTATTTCTGGGGCACTCGATCTTGGTTCGTCTTATATCAGTTCAGCGGCTAAGGTAAAGAAACGCAAGGCAACAACGATTACTGGAAAGAGTGGTACCTAATGGCTATTGGTGACGTAGGAGTAACTCAAGCGCGAAGAACCCCAAGCAACTCGGCAAGCGGCCAAACTGCCCAGAGTTTTGGGGCGGGTATAGGGCAAGCCATTAACGGACTGGCCAATGCTTTTAATGAGAACGAAGATGCGAAACTGATGCTGGAGAATGCACAGTTTAACCGTCAGTACAAAATGGACAACTTTGAAACTGAGCGCAGGTTCCAAGATTTCAAACGTGTGCAGGTGCAACAACAGGACGATCGTTTCCGTGACGCCCCTGTGAATGGGCAAGGACTGACCAACACCACTGAGTTCGATATGAAGGCGGCGCAGGAAGAGTTTCTGAAAACTGTGCCAGAACCTTTGCGCGAAGTGTACCACACTAAGCTGAATGAATTTACCGAGTCCAGCATTCTTGGCGCGTTCACGATGGAGAGGAAGCTGGGGGATACTCACTTCCGCACTGAGTTGACCCGCTCGACGAATAAACTGGGCGCGGATGTCTACTCGGGCAATGTTACCTATGAAGAAGCTCTCGCATCCTCAGAAGCGATGGTCGAAGCATCCGACCTGACCGAGATTGAGAAGGACGAGCTGCGGCATAATTCCAAGATTTTTCTGCAAGAGGCTAGGTTCAAGGCCGACGCTCGTTTCCGGTTACTCAACGGTGAGGCAATGTCCACGGTTCCTCCTGCAGGGCAAAGGTTGCTGGATGGTATTTCCAAACCTGAAAGTGCGGGACGATATAACGTGAGGTTCGGCGGGGCAGGTAGCGAGGGGAAAACTTTCGACGACTACTCCCGTCATCCTCGCATCTACGAACGTCGGGCTGATGGCCGGATGTCCTCAGCTGCAGGGCGTTACCAGTTTGTCTATTCAACTTGGGTTGAAGCTCGGGATGCTCTTAACCTTCCTGACTTTTCTCCTGAGTCTCAAGATCGTGCAGCCTTGTGGTTGGCTGAGCGAGACTACAATTTGCGTAATCGTTCCGGTCCTCGCTTCCAAGAAATCCTTAACTCAGGTGATCCGATCTTGATCCTCGGACTGAAGAAGTCCCTTGGCGCTACTTGGGAAGGCTTGCCTACTATGGACGATCAAGAGTTCCTTGACATCATGTCAGGGAAAGTTATCTATGGCTCCTCGGGAGACAATCGCCAAGGTGTGCCGAGCATGTGGGGCAATTCCGACTACGCGGATATTCCATTCGATCGCCAGCTGGCCTTGGTGAATGCGGCTACTACGGCTTTAAACTCCCAACAAACTGCCGAGAATAAAGCGGCCAACGATGCACAGGTTGCTGCGTTACAAGAATTATATCGGGGAGCGGAAAACGGTTCCGTAACTCCAGATATGATGGACGACCTACGCGCAGGTGGCGCGTTCAAATCTTATGCAGAGGAGGAAAAGTTATCAAAACTTATGAAAACCTACGGCGAGAATGTCGGACAGGATAAGGAGGTGGCCACATCTATCCTCACAGGGGCAGGGACACTCACGCAAGACGAGCATGGGAACTCTCTGAACAGGCTCTATGGGGATCAATCTCGAGAAGCTTTCGGCCAGATGGATACGGATTACGTTAACGACACTGTACTCCCTTTGGTCGATCGCCTTGGCTTTATACCTACGGATATTAGTGATGCACTGAAGGTTATGGTTAACGGTGCAGACCCTGCGAAACGCCTGTATGCTATGGATGCCCTACTGGCAATGAAGGAGGGAAACCCTAATCTCCGAGGACTTGGCGAACAGTTGGATAAAGACCTCTCCCTTTACAAAGCTATGTTAGGCCGTACTCCAATGAACGAGAAGGCCAGTATTCTCGAAATGATGGACATGCGAAATGATCCAGCTTTTGCGCAAATTCTCGCTCAACGGACTAAAGATGCTACGAAACTTCTTGCCAGTAACTACCCTCTAAACGTGCTATCGGATAAGATTTTTGACAATCTTATACCATTTAATGAACCAGCCTTGCCGATGGACCCTCGACAGCAAATGTCACTGCAGGTAGATTTCAATCAGAACTATACCTACGGTTTTGAAACCACGGGTAGCGACGAGGATGCTTTTGCCTTTGCCAGTGAACAGGTGTTGAAAATTTGGGGCGTGAGTGAACTGGGAGGGAAAACTCGTATCATCAAGTATGGTGTAGAGAAATTCTACCAACGCCCTGATCTCGTGGATCAACAAATTCGTGCCGAGTTCGGTCGACGTGGTATTTCCCCTAAAGCTGATTATGAACTAATTCCTTCAGGTAACGCTGCGGTAGAAGCTGCGGCATTCGCAGAGGGTAAAGTAAACGCTAATGCCTCGTATCAAATTATCGTAACAGATGGAACCACGCGAATGATCTTGCGCCCACCTGAAGGTACGAATGCTTGGTCGTTCAGCGGTGTGGCCGAGGACGGTTCCTCTCTTGAATATCCTCAAGAGCAGTTGGACGCCATTCAGGAAAATGCTAAGGCAGTTGATCTCGCGTATGAATTAGACTTAGCTGATGAAGCCTTGGCAGAGTATGAAGAACTAAATACGCCTCTTCCGGGAACTCGTTCTACAGAAAACGTTATCTCTGACGATGAAATTTATCAACAGTTGTTAGCTGCTCGGGACAATGCACGACTAGCGTTGGACGATGCACAAACCCACCTGCAGAATGACGAAACAGTCTCGATGATTGAAACCTTCATGGGATCGTTTGATTTGGAGAAAGACCCTCTGGATAAAATCATGAAGGCTATGGGGGATTTGATCTACGAGGGCGGTGATGGCGTGGTACTCCGCAACCACCCTGAGTTCATCCGCATTCAAGAAATCCTGAAACGTCGTCGAGGAGAAAAATAATGCAAGGTGTTAAATCCGAGGGTGCAGTTTCCTTCAATCCAATGCTACCTGAGACTGAATTGGACTTCGACCGTCCAACCTTTATCGACTCTCTTGGGGCAGCCTTCCGTGTGGAAAATGACGTTTACGCCGCTTGGCAACTGTTGAACCGTCCGCAGTTTGAACCTGACGAGGCGTTCAAAGCCTATGAACACGGGCCGACCACTCCGAATTGGATTACCAACTCAGAGGAACTTTCGCGTGCGCAGTCTTTGGACGAGTTCAACTGGATTGAACAACGAGTGCTGAAGGATGCGGCTGACCGTCAAGAAATTATGGCTAATGGTACGGGCTTGGGGATACTTGCTTCGTCAATAGCGGGCTTATCGTCGCCAACGTCCCTTATCCCCCTTACAACCACCGCCAAGGGGGCTAAAGGTATGCGTGACGCATTCGCCCTTGCCGCCGCCGCTTCCACCGCCCAAGAAGGCATTCTATACGCCGAACAAGAAACCCGTTCCGGTTCGGAGGTGGCTTGGGGAATTGGTGGAGGAACTGTTCTAGGCGGTCTCCTTGGTTCTGCTGCCGTTCTCTTGCGGAAAGGTGACGTGAGTCGCGTGATGGACGACATGGCCGGAGTACCCACTCGAGGTACTGTGGTTCGTTCTGGTGCCCCGTCAGCTCTAGAAGCCTTGCCTGATGATGTGCACGTGAAACTTCATAACTCTAATGAGTATATTCCTCGTCGGGCAGATTACCAGAAACATGTAGAAGATTACCTTGGTAAAGAGGGTTTGCCCGAATTGAATCTGGCTAAAGCTGAAGATTTACACGTACCTATTCAACATATACCCGAAAAGTTTCCTGAATTACATATGGTTGCTCGAGATGTTGATCCTCAACTTTTCAACAAGTTTGATGTTCTTCTTACACGTAAGCAGGTGTTAGAAAAATTGGTAGTCGAGTCTAAAGTTAAAAGTTCTAACCTTGATACCGTTAAAATTAAAACTGATCTAGACGAAGCTAAGGCTGACATTAAAGAGGCCGCCATGGCTATTGAGGATATTTATGATGCTGTGGCTTTTAAAGATCTCGAAATACCTAAAGCTACGAGAGCCAAGAAAGACTATCTCGAAGGCAAGACGACTACGAGGGAACTTGTCGAAGAAACCGAAGCCGAGGGTCAAAGCCTTAGCGCTGCTTCTCGCGATGCTCCCGTCCACGGACTGATGCCGGCGCCGAACCGTGTGTCCAGTGCGGTGGCCAACACCCTTGCCCACATCTCCGGCGTGGGTCGGACATTGAAACAGCAGACCTCGCCTGTCGCCCGTCAAGTTATGGCCAAGTTTCACGATGCAGGTATTTTCCTCGACACCCGCAACGATCCGAACCTACCCCTTTCTCACCCTGACAATGCGGACATTCGGCCCTCGGCTGCAGGTGGTACGATCACCCATCGGAGGGATGTGCATGAAACTGCTACCGCAAGAGTTATTCAGAAGATTGATGATGCCTATGCTCGCTATGTGTATGACGATACAGATGTACCTGCGGAACTTCGTAACAGTACTATGGCCGATATTCGCTCGGGTACAGGAACTTTACCAGAAGGTAAAATGTCGAGGAAGGAATGGGATACGGAAATCTTCGATATGCGGAACAAGGGACAAACCTCGGACAATCCACACACTCAAAAAGGACTGGACGCGATTGATGAGTTCTATAAATATTTCCGCGAGGTTCATGATGAGGCGTGGGAGGAAGTCAAACTTAAATGGGGCACGAAAGAACTACCACTCATTCCTGAAGATGCTAACCTTGGGAAAGATGTGGAAGAATATCTGAACCACGTGTACGACACTCGAAAGGTCAATGCAGGTGGCTCGGCCTTTCAAGATGCCCTTACTGAGTCTGCCGAGAAGCATCTAACTGCCAAGTACCTGAAAGAGCTTGATAAGTTGCGTAAATCCACAGGAAAGCTTGATGAAGAGACTGTAATGCTGGCAACCCCGACAAAAGGCATGACTAAGGAGATTGCCAAACTCGACGCCGAGATTAAACGTCTTGAAGCCGAACCTGATATGCAGGATGGGGTCAAGTATCTGACCGACCTTCGTGCGCAACTACGGGCAGCCAAGGCCACACCGGAGGAAAGCAAGATCGCACTGGCTGAGGCTAGGGAAGGTTTAGGCCAGTCCTACAATAGCCTAACCCGTGAATGGGCGGCTGCTCGTGCGATGAAGAAATCGTGGGAGGAGGCGAAAGGACGTGCGCCGAAATCACGTAAGACTCGTACCGAAAAATTGCGCAAAGAGCGGAATGGTCTTGAAGATGAGTTCGAAGCTCGGTGGCGCAAGAAAGGTGCCGAGGGTTCGGAAACCACTATCCTCAAGGGTGAAGCCTCTCTTCACACGAGAGCACTGGATGATGCACAAGAACTCCAGCACAACATTCGTGGAAATAAAAACCGTGTGGCTGGCATGGACATCATTGGAGGCGAGCGAGGGCCGGAATTGGCTCGCTCCCTCGATATGCCGTTCGATGTGAAGAAGCAGTTTCTTGTGACTAACCTCGAACAACTCATGCGGATATACTCCCGTCATATGGCTGCAGACCTTGAAATTTGGCGGGCCACCGGTTCGGTGAATGGTGCTCGAGCAATGGACGAGGTTAAACTTGACCTTCGAAATGCTGAACAGAAAATCATGAACGCCACGACTATGGAACGAAAGGGTAAGCAGGTGCCAATCACTGCGGCGCAGAAGGAGCGGGATTTACTAGCCTTTCATAAGGCTGAGAAACAAATCAAGCAAGACTTCCAAGTTGTGATTGACCGCATCCGGCACACTCGCGCGGCGAACATGGACACCGATAGTTGGACTTATCGTCTTGGCACCTTGGCCCTGAACCTGAATGTCACACGGTCGATGGGTACAGTGGTCACATCGTCAATCTCGGATGTGGGTCGTCCTGTGATGATGTTCGGGCTGACCAATACCTTTCGCCACGGTTGGGGTCAGTACATTCAAGGATTGATCGGTTCAGGAAAAGGAATAACCCGCGAAGAATTGATGAACTACGGTATTGGCCTTGACCCTGTGTTACACAATCGAGCACAGGCGATATTTGAGATGATGGACGTAGAACCTGGCCGCCAGTCCTTTGTAGAAAAGGGCGCGCAATTTTTCGCTAACAAGACGGGAGCTGTGGCGCTGTTTGATCGGTGGACAGCTGAGATGAAATTTATCGCTGGGACAACTGCCGTGGGAACTGTGGCCGACGCCATGAAACTTGTCGCAAAGGGCGGTACAGGTAAACGCGTAACTTGGGCCAAAACCTTGCTCGCAGATGGGGGGCTTGATGCTCAGATGATTACCCGTATCCAGAAGCAGTTGAACGCTGAGGGAGGAAGTCAAAAAATCGGAGGGCTACAACTTCCAAACACTAAGGCGTGGACTGACATGGAAGCAATTTCAGCCTATCGCCAAATGATCAACAAATTCACCAACGACGCAATCATAACTCCTGGCCCTGATCGTCCGAATTGGATGGATGCCTCAATCGGCTTTAGGATGTTGTCTCAGTTCCGTACATTCAATATGACTGCAACCAACCGTACAATGATCCGTGGCCTCCAACAGTCCGATATGGCCGTTCTGAACGGTGTGATGGTTTCCCTTGCTATGGGGGGCTTATCATATTATACTTGGGCAATGACTGTCGGAGGAAAAGCCAAGGCTGAGATGTTAAAAGGAGACCCCGAGACATGGGCATACCAAGCAGTGAGCCGCTCTGGACTCCTAGCGGTTTTAGCAGAGCCACAGCGAATTGGCGAGAACGTGCCGGCGCTGCAAGATTACGCGATGTTCGGCGGGAAGGCTGCAAGGACACGTCGAGCCTCGTCAGTGCTGGGTGCGGCTCTGGGCCCCTCTTTCGACCTCGCGGAACGAATTTCAAAACTAATAGTAGGGATAGATGACCCAACTAAATCAACCCTGCATCAAGGTAGAACCCTGATGGCCTATCAAAACGTATTCTACCTCCGTCAGTTGTTTGACGTGGTAGAACAAGCCGCAGGGGATATGTTAAATCTCCCTGATAAACGAGGACAATAATATGGCGCTAACAAGCACAACACGATATGTAGAGGCAATTGGTGATGGGATTGTTACTACATTTCCCTACGCATTCTTTATCCCAGATGCCGCTTCCTTGGTTATATATACTGAAGTAATCGCCACAGGAGTTCGCACTGTGGTCACTCCTTCTGAGTATAGTGTAACAGGTCTCGGCACTTACGTTGGCGGGAATATTACTTACCCACTGGCAGGGTCTCCATTACCCGCAACAGAAAAACTTATTATTTACCGCAATACTGTGGCCTCACAAGAGATCGTTATCACTGATCAGACTGCTCGATTTGCAGGGTTGTCTATGGGCGTATGGGATAAACTGACGGCCATTGCTCAAGACCAAGGGGATGGTATCGCCCGTACTTTACGTTTGCGGGAGGGAACTACAGGCTTCACTACTGAACTGCCGGCACCTATTGCCAATACTACGTTTATAGTCAACTCTGCAGGTGATGCTCTTACAGTAGGCCCAACCGCTGATGAGATTACCAACGCTCAAGGCTATGCCGAAATGGCCCAAGCCTATGCCCCCTTTGCGGATCGAGCGACTTTTGAGGCGGCTACGATTGCTGACGAAGTGCTGGGATGGTCCATTCTCCACAACGGCTATGTGACGCGGTTTGTTCGGGATGCGACAGGCACGGCAATCACCAGCGCAAACGGGGTTAAAGGATCTCCAGAAAGCATCATGACCCCCGAACACTGGGGCGTTCCGGCGTCTGGCGATTGCACCACCGAACTTGACGCCATGTTCACATATGCCA
>Ga0209345_10001780_pt1 | contig 24952 bp, 22 predicted proteins | sample Cruoilmetagenom7_FD_187294 | JGI IMG/M metagenome (GOLD analysis project Ga0209345, IMG submission 187294) | Oil polluted marine microbial communities from Coal Oil Point, Santa Barbara, California, USA - Sample 7 (SPAdes) (version 2) | ecosystem: Environmental > Aquatic > Marine > Oil seeps ...
CACATAGGCGACCACCGCCCAGAAATGGCAGTCATTCCGACCGCCTTGAAAATCGTCCAAAGCGCCTGTTCGCCGACATAGCGGGTGATCGAGGTATAAAGCCCGGACGCATACATGATCGGAATGCCGATGGCCGGCGCCGCCAAAATCAGAAGCAGCTGGTTGATATCGGGGTTGTAGAGTGCGTTGAAGCGCAGCGAATAGCTCAGCCAAACCGCGCCGGAAAACAAGACGAAATCGATGATGATAAGGATGAATTGCTTAGTCCGTCGATTTCTCGCAGCAAGCCAATGGATCACCTTACGAATCATGCTCGAAGTCTCTTGTTGATGTTCAATTCGTCATCGAAATCCGAATTTTTCCAAGCCGCTCAATGGCACACCCCCCCGCGCTTGGCAACTCAAGCACCGGCGACTGCCGGTTCCACGGCCCTGCAATGATTGGCGCTTTTCGCGCTTGTATGACGCTGATTTCTTGGGCGGCGAGCCCGGAAAACGGGGGCAGCACACCGGCATCTCATGCGCCGGCGTGCTGACATTGCGGGAGGCTATCGACTGGCGTTTTTCACGCCTCAGGCATTGCCGATCAACATGCCGGCGGCAAAGACCAGCGCTCCGCCCAGAACCACCTGAAAGATCGCCCGGCTCCAGGGCGTGTCCATCCAGTGGTTCTGGATCCAGGCAATCGCCCAGAGTTCGACGAAGACCACGGCAATGGCGACGGAGGTGGCGATGGTGAAATCGGGAATGAGGTAGGGAAGTGCATGACCGAGGCCGCCGAGCGCGGTCATGATGCCTGAGGCCAGCCCGCGCTTGACCGGCGAGCCGCGGCCGGAGATCACCCCGTCATCATGTGCGGCTTCAGTGAAGCCCATGGAAATGCCGGCGCCGACGGACGCCGACAGCCCGACCAGAAAGGTCGTCCAGGTGTCACCGGTGGCGAAGGCGGTGGCAAAGATCGGCGCAAGGGTGGAGACCGATCCATCCATCAAGCCCGCCAGTCCGGGCTGGACATAGGTCAGGATGAATTTGCGCCGGTAGGTTTCCTCTTCTTCGGCCTTCACGTCTTCGGGCGTGTGTTCGAGACCAAGCTTGCGCGCCAGAGATTCATGGCTCTTTTCCGCCAGCGCCAGGTCTCCGAGCAGCTTGCGGGTGTCCGCGTCCGAGGCACGCGCGGCGGCGGCGAGATAGAAATTGTGGGCCTGGGCTTCCATGTCCTCGGCGGTCTGCCGGATCTTGTCGACGGACTGGTTCTTCACCAGCCAGTCCGGCTTGCGCTCATAGAAGCCGCGGACATGTTCTCGGCGGATGAGGGGAATGCGATCTCCGAACCGCTCCTTGTGACGCTCGATCAGACGCGCGCGGTGCACGCCCTCCTCGGCCGCCATCTCTTCGAACACCTTGGCCGACTGCGGATAATCATCCCTGAGATGATCTGCATATGCGAGATAGATGCGGGCATCATCCTCTTCCGACGAGATCGCCAGAGCGAGAATTTCCTGTTCGCTCAGGGAATCGAAGGACCTGCGATTGAAGCCGATAATACGATTGAGCATGTTACCCTCACAAATTAGAATGGTTCTAAATTATGAGGATGCCGCACAGTTATCAAGTCGGGAAAACACAAAGTTGATGCCAGCCGGGTTGATCCCGGCGGCGGTGGAGGCCAAGTGTTGCTTCATGACCGAAGCACGCGACATGTCCGAGAGTTTGCTGGACCGCCTTGGCAGGTTCCTGGCGCGACGGCTGCATTCCACCAATGCCGGCTACGAGCCCTATACGCCATCCGATCCCGAAACGCTTTCGCGCACCCTTCAGCCAGGCGACATCCTGCTGGTGGAGGGAAACCAGAAAGTGTCGGCGGCCATCAAGTATCTGACCCAGTCGACCTGGTCGCATGCAGCGCTCTATGTCGGTAGCGCCCTGAAGCCCGATGACGACAGCAGCGACGAGTATCCGCAACTGGTCGAGGTCAATCTCGGCGAAGGCTGCGTTGCGGTGCCGCTGTCCAAATATACCCGCTTCAATACACGGATCTGCCGCCCGGTGGGGCTGACCCCCGAGGACCGGGCAGCCGTCGTGTCCTACATGGTGGACCGGCTCGGGGTCCGTTATGACATGAAGAACATTTTCGACATGTTGCGCTATTTCTTTCCCACGCCACCGGTGCCGGTGCGCTGGCGCAGACGGATGATCGCCTTCGGATCCGGCGACCCGACCCGCGCCATCTGCTCCTCGATGATCGCCCAGGCGTTCCAATCGGTGCACTACCCGATCCTTCCCGAAGTCACCCTTGCACCGGGCCGACAACGGGCCGATTCAGACTATTCCCGCCGCGAGATCCTGCATATCAGGCATTACTCGCTGTTTGCCCCGCGGGATTTCGACCTCTCGCCCTATTTCAAGGTGGTCAAGCCGACGCTCGAATACGGGTTCGACTACAAGCGGATCGAGTGGGGGCACAAGCAAGTGCCCGAACCCGGCGAAAACCCAGAGATCGCGTCGCCAGGCGAGTGACGCCGCCCCGACGCGAACAGGGCCAGACCTTTCCCCGGCTTGCACTCACGGCGTGCCCTTGCGCGCTGCCGGCATAACGTTTAACACCCCATAACTGATGTTTGACACATTAACATGAGTGTTTTAAGCATTCATGTTGAGTGCTAACGCAAGAAAGTCGAGCCATGATTACCGCTTCACAGCTGCGCGCCGCCCGGGCGCTTCTTGGCATAGACCAGAAAACCCTTGCCGCGATGGCCGGGGTATCTCTGCCGACGGTACAACGGATGGAAGCCAGTGACGGCAATGTCCGGGGCATCATCGACACCCTTACCAAGGTGGCGGAGGCGCTCGACAAGGCAGGCATCGAACTCATCGGGGACAATGCAAGCAGCACCACCGGCGGGCGCGGGGTCAGGCTGAAGAACCCGACCCCTTCCTCGTAAATGCCACCCTGAAGACAACTCAAGTCGCGACGGCGACCGCCGACAGACTGCCGACGATCCCGCCGCTCAAAGCTGGACAAAGAGAAACACAAACTCTCACACTTTTAGCAATGGGCTCTCGAAATGCGTCAACCAAAGATACTCACCACACTTCAAACCTACAGCTGGCAGCTGTTTGTCAGTGACCTGCTGGCCGGGGCAACGGTTGCCATGGTTGCGCTGCCGCTGAGCCTGGCCATCGCCATTGCTTCCGGGGCCGGTCCGGACAAGGGGATTGTCACGGCCATCGTCGGCGGCTTTCTGATTTCGCTGTTTGGCGGCAGCCGGGTCCAGATCGGTGGCCCGACAGGGGCCTTCATCGTCGTCGTGTTCTCCGTGATTGCCCAATACGGGTATGACGGCCTTGTTCTGGCGACCTTCATGGCGGGCATCATCCTGCTGGTCGGCGGCTACTTCCGGGCCGGAAACCTGATTGCCTTCGTTCCCGAGGCGGTGGTCAACGGTTTTACCATCGGCATTGGCATCATCATCGCCACGAGCCAGCTCAAGGACTTTCTCGGCCTCGCCATTGAAAAGGAGCCGGCCGATTTCCTCGAAAAAATCCCGGTGCTGTGGGAGTCACTGGACACGTTCAGCCTTGCGACCTTTGCAATCGCCATTGTCACGCTGATCCTGATTGTGGTTCTGCGGCGCATCGCGCCCCGTTTTCCGGGCCTCATCGTCGCCGTCGGGGTCGGGTCCGCGCTCGTGGCACTGATGTCGCTCCCCGTCGATACGCTAGGCTCGCGGTTTGGTGAACTGCCAAGCCAGATGCCCTGGCCGCAGCTGCCGGAACTTTCCATCTCGCGCATGATCGAGCTGCTTCCCTCCGCCTTCATCATCGCCTTCCTTGCCGGGGTTGAATCGCTGCTGTCGGCCATGGTCGCCGACAAGATGATCGAAGGCCAGCACAGGCCGAATGCCGAGCTGACGGCCCAGGGCATCGCCAATATCGGCTCGGCCCTGTTCACCGGCCTTCCGGCCACCGGCGCGATTGCGCGCACCGCGACCAACATCAAGGCCGGCGGCAAGACTCCCGTGGCAGGACTTGTCCATGCCGCCGTCATCTTGCTGGTGATGATGTTTGCCGCACCGTTGGCGAGTTACCTGGCGATGCCAGCGCTTGCCGCACTGCTCATCGTCACGGCGTGGAACATGACCGAGCCGCACAAGTGGGGCGAATATGCGCGCGGCAGGAAAAGCGACGTCATGCTCCTGCTGCTCACGCTGGTCCTGACCGTTCTTGTCGACCTGACGGTCGCCATTGGCGCCGGGGTCTCGATCGGCCTGGCGCTGCGCCTGAGCCGCCGCAAGGCGGTTGAAACAGACTGGACGCCGCCAGACCGTTAAGCTTCAGCCGCGGCTCATCTGGCGACCTTGTCACCCTGCCCGCTTCCGAGCAGCGTCGACAGGCCAATCGAGATGTCCAGGCGCAGGGACTGCAAGGCCAGATACCTTGCATCCCATTCCGCCAATCGTTCCGGATCGCTCATGTCGATGCCGTTGATCTGGGCGAGGCCGGTGATGCCCGGCTTGATCCTGAGAACCCCGAGCCGCTCGCGGGCCTCGATCAATGCCGTCTGGGTCGGAAGACAGGGGCGCGGGCCGACAAGGCTCATCTGGTTGCACAGGATATTCCAGGCCTGCGGCAACTCGTCGAGCTTGGTTGCGCGGAGAAAGCGTCCGAAGGGCGTGATCGCCGCCGCGGTGATTTCATGGGTCCCGGCCTGGCGGGTTCCCAGCTTCATTGTGCGGAACTTGTAGCAGACAAATTCGCGGCCGTTGCGGCCGATGCGCGTCTGGGCAAAGATGCCCGGCCCCGGCGACTGGAAACGGATGACGGCCCAGATCAGCGCCATCGCCCACCATAAAACCACAAAGACACCGATGGCCACAACCAGGTCGATCAACCTCTTTGAGGCGGCGAACCAGGCATTGTCCTGCTGGCTGTCAGAGAGAATTATTTCACTTCCGGAACCCGGCTGTTCCGACGACAGGATGAAATCGGCAAGCCGCTGCACATCAAGGGTCGGCCGGAGCATGGCGAGAATGCCGAACAGGCCGCGCGCCAGCCGTCCGGGCAAAGGATTGAGCCAGCTCAACCGCCCGGCCCAACGGGCTCCATGGACCAGCGGCACATAGAGAGTGACAGCGTCCAATCCCTCGATCTGTACCGGTTGGCTGAGCTGCCCCCGGGCATGCACGGGGAATATTGCGAGCAGGCGGCCAATGCCTGCCTGGCGGGCCGTGTTGGCCATCCCGGCCAGCAAGGCATCACTGGCGCGTACACGGGCTTCCCCGCCGTGGCCTTTGCCGTCAACGGCAATATGGACCAGCAGATCCCATCCACGCGCACGCCGGACGATTTCGTCATCGCCGCAGGTTTCACATTGCGGAAACAGTGCCGCAAGTTTTTCCGGATCCGGCCCGGCGAGCAGCAATTGCACACCCGGCCGCGCGAGCAGCGGAACCAGATCCTGGCCGACAACGCCTGATGCACCGGTGATCAGTATTTTCATCTTGTTTCCAGCCCACCCATCCGCGGCTCCCCGGTTGCTCGTCCGCATACAGCAGAACCCGTCAGGATGGATAGCCTATTGCAGCAATGCACAGCGCATCCTTTCCATCGTCACAGACCATCCTGCCGCTCAGACAGTCTGCCTGTATGGTGGCCGCCAGCCATGATTGGCCGTGGTCAACAGCAGGAAATACAGGGCGTAAAGCGCGACATGCCGGTCAATCACCAACAGATAATGCAGCATGCCGAAAGAGAGCGTCAAAGCCAGCATGAGAACGACATTTTCTTTCATGCTGGAGCTTCCTCGCGCATATATCCGGTAGAAACAAAACCCGAAATAGGCCAGCGTGAGTGTCAGCCCGACAAAGCCGCGCTGCAGGATTTCATCGAGGATAAAATTGTGAACGAAGGAATATTTCTCCAGATTTTCCTGGTTGTAGGACGGGCTGCGCTTGGCGATTTCAGCCGAAATTCCATGTCCGCCACGACCGAGCAGCGGATGCTCGGGGATCAGGTTCAGCGCCGCCTGCCACTGGACGAGCCGGGTTGATATTCCCGACGAGCCGGTAAATTCCGAGAATTCGAGCGTGACGTTCACTTCCTTGATCGTCGCCTCAATCCGCTGCGTGAGGATCGGCGACACCAGCCAGATGCTTCCCGCCGCGAGCGCCAGAACGGCAACCCAGACTGCCCGCGCCTGCCGGTCGGCCAGTTTCCAGCTTTTCATGTCAGCCCGGGCGAGACTGAACAGATCCCAGACCAGACCGACAATGAAAACGGGCAGCACAGACCGGGTCTGGGAAATCAGGATCGGGATCAGGGCGACGTAGAAAAACAGCCTTCTATTGGCCAGCAGCCAGGGAGGCGACTTGACCTGAAGGCGCGAGACAACCGCCAGAAACGCGATCGCGAAGGACGCATTGGCGGCATTCGAACCGAAGCCAAAACGCCCGCCGTCCATCACCGTCACGGCCAGCCCCCAGATCGCCATGACGACAAGGCCGGCCCGCGTGCCCAACACGAACTGGCGCAGCGGATCACGAACCAGGACCGCACCGACGGCAAGCGGGATGATGAGAAGATAATACAGCGGATAGGACGACCATCGCATGTCTTCGGGCAGGCTTCCGTTGGCCAGGTTTATCGCCAGGCACGAGGCCGAGAAGGCAAGCGTCGCAAGAACGTATTTCCTGTCGAGGTGACGCAGGGACTTCGCCGGCCTGAACAGCAGCAGGTAGATCCCCATGACCACGAAAATGCCGAACACGACTGCGCTTGTCTCTGTCGGGAGCATGAACATGAATGCCCCCAGTGCGAACAGCCAGCCATCCAGCTTGCGGCGAAACAGGAAAATTCTTTTCGACGCAGACTTGGACGGTAAGGGGAAGCGCATTCGGGTTTTTTCCTGACTAAGGATGGGCGTGAAGAATTCATGTGGTGATCGATTGATCAGTCTGGATATTCCAACCGGTGAACCCCTCATCCGCATGGATCTTCGAAAAAAGCAGCGATCGCGCATCTGCCTGTCTCGGCAAATCCGGAGGTGATGTATGGAGCGACGGTTTGCGCAGGTCAAGAATTTGATCCCTGTTCACTGTCCAGGACTTAGGCCTGTCGCGGTGTTCCCCGATCACCGGATGATGGGGCCGGCCCCGTTTTAGGCCCACCGGACGCCCCCCTCTCACGGGCACTGTCAGCGGCAATCACTCGCTCCGACCCCGCCCACCAGCTGAGATTCGAGCCTGCCCGGTTTGCGCCTGCGCGGCCGGTTACCGGGCGTTGGCGCAAAAGAAGGCCGGGCCTGCGAACCGCCATGCATCCAAATTGGCTGGAAATCCTGCCGCCCTGATCTATAAGGGGCAGTCTGCCGGGACAGCACGAGAGGCTGGGCGAGACGGGCGCATCATGATTGGATTGGTTTGATATGAGTAGGTGGTTTGTCACAGGCGGCAATGGGTTCATCGGGTCCAACCTGGTCACGCTCCTCGCCGGCGCCCCGGGAACCACGCCCCCCCTGGCGCGGGAAATCGTCATCTACGATTCGACCGAGGCCCCGGCCAGCCGGCCTATCGACGCGCTCAGGCAAGCGGCCGGGGCACGCGGGAATGCGCCCGACATCACCTGCATCACCGGTAACATTCTGGACCGTCCGGCCATGGCCGAGGCAATGGCCGGTGCCGACTACGTTGTGCATCTTGCAGCTTCATCCAATGTCAACCGGTCCGTCGAGGACCCGTTTTTCGATCACCAGAACAACGTGATCGGCACCCTGAACACGCTGGATGCGGCGCGTAAGGCCGGCGTCAAGCGGCTGGTCTTTGCCTCCTCGAGCGCGCCGCTGGCCAATGCGGCGCCGCCGATCCACGAGGACATGGCGCCCGATCTCGGGAACCCCTATGCCGCGGGCAAGCTGGCCGGCGAAGCCTATTGCCAGGCATTTTCCAGTTGCTACGGGCTGCAAACCACCGTGCTGCGGTTTTCCAATGTGTTCGGTCCCTATTCGGACCGCTCGAGCGGGGTCATCCCGACCTTCATCCGCAAGCTGCTGGCCAGCGAACCGATCGAGATCTACGGAGACGGTTCGGCGACGCGCGATTTCATCCATGTCAGCGACATCTGCGCGGTGATTGCGAAGGCCGCCACCGACCAGCGGCCCTCCAGGGGCGAGGTGTTTCACGTCGCGACAAAGGCCGAAACCAGCATATTGAAGGTCGCCACGCTGCTGGTCGAGGCAATGCGGGCGCGCGGTTTCAAGACACCCGAACTGCTGTTCAAACCCGAACGGGTCGGTGATGTGCCACGCAGTTTCTCGGAAAACTCCAAGGCAAGACAGTTTTTCAACTGGCAACCCCGCACCACACTCGAGAAGGATATCGGAGACCTCGTCGACTGGTTCGTCGCCTTGAAGACAGCACAAACCTGAACCGGCCCGGGCTTGCCGGAGGGGGCGGGAGTGAAGGCTGCGCGGCTCCCGGCATGAGAGAGTGTGGTGTACGAAACGGCCAAGAGCTTGTCATTTTCGGGAAAGTTCCATATGGCTTTCCCAGATTGATGTCTCAGGTTTGGATGGAAAAACATGGCGCCCCCAAAGGGAACCGGCAAGAAGCCAAAGGCTGACAAGTATTTCGGGTCACACGAGATCCAGCCTCGCAAGGAGACCATCAAGGGCTCTTCGAACCGTAATTTCGGAACGGTGTTTGCGATTTTCTTTGCGCTGATTGGCGCCTATGTCCTCTACAAATCGGGTGACAGCTGGAAATACTGGCTTGCCGCGGCTGCGGCGATGGCCGGCATAACGATCGTCGCCCCGAACCTGCTTGCATGGCCCAACCGGATGTGGAGCAAGGTCGGGCTGTTGATGTCGAAAGTCATCAGCCCGCTGACAATGGGCGTATTGTTCTATCTTGTCATCACCCCCATCGGTGTGGTGATGCGGTTCGCAGGCAAGGACCTGCTGAGCCTGAAATGGGACCCGGAAGCGGAGAGCTACTGGATCAAGCGAGATCCTCCCGGTCCTTCGGCTGAATCCCTGCGCAATCAATTTTAATCAACAGGTGTAGAATCATGCTTTCGTTTCTCCGCGAGTTCTGGGCGTTCTTGAGACATCGCAAGAAGTATTGGCTGCTGCCGATCCTGATTGCCATGGCCGTGTTTGGCGGCCTTATCGTGCTGACCCAGGGCAGCGCCATCGCGCCTTTCATTTACACCCTGTTCTAGCAACAGGCGTTTTCCGGGCATGGCTGCACGCGCGTGGCCATGCCTTAAACAGACATCAGGGTTCTGACTTCCGGGTCGGAAGTGGGCGAAGGTGACATGCGGGTACTAGGTCTTTCAGCATTTTATCACGACAGCGCCGCGGCGCTGGTTGAAGACGGTCGCATTGTGGCCGCCGCTCAAGAGGAACGCTTCAGCCGCAAGAAATTCGATTCGAGCTTTCCCAAGGCATCCATCGAATATTGCCTGGCCACGGCAGGCTGCAAATTGAGCGATGTCGACATCATCACATTCTACGACAAGCCTTTCCTCAAGTTCGAACGGCTGATCGAAACCTACCTCGCCTTCAGCCCGAATGGCTTCCGGTCGTTCATCATGGCCATACCGCTGTGGCTGCGCGAGAAGCTGTTCCTGAAATCGCTGCTGGCCGACCATCTCAAGGAGATGGAAAAGGGCGTGGACTGGGAGAGCCGCCTGCAGTTCAGCGAGCATCATCTCAGCCATGCCGCCTCGGCCTTTTTCCCCTCGCCGTTCGAGCGGGCAGCCGTGCTGACGATGGACGGCGTGGGCGAATGGGCGACCACATCCACAGCCATCGGCGACGGTGCCAGCCTGAACATCACCAAGGAAATCCACTTCCCGCACAGCCTTGGCCTGCTTTATTCGGCATTCACCTACTACACCGGCTTCAAGGTGAATTCCGGCGAATACAAGCTGATGGGCCTGGCGCCCTACGGCGTGCCGCGTTACGCGGATATCATCAAGGAGCATCTGATCGACATCAAGGAAGACGGCTCTTTCCGGCTCAACCTTGAATATTTCAATTACTGCACCGGCCTGACCATGACCAATGCCCGCTTCGACGAGCTGTTTGGCGGTCCGCCGCGTCGTCCCGAGGCGCAGCTCGACCAGCGCCACATGGATCTGGCGGCGTCGATTCAGGAAGTCACAGAGGAAGTCGTTCTCAAGCTGGCACGGGGCATCGCGCGGGAAACCGGCGAGAAGAACCTTTGCCTTGCCGGCGGTGTTGCACTGAACTGCGTGGCGAACGGCAAGCTGCTCAGAGACGGCTGTTTCGAGAACATCTGGGTGCAGCCCGCCGCGGGCGACGCAGGCGGCGCACTGGGTGCAGCCCTTGCATCTTACCATATCGAGGCGAAGCAGCCGCGCGCTGTGCTCGGTTCCTCTGCGCTGGACGGAATGGCCGGCTCCTACCTGGGCCCGGACTACGACCAAGATGAAATCGAACAAAGGCTGACACAGGCCGGCGCCAGGTTTACCCGCCTGAGCCAGGAAGACATGCTGCAAACCACAGCCCAGGCCCTGGCCGATGGCAAGGCGGTTGGCTGGTTCCAGGGCCGTATGGAATATGGCCCCCGCTCGCTCGGAGCGCGTTCTATCCTGGGTGATCCGCGCAATCCCGCCATGCAGAAAAACCTCAATCTCAAGGTGAAATACCGCGAGAGCTTCAGGCCATTTGCACCGGCGGTCTTGAAAGAGCACGTGTCCGACTGGTTCGATCTGGACGCCGACAGCCCCTACATGCTGCTGGTGGCGCCGATTGCCGAAAAGCAGCGCAAACCCATGTCCGAGCAGGAAGAAGCGCTTTTCGGCATCGACAAGCTCAACGTGTCGCGCTCTTCAATACCGGCCGTGACCCACGTGGACTATTCGGCGCGCGTGCAGACGGTGCATGAACAAACCAACCCGCTGTTTCATGCGCTTATCTCGCGCTTCCACGCCAACACCGGTTGCCCGGTCGTGGTCAACACCTCGTTCAATATCCGCAGCGAGCCGATCGTGTGCTCGCCGGAGGATGCGTTCCGTTGCTTCATGGGCACCGACATCGAGCTGTTGGTGTGCGGCAACGCGGTTCTGCACAAGCAGGACCAGACGGCCGCCAAACAGGTGGACTACCGCGGCGATTTCGAGCTGGATTGAGCTGTCTCAATTAAATCCGGTAATCTGCTCTAGCGGTGTTTGAGAATTCTTGAAATCGTAGGAACCAACGCGGCCGCGGTGGCGGCGTGCCCCGCTTCCGTTAAATGCCCATCATAATTAAGGAAATTGGTGGCTTCCGCACTCGATTTACGAAGCGCCGGCAACAAATCCACGACCGGTATTGAATGTTCGCGACCGAACTCGACCAGCCTGTCCTGATAAAGTGTCGTTGTCATGGTTGCGTCGGGGGCAAACCCGTATCTTTGCTTGCCGGTCTTCCATTCCTCAGCAGATACCTGAGGTGGAAAAGGCATGATGGCAATGACAAACGGGATACCCAACTCTCGACATGCCCTGTTCATCGCTTCCAATCCGGAATGCGTGAACTCAAGAACAGAAACCTCATCCGCATCGAGAACCTGCTTGTTGATGTTTCGCGCCGACTGCCGAAAATCATCAGACTGCCCCTGAACTGCATCAACCTGTCTGAGCGATTTCGCCGTTGCCTCCCGATCGCCGATCGAAAGGGCGTAATGCACCATGGCCGAATGCCGACGCAACCACGGCAGAGGCTGCTCCCGCCAATTGGGTCCGCTCATGTCCGGGATCAGACGCTCCGGAACATCTCCGTCGAGGATTCCATCGTACTGGCCGTAGTTCCCGTAAATATAATTGTCGGCGTAATCATTGGCAAAAAACACGTACACCACAGCGTCCGGCGACGTCGGTAGCACATATTGCCTCAACATCAGGTTTGCGGTTGTGGTTGTGAAAGCACTCACACCGGCATTGATTACCCGAACATCGTCACCGGTCTCTTCGCCCAGCATGCTCTCCAAACGGGAAGCCATTGTCTGGGCTTCCCCCATCTGCCGTCCTTCGACGATGCTATCACCGAGCAGCGCTATCCTTCTTTCGCCCGAAGGCTTCTCGAGCGGAAAATCTTCCCCCCGAAATCCAAGCGAATTGTATTCGACGAAAGCCGGCTCAAATTCATCAACAGGACTGACTTCCCATCCCGAACTGCTGGGCTTGTGTCGATACATCGTATGAATATCAGGCTCGTAGGTCGCATTGCTGGCCGTTGGAAACGCTTCTGTTGTCAGACGAAAGACGCCTTCCGCAGCCAGAAGCACCATCAGGGTGATGAATATGACTAAAAAACCACCCAGGATTCTTCGCACAACCGGCCTCCTAGATCTTATTGATTAACGGGCCAAGATTGACTTGGCCTCTTCCGCCATTCGCTCACCGATCAGGCGGTAGCCCTCCGGCGTGTAGTGACCATAGGTCCGCCAATTGTAAAGCGACAGCGGGTCCGGGTGCTTGTCGAAGATTTCACCTTGTATATCGACCACATCGATCCCCATTTCCCTGACCATCTTCAACACGTCCTGGCGCAGCAGGAAGTTGTCATCGATCTTGATGCCGTAAGTGTCGTAACCGCCGTGATAGGCATACCAATCGGGGATGTAGACGAAGACGAACTTGCCGCCCCAGCTTTCGGTCTCGACCTTGGCGCGCTGCAGTGCCGTCTTGAGCAGCCCGAGTTTTTGCTCTTCCCGTCCCTCCGTCACTTCTTCCCGTCCGCCCATGTTGCGCAGACGCTCCTTGACCCGCTTGAGGCGCAGCCCCTCGTCGATCAGGCGGGCTGTGATGATTTTCCGACGTTTTTGCCGAGTTTCGTTAAGCTGATTGAGACGGTTCTCATACTCGGTCGCCAGATAATCGCGCAAGAAGGCGTCAATTTCGTCCTGCCGTGCCGCCAGGTTTTGTGTGTAATTGGGATCCTCGAGATAGCTCTTGAGGATGTCGGACTGGACCTCGGCCACGCTGTCACGAATGTCGACAGCATAATAAACCCAGAATACGATTTTGGGCTCGACCGGCTTTGCAAATTCACGCTGCACGGCGAGATAGGTGACCGGGCCAACACCACCAATTCCAAGGTTGAGAGCCTTGATGCCTTCACTTCGCATAATGCCGGTAATGTCGTCCCCTGGCTCGACACAGGCTCCGTTGACAAAGGAATCGCCGATCACAGCGGCGTCAAGCGCGCCTTTTTCATAAAAGCCAAGCGGGTTGTTGAAGCCGTGCTCATCGGTAGGATAGGTCGACCAGAAGCCCATCTCCTGACAGAACACAGCCGAACTGCGTGAAACCCCACCAAATGGCAGTATACGACCATCTTTGTATTCAAGGCCGTTCACATCCCAGTACAGGCTCGGCGCAAAGGTTGGATACGTCTCCTTGCCGTCAGCAATCATGTCGCGAATGAATTCTTCCTTGGTGCGATCATCCCAATCGGCGCCGGCTGCGCGGGCGGCGCGCTCAACCCTGCTGATCGTGCCCAGTTCGATTTCCCACACCTCATAGGCAAAGTAGGTTTCTGCAAGGTAGACTCCGACAACCAATGCAAGAGCAGACGGGATGATCACCAAAAGGGTTTTGAGAAATTTCCTGAGAATGCGCAATAAATCATTCCACTATCAAAGACCGACGATCCGAGTTGCATAGCCACTCAGGGGTATATTTACAAGTTTGATGTCCCTGAGCCGGCATGGCTCTCAACTCGACGCGTACTGTTCGAGGGCCCCGGCGATCAGGCCGACTTCCTTGTAGCAGCGATGGGTCATCTCGCGGTCGCCGCGGGCAAAGGCTTCATGGCCCTGCCTGCACAATTCGATGATGTCGGCGTTCATGTCGCGAATGATCCCGGGGGAATTCCAGAAGGCGTGGGCCACCGGCGGTCGCTCGAGCTTGGCGCTCGCCGCGGCGACCTCGGGATCGTTCTCGATCAGCGCAAGCACGTCGTCGATGCGAATCACCCCGCCGGGCCGGTACAGCCTGGCATAGACAAGCTTGAGGAATTCGTAGTCCTCAGGGAAATCCAGCGACCAGTGGTGCTGCGACAGGTCCGGCTCGTGGGTGAAATTGTCGATGCGGCAGGAGCCCGGATGCAGGCTGAGATAGCTGAAGGCATGGATACGCTGCGAGGGCGCCAGCGCGTTCGCATGCGCCAGCAGCACGGCGTCCCTGGTGATCACGTTGACATCCAGCCCTTCGGGGAAGGTCGGCGGATCATAATTGTTGAGATAATCGCAACCGCTTTCAAAGAACCGGTCGATGGCGTCGCCTATCAGGATAGGGTCCAGCAACGGGCAATCGCCGCCGACATAGACAATGATGTCAGCCTGGCATTCCTCGATGGCCTGGACGATGCGGTCGAGCACGAATTCGGGGTGGCCGCGGACCACCGGAACGCCTGCCCTGGCGCCAAGCCCGGCCAGCGGGTCGTCCTTGTCCAGGTTGGTGGTGACCAGCGCCACTTCATCGACACCAGGGATCTGACGGGCGATATCGATCGTGTGCTCGACAACCGGCTTGCCGGCAAGATCGAACAGCGACTTGCCCGGAACCCGGGTCGAGCCCATGCGGGCGATGACCATTGCCACAATCTTCAGGCCTTCGCGCTGTCGTGCCATGACCACCCTCCCCTTGGAATGCTGACAGGTTCAAATACTCCGGACCCAATTGTCCAGTTCCTGGCTTGCCAGGCTTTCGCAAATCGCCTGGGTGGCGACCGCATCGTCTATTGTTGCAGGCAACGGTGCACCGGTGTCGAGGAAATCGCCGATGGCAGCATAAACATCACCCAGCGCGGTCGACAAAGCAGTCGGTCCCGATCCAACGGGCAATTGTTCGAAATAGCCCGGGAAAACCGGGTCCGGGCGGACCTCGAAGCGTTCCAGCTGCATGCCGGACTGGGAATAGCGGTAGCGGCCTTTTTCAAACAGCAAGTCTATCTCGAAGATCGAGAAGAGCCGCTCGTCGCCGGTGAGCAATTCAATGTCGACGTTGCTGAACCGCACCGTGCCTGAAACGCTGGGGTCCACCTCGGTGAAATCGAAGGTCTTGCGCCGGCCGATGGTGGCCTGCACCTCGCCAAACAGGAACCGCAGCAGGTCGATGGCGTGCGATCCGTTGTGCCGAATCCCCTTGGAATACCAAACCGCACCCGACAGCGGCTGGCCGAGTGCTCCGGCATCGATATCGGCGCGCAACCGGCGCACGCTTTGCTCGAAACGGCGCTGGTAATTGACCATCAGGGTCTTGCCGGCAGCCTTGTAACGCGCGGCGATCTCGCGGGCCTGATCAATATCCTGCGTCAACGGCTTTTCGCACAGCACCAGCCCGACATCGTGGCCGGCGAGCTGCTCGAGATAGGTCGCGTGGTGAGGATCGGGGACGGCTATGACCGCGACATCGAACGGGCGCTGAAGAACCTCTTCCAGCGTTTCGGCTACCGGCACGCCCCATAACGAACCCATCTGACGGGCGCGGTCAGTATCGAGATCAAACAGCGCCTCGCAGACAAAGCGGGGGTCGCTCTGAATGGCATGCAGATGGGTGAGGATTTGCGGAGAGCCAGGACTGTCATATCCACCGGCGATATTGCCGGCACCAATAACAACGGCGGAATAGGTCATTCTCTACCACATGCGCGGATCGATGATGGATGCATCATTGCAAGAAAGCCCGTCAAAGTCGATCTCGACACTCCCGGCGAGCGCCAGGGCGTCTGTAATCTCTTCCAGCTCGGCCGCGCTCGTCACGCCGCAAACGACAGATTCTACGTTATCGTTCTGCGTTATGAAGGCAAGGCTCGCCACCAGCGCGCTGACACCCGCACGCTCGGCAGCAGCACGAAACGCCTCGATATATGGTCTTGCCGCCTGCCGCGCCTGCGGGACAGCCGACTGGTCCATCAGCAGAAGGCCCTGCAGGAACGCCGAGCGTATATGATTGCTGACGCCCTTTGCCCGCGCGACATCCAATGCGCCGCTTGTCTGCATGCGCTGGTCGAGCACGTTCATCGGCGCCTGCATCACATCGATCGGATACCGGTCCATCAGGGTCGCAAGTTCTGCAGGGTCGTAGACAGACACGCCGATGGACTTCACCAGGCCTTCACTCCTGGCAGCACTCATCGTGTTCCAGAGCAGATCCCCGCCACGTGCAAGCAGGTCTCCCGGCCAATGCACAAGGACACCATAGAGGCTCTCCGTACCCAGCTTTTCAAGCGACGTTTCAATCGACCGGCGCACCTGCGCCGCATCATCGGCGAGGATTTCATCGCGCCTGAATTGCGGTGTCTTGCTGATCAGCTTGAAAGATGCAGCCGCCTTGAGTTCACCAAGAACCTGCTCTGATGTGCCATAGGCCGGCGCGGTATCAAGAATGTCGATACCGCGCGTCTTTGCCAGCTGGAGAATGGCATCAGCGTCATCCAGTGAAATCTGGCCCCTGGTGTTTGAAACACCGTAATCGAGACCAAACTGGGCCGTTCCGAGGGATAGCTTTGCCATGCACGTCACACTCTGCTGGAGTTCACATACAACGGCCGGGCAAGCCTATTCGGTTTCCTTGGTGCGGTTGAGCATGTCCAGAAGCCCTTCGGTGCTGAGCCACTCGGTGTTGTTGTCCGAGCTGTAGGAAAAGCCCTGTTCGACCGGCTTGCCCTTTTCACCCAGAACGCTCTTGGTGTAATCGGCGCTGACGGTGAAATTGATGGTCGGCTGAATCACGAAGTGCTCGTCGAATTCCAGCACCAGATGGGAATCATCGGACGGACACATGACTTCATGCAGCTTTTCGCCCGGACGGATGCCGATGATCTTGTGCGGCAGGCCCGGCGCCATGGCGTCGGCCAGATCGGTCATCTTCATGGACGGGATCTTGGGCACGAAAATTTCGCCGCCATGCATGCGCTCGAAGCTCTTGATGACGAATTCCACACCCTGGTCGAGGGTGATCCAGAACCGGGTCATGCGCTCATCGGTGATCGGCAGTTCGGTGGCGTTTTCAGCCAGGAGCTTGCGGAAGAACGGCACGACCGAGCCGCGCGAACCGACCACGTTGCCATAGCGAACAACAGCAAAGCGGGTCGTGTGGCCACCGGCGATATTGTTGCCGGCCACGAACAGCTTGTCCGAGCACAGCTTGGTGGCGCCGTACAGATTGATCGGGTTGGCTGCCTTGTCGGTCGACAGCGCAATCACCCGTTCAACTTCGTTGGCGATTGCCGCGCGGACGACATTTTCCGCACCGTAAACGTTGGTCTTGATGCATTCCAGCGGGTTGTATTCAGCGGCCGGAACCTGCTTCAGGGCTGCGGCGTGGATAACGAAATCAATGCCGCTGAACGCCTGATTGACCCGGTCATAATCGCGGACGTCGCCGATGAAATAGCGGATCTGCGGGTATTCCGATTCAGGAAATGTCTGGCTCATTTCGAACTGCTTGAGTTCGTCACGGGAAAAAATGACCAGCCGCTTGACCTTGTATTCCGACAGCAGCCTCTTCACCATGCGCTTGCCGAACGAGCCGGTGCCGCCGGTTATAAGGATGGATTTGTTGTTAAACATCGGTATTCCCTTGTTAATCCTGTTGGCTCTTCAGCGCGTCGAGACCTGCCCGTCGAAAGGTATGTGTATGTAGACTATTCGCCGCCGCTTAACCCGTGGCAGCAATGAACTCGGTCGTTTTCTTAAGATCGCCAATCCGCAAGATGTCAAGATACCGGGCGACTGCAGCATGCGGGCTTCCGTAAACCATCTGGCGGCCATGATGCAAGAGCAACGCCTTGTTGCAGCGGTTGAGCACAAACGGAACACTGTGGGTAACGATGATAACAGCTTTCGCACGGTCGATGGTTTCTTCCATACGGCGTGCGGCCTTTTGCTGGAACCCGATGTCACCGGCATTGAGCAATTCATCGAGCATGATGATGTCGGGAGCCACGGCCGTCGCGATGGAAAACACGAGGCGGCTCTTCATTCCATCGGAATAGAACTTGTAGGGCTGGTTGATGAACTCTCCCAGCTCCGAAAACTCAACGATGCTCGGATACAGGGCGTCGGCTTCCTTGGTCGACATGCCCATGAAACAGCAGGCCAGCCGGATATTCTCCGAGCCGGACAATTCGTCACGGATGCCCAGGCCGGGGCTCAGCAGCAATGGCTTGGCGTAGAGGGAAATGGCTCCCTCCTGGATCGGCACCAGCCCGTTGATTGCCTTCAGCAGCGTACTCTTGCCGGCACCATTGGCGCCGATGATACCGAGAATATCGCCAGGATAGACGTTGAAGCTGACCCGGGAAACGGCATCGAATGTCGGCGCCTTGCGGAACCTGATCAGATTCTGCGGCGCCCATTTCTTGGCCGGGTTCTTGAACAGCCGGATCGTGACGTTCTCAACCTTGACCGAGGGAACCGGGAGATCGTCGGCATGCCGCTTGCGCCAGGCCGCCGAGGTTTCTTCCGGCAGCGCCGAAAGGATCTGGTCGACTCCCCAGTCGGGGAACCCCTTGATGACCTTGAGGCTATTGTCGAGAAGCCCCACCAGCTTGTCGCTGACCGGAGCGAGGTCGATATCATCGAACGTTGCCAGAAAATCGCAGACCTCGGTCAGGTCACCCGATTCAATGATATTGTTGAGTTCGTCCTGGAGCGTGCCGCTTGCGGCGTGTTCAAGCCCGGTGAATTCACCCTCCAGGCTCCACACATCAAGACCATGTATCAACGCACCCAAATCCGCGGACTCATGGCCCAGAAGGTTGAGTTCAAGCCGATCGCTTTTCAGCTCGCCATCGATCTTCTTGCGGAGCTTGAGGGACCCGTTCACATAAATGCTGACCCGGGTCGGCGAACGCACCAGGGTGATAAAAACCAAACGATCTTCAAGGTGCACAACAGAAGCGGTCTCAACCCAGGTCAACGACTTGTTGCTGACCCGAAGAGAGCGCTGCTTGTCGCCGTCGAGCGAGATGTAGAGATTGTGATCGATATTGGACGAAAGATCGATGAGCATGTGCATCGCCACCGACCCGCTCTGATCAACTGCACCCTGCCAGCTCAGCTTCACCGTCTCACGAGACATCGCCACCATGTGGAAGCCACCTCGATCGATCAGACTTGCACTGCCGTCGCCCTCTACATCAGCGCGGTCCAACCAGTGCTGATCACCATCCTCATAGGTCGAGAGCGTGCGTCTGGCATTGTTGACCTTCAGCAGCCGCTCAAGTTGCGCATTGTAAAGTGCACGGTCAGTCTGGCCACCGAGAGCCAGCTCCCTGATCCGCACACCCATTGCAGGGGCGCCGCCCTGGTTCGTATTAGTATCGTTCATGGTGAACTCCGGCGATCAAATAAACGAAAAGAAGTGCCGGCGGGCGCGACCCAACAGCTTCAACGCCCCAAGGGAACAAAGCAGCCCGATAACTGTAATCAAGATGAGCGGCCAGAGAGGCGGCAGCTCATGTCTGAGTATTATGGCCCGATAGGCTGGCAGAATGTGCGCAAACGGGTTGAGGTAATAGTAGGTAAGATACTGCTCCGGGATCCGCTCCACCGGGTAGATGCCGGGCGACAGGTAAAACCAGATACCGGTGATGACGTTCACACCTCCGGCAAGGTCACGCACAAATGCGCCCGCGGTGGCAAACAGAACGGTCAGAAACATCATGATGGAGAGCTGAGCCATCATCGGAAAGACGAGATAGACGTAGCTGGGATGAGGCGGGTAGCCCATCATCGTGGCGAACAGGAAGAGCACCATCAGCGCGACGAGGAACATCGCGAACTCGACGCCTATATAGGCGAGAATAAGCGAAAACACGGAGAAATTCGTCTGCTTCAGGACAGATGAATAACTGGCAAAGGTCACGGGAGAACCATCAACCGTCTTGGCGAGCCAGCGCCAGAACACAACGGCGATGTAGATGTTCAAGAACTGGCCGCTCGGCAGATTGCCGCGCATCAGGATTTGCGTAAGGAAAAAATACACAAACGCCATGAAGATCGGCTCGATCGCGAGAAAGAAGACGCCAAGCGCTTTCTCGAAAACCTTGCTCTTCATTTCAGACTGAACGATCAGCCGAATTTTTGACCACTCGGATGCAAGCGTGCGCTTGCTTTCCTCCCAGGTCAAAGGCGCATAAGTGCTGCCTTGTGGAGTGATTTTTTTGTATAGGGACTTGTCCAATGGCCACTCCAGTGATCGGCATTTACTTGCCTTTAGAGGTCGGCCAGTCTCTATCACCCGCATTGTCGCCAAGTCAAGGAAAACGCCCCCCCAGCGCAGGCCGTAGCCACAGGGCTGTGGAAGGGTGGATCAGCTGGCAAAACAGGCTTCCGCAGGAGCCTGTTTTATCGCGCCATTCTGGAGCGGATGGCTTGGCTGCAGGCCTCCAGATCTTCGCACTCGTTGACCCAGCTTGCGAACTGGCCAAGCCGAAGACCCTGGTAGGATTGATCCGGAAACCATGAGTGACTGGGTATGCCGGCGCGGCCGGTCTCGGCCAGCAGCATCGAGTTCAGACCGAAGGCAATGTCGGCGACGGCAAACAGTTCCGGCTTGGACAGGCCGGAACCACGCAAGACCATATTACCCTCGTACCGATCGGCAAAAGCGTCCCAGTCATAGGCTTCCGATGGATGCGGACGTATCATCACATGCATCGGCCGCCCCGTGCTTGCGGCCAGTTCCCGCACCAGCGCTACAAGTTCGGCGGCTGCACGGTAAATGTCCCGCTCGTCGGGCTGGTCCCATTGCCATTTCGCGGCATCGGCGAAGCCGTATTCCGAGATGAACAGAACCACGATGGCATCTTGAGTGAGACCCAGTCGCTTGCGAACGTCGAGACCAAGAGCGGTGTCAGCCGGAACCTGGGGCGCCCAAAGCAGCGGGTGCTCAAACGTGACAATCGTGTCCACCGGGCACCCCAGTTCCCGCAGCCGGTCACGGCACCAGGCATCGGGAACGGCGATCATGTCGGGCTGATGGCGCCAGCGGTCGGTTGGCTCATCCCCGGCAAAGCGTTGCCACAGGTTCCAGTAATGATCGACGATGGACGTAACCGGGATGTCTGCCTGACGGGCCGCCTCGATCAGGGCTTTCTCGATCGTGTATCCGGCGGAGGCGCCGACAATCACATGATCGGGGCGATGCAGCTCAAGTGTCTTTCGGGCAATGTCGCGAAGATCCTCGCGCGAAAGCGACACACCGAGGAGCCGGACCTGATCCGCATGGTCTTCAAAATACCGGTCTGCGGGACTTTCAAGCAGTGCCAGCAAAGTGTCGTCAGCCGGACGCCCGTTCAGCAGGCGTGCAATCAGCGAACCGGCGCCCGCCTCCCGCGCGCCGACAAGCAGCCGGGGCGCGCCGAAGGCATCGGCCAGCAAGCTAGCCATCGCGAACGACCTGTCCGGTTTCAAGCGACCGGCGGATCATATCGCCAACACGGACGGTTTCAAATCCGTCCCTGATTGCCGCTCCGTCCCAGGGGCCATTTTTCACGCGGTCGAGGAAACGATCAATCATCGGTTCGAAGAATCCGCGCTTGGCACCATGAATATCGACATACTCGTACGTATCAGGCGCAATAACCGCGTTCTCGTCCTTGAACAGACGCACATTCATGTCGAAGTCGGCGACTTCCAGCGCGCCGCCCGATCCGCGGACCTCGAACACGGCCTCCCGCGAAGTGCCCGACAGCGGCGGCGTGACCCAGGAAATTTCGAGCACTGCATCGACGCCATTTGCAAAGCGCAGATTGGCAATCAGATAATCGTCCTTGTCGCGCAGTCCGGCGCGGGAGCGTGCGAACACCTCGACCACTTCACTGCCGGTCACCCAACGCATGATGTCGACATCATGCGGCGACAGCCAATAGACCAGATCGGTCTTGCCCAACACGCGCTCGGCGCGCTTGCGGTTGGAATTGCGCCTGGCGAAGATATGGCGCACTTCTCCGACTTCGCCGGCATCGACAAGACGCTTCATTTCGGAAAAGCGGGAGCTGTAGCGCAGGACATGGCACAGGGCGCCAAGCTTGCCGGGCCGGTCCAGCAGAGCGACCAACTGGTCGGCCTCGGACATGGACGTGGCGAAAGGCTTTTCCAGCAGGATATGCTGCCCGGCCTCCACTGCGGCCCGCACCGGCTCCACACGCACCCATTCAGGTGTCGTAATGATGGAGGTGGTAGCGGTCGGAAAGTCCTTGTAGGGAGCGGCATAGTCACTGCCCGGATAACCGGCAATACCGTAGCGGTCGGCAAATTCCCTGGTTTTCTCCGGGGTATTGCCGACGACCGCGACCAGTTTGCAATCGGCTCGCTGCGCAATGATGCTGCCATAAATATCGGCCATAAGGCCGGTGCCGATCATGACGATTTCTATGGGGGCGTGGCTCACGAGCGATAGGTGTCCCTGGTGTCGATTTCTTCCAGCAGCTCAATTGCCGCAAGCGAACTTTCAAGCGCGATGGATGACTTGCCGGGCACAAATGCGTTCAGCAGGTGATCCAGTTCCGCATGATAATAGCCGCCATCGAGCTCAACCGTTTCGATTTGCTGACCGGCTTCATCGATACGACCAATGGAATAGAATTCCGGCGTATCGCGAACCAGCGTGAGTGAACCGGCGCTGCCCGACTCCATGTCGAGATGCAGGTGAATGAATCTCGGGCCAAAGGTGATCTGGTGCCTGGCGATATCGTGACCGGCCAGTTCCAGCAGCATTTCCAGCGCATGGATGCCGTAGAAGAACGCGCTGTTGAGGCGCGGGTCCGGCCCCAGATCGGTACAGGCGGCAGGCGCGGAAGCCAGATAGGTGGCCTTCCCCTTTGCACCGTTGCGCACGCTGATCAGTTCAGGGGTAAAGCGCAGCGGCGAGGCTGAGCAGAGCCGGACGCCCTTGGCCCGCGCCGCGTCGATCAGCTTGCGGGCATTGGCGGCGTTCTCGGTGAAAGGCTTGTCAACGAAAGTCGGTACGCCGGCGGTGATCGCTTCCAGTGCGGGTTCGGTATGGGCGTCGGCAAAACGGCCAATGACCATCGCAAAGTCGGCATCCTGCAGTGCTTCCCGCGGAGTCGCGGCGACCTTCTCAATGCCAAGCGCCTGGGCCTTGGCCGCAGTCTGATCCGGGTCTTCGCCCCAGATCGAGGTGACCCTGGCCACCGATGCGAAGGGTGCGTCGGCGCCGTTGATGCGATTGGCGAAAGCTTCGGTGTGGGTGCTGTCGGACCCCAGAAAAGCGATCCGGATCATGGCAGCTTCCAATGGGTTCCGCAGACGTGGCGTGTCCCGGTATCGTCAACGAAATAGTAAACCGTGAACATCTTGCCCGGTTCGATTTCAATGCTGAAAGGATAGCCACAGTCCCAGGTCGGGCTGTCATCACGGATGATGATTTCCTCATCGACCAGCCAGGTCTGGCCGCGATCCTTGCTGATGGCGCAGCGAATGCCATAGGGCGCGCGCCGGTAGCCGTAGGTTGCCAGCAAATCGCCGTTGGACAGGACCATCAGGCTGCCGGGCTGGCCCCAGATTCCGGTCTGCTGGGGTGCGGTCCAGCACAGTCCGCCATTGAGGCTGCGCGCGGTCACCAGGTTGCCCACCATGCCGACGGGCATGAACTGGTCACCGCTGGTGTGATAGGTCTCGTCGGCGCGGATCATCGCCAGCATTTCGCCACCGCCGAGTGAAATCAGCGACGTCTCGTTGTAGTTGATGCCCTGCAATTCGGAGAAACGGCCGTTCTCGTCCGACGCGATGCGGATCGGCTCGCACCAGGTCCGCCCGCGATCGAAAGACCGGACGACCCAGGATATGTCGGAGCGCTGCGGCGCACCGGTATAGACCGGCGCCAGCCAGGATCCATCGGCCATCTCGACAATCGGGTCACGCGAACAGGATCCACCGATCTCGGGCACCTGCTCAACGCCGATTTCCGTCCAGGTCTCGCCATTGTCGGTGGAGCGCATGATCATGTTGCCGACAACGGAAGTCACCAGGCCATGCTCTGCACGATGCGAGAAAATCTTGCGCGGCGGCTCGCCACCCACGGCACTTGTCGGGCGAATATCGAGCGCAACGAAGCGGCAGATCACGCTGCCATCGCTGAGCACCGTCATTGCCGGATCATTGACACCCCAGCGGCCCTTGTAGACCTGACGGCGATTTTCTTCCGGCCAGGTCTGGCCCATGTCGTCAGACGTGATGATGTGGATCGTGCTGTCCGGATCATGATGGGTGGCCACATTGTTCTTGGCCGCATCCGAGCTGAATTTTCCTGCCCGGCGAAAGGCAACCGCCAGTTTGCCGTTGGGCAGGATCACAACATGGGGAAAGGAACAATAGGCGTCGCTTTCGCGATAAATGGTGACGTGCTTCACTTTTTAGCCTCGGAGTGGATCATTCAACATCGGTTTTCGCCCATTTTTGGGCGAACGGACCTCTAAAACGCGAGTTATTTCATCGCTATCTTTCGCACTTATCGGTGCAATAGGAACTTTCTGCAAGCCCGGTTTTGGATTGCTCATGCGGAAGTGCCTGGTTTCTGCCCGGCATCGCTCTCCGGCTTCGAATACATCGCGCCGGCCAGCCTCTGGTGGAGTCCAGACAGCCAGGAGGTGGTTGGCCTGACGAGATAATCGGCAATGCGCTCACTGCTCTGGCCATCATTGGGCCCGTTGAAGCGCCTTATACCGCGCTCCAGAAGCTGCCTCGCCTGGGCTGCGGTCGCCTCGTCAAAAAGCATGGCATGCACCATTTCACCGACACGTGCCGGATCATCACATCCCATGCTCAGTCCCTCGGCGACAAAGTCCACCACGTCCGTCTTCCCGCTGAAATCGCAAATCAGCGTCGGAGTGCCCCTGATTGCGGCTTCAATGGCGATGTTGGACACCACCACAATCAGGAGGTCGCTGGCGCCCAGCAGCTGGCCGATCGGAT
>Ga0209345_10001781_pt1 | contig 24939 bp, 23 predicted proteins | sample Cruoilmetagenom7_FD_187294 | JGI IMG/M metagenome (GOLD analysis project Ga0209345, IMG submission 187294) | Oil polluted marine microbial communities from Coal Oil Point, Santa Barbara, California, USA - Sample 7 (SPAdes) (version 2) | ecosystem: Environmental > Aquatic > Marine > Oil seeps ...
AGCTGATGCTCCAATAACAAAACAATGGACAGTAGTTGATGAAAACAAAAAAAATGCCGATTATGAAAAACAAACACCTGTTATAGCTGATGCTCCAATAACAAAACAATGGACAGCAGTTGATGAAAACAAAAAAAATGCCGATTATGAAAAACAAACACCTGTTATAGCTGATGCTCCAATAACAAAACAATGGACAGTAGTTGATGAAAACAAAAAAAATGCCGATTATGAAAAACAAACACCTGTTATAGCTGATGCTCCAATAACAAAACAATGGACAGCAGTTGATGAAGGCAAAAAAAATGCTCCTTCTTTTTGGACAGTATTAAAAAATGGAAACTTTTTCCAATCAAGCAACATACACAGCGGAAGCAATTTAGGCAGTAATCCTGTTAAACCAGGTACTTACTTGTTAAGCAAGAAAAAATTCAATCTGGAAAATGAACAAATATCTGTAAGTCTGCGATCATGTGATGATGATGCAATAGGATTGATTTTTAATTACCAGGACAAAAATAATTATTACCGATTTTCAATGGACAGCCAAAGAATGTACAGAAGGCTAACAAAAAAACATAATGGAAAGGTAACTATACTATCTGAGGATAATACAAAATACAAACCATGCATATGGTATGATATTAAAATACAAATTGTTGCTAACGGCATCATTATAATTATAATAAATGATGAGCTGATATTTAGTAAAACTGATGATACTTTTTCAAAGGGAAAAGTTGGATTTTACTGCTGGGGAAATGATTCCTGTGAATTTAAAAACTTTGTTTCCAGATAACTCTTAATAATTGAAAAATGGAGAAAAAATAAGATATTGCGATATTTTTTCTAATCTTCCTATATTTCATAATATTAGACTTATATCTCATTATATAGTACCTTGCTAAATAATGATAATATTATCTTTGATCCGGCAAAAGCTTTTTTAAATTTTCCTTTCAAATATATGATCGCAAAAATTTATACTATTATGTTTTAACTTTAATGCTTTCATATACATCAATAAGAAACACATTTTCTGCTGCAAAATCCTACACAATTTTACCTCATGATAACCAATGGCAACATATCATAAGACTATGTCTGCATAAATGTCTTTTAAATTAGCCTAATGAATACTTTTTACCCTGTGTATTTAATTTAAACACTTAAGCAATGGAATAAGTTGATTCACTTTTCTTTCTATGATAAATTATTCATCAAAATTATATAAAATTACAAATTTGGGAATTATTTATGTATTCTAATCAACGAACTATTTCAAAACCTGTTACCTGTTCAGGAATTGGCGTTCATTCAGCAAAAAAAGTGAATATAACTATCAAACCTGCACCTATTAATCATGGAATAAAATTTATCAGAAAAGATCTTCCAGATTGTCCTAGTATATCCGCTACTTACAATATGGTTGTTGACACAAGCCTTGCAACTGTAATCGGTTACAACGGTTTTATTGTTTCAACAATTGAGCATTTAATGTCTTGTTTTTCAGGCCTTTCAATAGATAATGCACTTGTTGAAATGGACTCATATGAAATTCCTATAATGGATGGAAGTGCTGGCCCGTTTACTTCACTTATAAAATCTGCCGGAACAATTGAGCAAGATGGATTAAAATATTTTTTTGTAATTAAAAAACCTATAAAATTAAGCAAAGATGGAAGATCAATCGCCATATATCCGATGAACAGATTTAAGATATCTTATATCATAGATTATGATCATCCTTTAATCCAAAAACAGTCATATTCAATTGAACTTAATGAACAGACCTTTGAACACGAGATAAGCTGTGCACGAACATTTGGTTTTTTAGATGAATATGAATATTTGAAACGATATGGCCTATCCCAAGGATGTTCTCTGGAAAATGTTATTGTGATCGGCAAAAATAAAATACTAAACAGTGATGGATTACGTTTCAAAGATGAATTTGTTCGGCATAAAATTCTTGACTGTATTGGTGACTTATCTCTTGTTGGCATGCCGATATTAGGTCATGTTGTTGCAAAAAAGTCAGGACACGCCTTTAATCATGCCTTGCTTAAAACATTTTTTGAACAGAAAAAATCCTGGGATACATGTACAATTAACGATTTATGCGATATTCCCCACTTTCAGTCAAAACCACTTTCTATATAGAAGACCTTTTTCTTAGAAAAATAACTTTCTGATGTTATATTTAAAACAAAAATTTATTTATGTTTTAAAATAAACATTTTGAACGGATATTTAACTGTTGGGTTAAATCAAAATTATTTTTTCACGATAATTCATTATGATCAAAATAAACTCTACAAAATTAATATCATTTTTCTTAGGTAAAAAATATACGCGACAAAAAATAGAATTTATCATTATAATATTAATAGTTACAGTTGTTAGCCTTTTAACCTATGCAGAAAACAGAATTATTAATTTAGGTACTGATTTCCCTATTTCAAACACCATATTAATGTTTATATTGATAAATATTAATCTGTTGCTTCTTATACTGCTTATATTTCTTGTATTTAGAAATATTGTTAAGCTCTTGTATGACACAAAACGTAAAGTCATGGGTGCAAAACTAAGGATGAAACTTGTCGTTGCATTCATTGCCCTGTCATTGCTTCCGACAATAGTCCTTTTTTTCTTTTCCATTAATTTTATAACTACAAGTATTGAGTTCTGGTTTAATGTTCCTGTGGAAAAAGCTCTTGAAAACTCATTAGTGGTAGGGAAAAGCTTATATTCTTATGTGGACAATAATAACAGCTTTTTCTTAGAAAGGATATCTTATCAAATTAAAACAAAAAAACTTTTATTGTACAATAAAAGAAAAGCCCTTTCCCGATATATTAAAGTCGTCCAGCGAGCTTTTAATCTCCATGGTGTAGAAATATATGCCAAAAATTTCAACAGAATAACATTCGCCCTTTCACCGGAAATTCAAAACCAACATTTTGAAACAATTCAATCTGACATTCTGCGTAAATGCATAAAAACAAAAGTTAAATCTGTTACTCAATGCACCTCTAATGGAGAACTTATAAAAACAATTGCGACAATTCCTTTTGGTGCATCTGGCTCAAACATTACTGGATATGCAGTATTATCGGTTCTTATTCCGCCAGATCTTTATAAAAATATGATATCCATATCCAAAGGTTTTGAAGAATATCAGCACATCAAACTTCTAAAAAAACCAATACAAATAACATATTTTCTAACTCTTTCCATAGTTGCTCTGATTGTAGTGTTTTGTGCGGTCTGGTTTGGTTTTTATCTGGCCAAATCAATTACAGTTCCAATGATGGAACTTGCTGAAGGAACCAGAAGAGTTGCAGAAGGTGACTTGAATTTTCGCATTGATCTTGTGGCTAATGATGAAATCGGAAGTCTTGTAAATTCGTTCAATATTATGACAAGAGATTTGCAGATCAGCAGGGAACAACTGGAATTTTCCGCACGAATGCTTCGCGAACAAAACAGAGAAATTGAAAAAAGACGTCAATATATCGAAATAGTGTTAAAAGATATTTCTGCTGGCGTAATATCCCTTGATGAAAAAGGATTCATAACAACAATAAACAAATCTGCCGAAAAAATGCTTAATCTTAAACCAAAAGAAATCTTATATAAAAAATATGAAAAGCTATTATATGGACAGCATCTTGCTCTTGCAAAAGAAATATTAGAAAATCTTTCAAATTCCAGAGACAACACAACTGTACTGCCATTACGGTTAACAATAGATGGAAAACCTAGAAGTTTTATGACACATGTAAATGCCCTGAAAGATGATAAAGGATATCCAGTTGGCATTGTAATGGTATTTGATGATCTTACTGAAATTGAAAAAGCTCAACGCATGGCAGCATGGCGGGAAGTTGCCCGTAGAATTGCACATGAAGTAAAAAATCCACTAACCCCAATAACTCTTTCAGCGCAGCGTCTGAAACGCAAATATTCACAAAAGCTTAATGAACATGTTTTTGATGAATGCACTCAAATGATCATTGAACATGTGGAACTGATAAGAAATCTTGTTAATGAATTTTCAACTTTTGCAAGATTTCCCCAGGCAATCCTTAAACCATGCGAGTTAACATCAATAATTGAAGAAAGTGTAGCACTTTTCAGAAAAGATCATAACAAAATATATTTTCAAATCAACATAACAGATAATATTCCACTCCTTAATCTTGATAAACAACAGATAAAGCAAGCAATGATTAATCTCATTGACAATGCAATCAGCGCTATACAACTAAATGATGGCTTCATTTCTTTCACACTGACACACGATCCAATTTTAAACATGGTTCGTATAGAAATAGCAGACAATGGAACCGGCATTTCAGACGAAGACAAAACCCGTCTTTTTGAACCTTATTTTTCAACAAAAAAATCTGGTATGGGTCTAGGGCTTACTATAGTAAGCACAATTATTGCCGACCATAATGGTATGATTAGCGTACAGGATAACCAGCCCAAAGGAGCCAAATTTGTTATTGAATTATACGTTTAAAAGAAACTCTTCTGACAACAACAATTGGGAAAAAGGAGTTTATGTCTATGTTTCCATCAATATTAATTGTAGATGATGAACCTTCCATCCTCAGATCTTTAAGTGGTTTACTTGCAGATGATGGCTTTGAAGTTAGCACAGCTGCAAATGGATATGAAGCCTTGAAAGTGATTGAAGCAGAATCGCCAGATCTTGTATTATTAGACATATGGATGCCAGGAATCGATGGAATAGAAACATTAAAAGAGATCAAAAAAGATAACCCTTTTATACAGGTTATAATCATAACAGGACACGGAACAATTGAATCAGCTGTAAAAGCAACAAAACTCGGTGCATTCGATCTTATTGAAAAACCCCTTTCAATAGATAAAGTTGTTTTGGCAATAAATAATGCGCTAAATTTCAGACGACTTGAAGAAGAAAACAGATACCTTAGAAAAAAAGCAATAGAAAAGCATTCAATAAACGGCAACAGCCCTCCCACATTAGCTGTAAAAAAACAAATTGCAGTTGTAGCCCCAACTGATGCCTGGGTACTTATCAGAGGAGAAAATGGAACAGGAAAAGAACTTGTAGCACGTACAATACACCAGCTTAGTTCAAGAGTGGATCAACCCATAATTGAGGTAAACTGCGCTGCCCTTCCAGATGAATTTGTTCAAACCGAACTTTTCGGGCATGAAAAAAGAGCTTTTAAACATGCAAAAGGCATAAAAAGAGGCAAGTTTGAATTGGCTAACAATGGAACAATTTTTTTTGATGAAATTGGCGATATGAGCCTAAAAACCCAGGCAATAATTCTTAGAGTACTCCAGGAACAAAAACTGCAAAGGGTTGGCGGAAGCAGAATTTTAAATATAAATGTCAGAGTAATAGCTGCTACAAACAAAGATCTTGAAAAAGAAATTAAACTCGGGAACTTCAGAGAAGACTTATATTACAGGCTGCATGTTGTACCTATTGATATTTCACCCCTTAGAGACCGTACAGGAGATATTCCTTTGCTTGTTGAAACATTTCTTAATGAGCAAGCTAAACAAAACAAGTGCGATAGAAAAAAAATAGATAAAAAAGCTCTGGAAATACTTTGCAGCTATTCATGGCCAGGAAATGTAAGAGAATTGAAAAATCTTGTGGAAAGGCTGTCAATCACTTCACAAAGTGATATAATTAATGTTTCTGATATCCCTTCACAATATCATTCTGGAATTGTCAAAAATATTGAAACAGAAGAAAAACTATTTTACTGTAATGACTTGAAAAATGCTAAAAAAAGATTTGAAAAAGAATTTATCATAAGAAAATTTAATAAACACAATAACCAAATTGCTAAAACAGCAAAAGCAATTGGAGTAACTCAGCACTATCTGCAAAAACTACTTAAAGATATTAAAAATTAAAAGTTCATAAGAATAGGAAAAATCAAAGTAAAATGACATTACGTATTATAGGGGGACGTTTAAAAAAAAAAAAACTACAAAGCATTAAGGGCAAAAAAATACGGCCCACAGCTAACAGGATAAAAGAATCAATTTTCAATATATTGTCTTATCGTGTAACCAATTGTGATGTGCTTGATCTTTTTGCAGGAACAGGTTCTCTTGGGATTGAAGCTTTAAGCAGAGGAGCAAAGTCTGCTGTATTTATTGACAACAACAAATATGCCTTGTCTTTAATAAATCAAAACATACAATTGTGCTCTCTTTTTACGAGTACAAAAATTATCAAGTTAAATATTGTAAAAGGCATAAAACATATGATACAGATCAACCCAAAAGCAGATCTTGTTTTTATGGATCCACCGTATGATAAGAATATTATTGAGCCAACTCTTTACAATCTGCACAACAGCAGTTATCTTGTTTGCGGTGCCATTATAGTTGTGGAACACAGCACATGCGAAAACATTGCAAATCAAGATTCCCATTTTTCAATTACAGACCAAAGAAAATATGGAAAAACAGTTGTTTCATTTTTGAAATATATGCTATAGAAACATTCATCTTAAAGTAGTTCAAAGATAACTTTTTTACTATTTTTCTTAAGCCATAACTATAATTAGGAACTTTTTCGAAACAAGTATTTAATAAATTTAAAATCAGGTAACTTATCAAATGAAAAAAATTGGAATATTTCCAGGATCATTCGATCCTGTCACAAATGGACACATAGATATAATAAAAAGAGGGGTTAAACTTTTTGATAAAGTAATCATTGCAATATTGCTCAACCCTGCTAAAACATTTATGTTTAACCTTGATGAAAGAGTTGATTTGCTCAAAAACAGTCTGCAAGACATTTCAAATATTGAAATTGATTCATTTGATGGACTACTAGTTGATTATGCTGCCAAACGAAATGCCAAAGCCATATTGCGTGGAATGAGAGCTGTCTCTGACTTTGAATATGAATTTCAGATGACTCTTATGAATCGCAAGTTAAACAAAAACATAGAAACTGTTTTTCTTATGACAGATATGCAATGGATTTTCACTAGCTCCTCAATGATAAAAGAAGCTGCTAGTTTTGGAGGCGATATTAACGGTATGGTTCCATCTGTGGTTGAAAAAAAAATAAAGGAAAAACTTGGATTTTCTTAAATGGATAATTTATTTATAAGTATTGTAGTTATAAGATACCAACTCGCACAAAAATATTTTTTAATAAGATTTATTGATTTAAAAAAGCTTTTCTCATACTTTCAAGTTAGTTTAAGATCTCTGCCCGAAAACTTTTCACAATATTAGTTAGCATAGTATCCAGATTGATTTCAGGTTCAAACCCTATTAATTGCCTGGCTCTTTCAATGTTTGGAACCCTGCGCTGCATGTCTTCAAAATCCTTTTCAAATGCCTCATCATAAGGAACTAATTGTATAGCAGATTTTGATTGGGTTTTATCGATTATTTTCTTAGCTAAATCAAATATTGTTATCTCTTGAGTTCCTCCAATATTAATAATTTCTCCAATAGCCCTGTCATTATCCATAAAAGACATAAGTGCTGTAACAACATCTGAAACATAAGTAAAAGTTCTTGTTTGCTTCCCATTGCCATAAACAGTTAATGATTCATTGTTTAGAGCCTGGGTGACCAATCTTGGTATTACCATGCCATAAGCTGCAGTTTGTCTAGGGCCTACTGTATTAAAAAGTCTTGTTATAATCACCTTTAGTCCTTTTGTTCTATTATATGCAAGGGCAGTAAACTCATCAATAAGTTTTGAAGCAGCATAACTCCATCTAAACTTACTTGTTGGTCCATATATAATATTGTCTGTTTCAGTAAGTGGAGAATGGATATGTTTGCCGTATACTTCGGAAGAAGAAGTTATCAATATTTTTTTCTTAAACCTGAAACAAAGCTCTAAAACCTTTTCTGTTCCATGGATATTGGTTTTCATGGACTTTAATGGATTGCTTAAAATATGTTTAACACCCACAGCCGCTGCCAAATGAAAAACAACATCACATATACCAACAAGTTCCACCATTTTTTTATGATTAAATATGGACTCTATGTTTACAAAAATTTTGTCTTTAAACCTATCGTTTTCTGTAAAATGTTCGATATTATTTATTGAACCTGTGGATAAATCATCAATAATATATACCTCATCGCCTTTATTCAGATATGCCTCAGCTAGATGAGAACCAATAAAACCCGCGCCTCCTGTTATTAATACTCTCATTTATATCTCCTTTAAACATCTATTGGCATTTATTTTAATGATCTCCACAATTATGCGCCTGGATTTAGATTAGATTTGTTTGACAGCCTGTTACAAAACGCAATTTATCCAAATTTATGCGTTATAAAATCAATTTGATCCTCTTAAATACTACCTGTATGCCTGTGGTCAAATTAATTTTCCGCCTTGAACTTGAAAAAATTTTCATTCCGTAACATCCTGTCGATCTGGAACTAAAATGTCTACATGAGAAAACTATTCTGTCTTCCGCTCTTATTATTCTTTCAAAAAAAGCGAATGATATTCTGATTCTTTTAAATGGTTTTTAAGGATTCTGGAAACCATCGTGAAAATCTCATTTAGTTCATCGTCATCAAATTTTTTTATAATTTTATTCATGAGTGTATCATCAGAAAATTTTTGAAGATAATATATAACTGTGTTTTCATCAGTGGCTCGGTTTAGTCCAAACCCTACAAAACCATTATAATTTTCAACAAAATCATGTGTATGTTTCGTCATTATATTTTTATCTTTCTTTTGTTAAAATAAAAATTACCATAAAGTCATAAAACAACTTCCTTCAGACTTTATTAAATATGTTTCACACGTTGATAATTGCTTTGAGTAAAGATTTGCCTTTTTTCTAACCTTTCCTGCAACACTAATCAACCACTTTTTTCTTCTATATGTTTTTCTTAAGAAGCCTTTCTGGCCTTCATGATAAGCCAAATAAAGATTAAAAGCATCATTTTTTTTAATACTGCAAGTAAAAAAGCTTAAGTTACAATACCATCCGATAAAATCAACTGCATCATCAAAGTTATCCCTTTTCGCACCTCTGTTGCTGGTATCTTTTTTATATTGTTCCCATGTTCTATCAATTGCCTGTGAATAGCCATAAGCAGAAGATAGTCGAAATCCCGGAAAAATAAAAAGGCATGACTTTCTTGGTGGCCTGGCATTAGCCTTAAACCTTGATTCATGATACATGATGCTCATCAGAACCGGAATGGGAACACCCCATTTTTTACAGGAAGCATAAGCACTTTTGTACCATTTTTTGTTCTCTTTAAATATTGTGCATATGGTGTCTTTGTCTTTAGGAATATAGCGAAAATGCAAACAACTTTGAAGACAAATACCTACCACAAACAAAAAAAATATACCAGCAACAATTCGCATAAACCGCCAATAGATGATTGCAACCATGATTAGTACTGCTAAAGTATACTACATTTGCTTAATCATGGTATATTTTTCTAAACATAAAAATTTGCACAAGGTATTTGTGTTATTTTTATGTCACTTTTGATTAGAAGTTTTATAACAAGTCTGCTAAATAATGTATATTAAAAATAGGAATTTTTCAATGAAAATAAAACATGTGTGTGCTTCCGTAAAGTTAATTTTAAAATCAAAATATCGCAAAAAATCTTTTACCAAACAAGTTAAATACAATTTCGGTCATCGGTTTTAAATATTGACAATTGTCGACAAGTATATTATCGATATGTACTGATTTAAAATATTAAACTAGGCAAAGTATTATTATCATTATAAATAATAAAAAACATGACAACTAAAACAGCTTCAAAAAATAGCCAGGTCACTATAAGCATTGAAAAACCTGTTTCCATGGTGGATCAAATACGAAAAACTTTGTCTGATGCAATCGTTAATGGCAAACTCTCACCAGGGCAGCTTATTAAAGAAAAAGATCTGCAAAAATGGTTTGGTGTAAGCCGCGCCCCAATCCGCGAAGCCATAAGGCTGCTTGAAGCAGATGAACTTGTTGTTGTTGACGCATACAGGAAAAAATACGTCCGTCGCATAACATTTGAGTATTTAAACGACATCATTCCCATAGCAGCATGTCTTGAAGGTTTTGCTGCCCGATCGGCTCTTAAGTTCATGACAAAAAAACAGTTAAAACTTCTAGAACAGATCAATGATAATATGGAATATGCATACACTAAAAAAAAATATGTTGAATGTGCTAAGCAAAATTTCACATTTCACCAAACCTTTATAAGAACGGCTCAAAATAAAGCTCTCAGACGAGCTGCCAAGTCAGCAACAAAACCAATAATCTGGTTTTGGATAACTCAAATTTATTTTAAACAATCAAATATAATACTTTTATCTATTAAAGAGCACAAGGCAATAATTGAATCATTTAAAAATGGAAATGCCAATGAAACAGAGCAAGTCGTACGTAATCATATTCTCAACATACTGGGCAGATCAATTGAAGGTTCAAAATTTGATGAAAATGGAGATTTTATTTATCAGGATGTATCAGGCATTTTTAGTAAAAAAACATAATGCTATGCACAATATTTAAGGAATATTTTTGTGGAACAAAGCAAAATATAATAATAGATACTAAAAAAATCACTTGGGTTTTTTCTCATTTGAATAACGCTAATTACTCTATGTTTATTACAGCTTAAGGAAAATACAATGTCTTTACCGTTAAAAGGAATTAAAATTCTTGATTGTTCAGCATTGCTTCCAGGGCCCTTTTGCACAATGATGCTTTCAGAACTTGGCGCTGATGTAATAAAGGTCGAAAAAGCCGGGACAGGTGACTTCATGTCACTTGTATCCCCCTTTTTCTATAATTATTTAAACGGTAACAAAAAGCTAATAACCTTAAATCTCAAGCAGAAACAAGGTGTTGAGATATTACTCAAATTAGCTGAAACTTCTGATGTTTTTGTTGAAGGATTCAGGCCAGGTGTTGTAAAAAGATTAGGAATTGACTTTGATAGCATTAAAAAGGTAAACCCTTCAATCATATACTGCTCTCTTTCAGGATATGGCCAGTCAGGGCCTTTAAAAGATATGCCAGGCCATGATATAAATTATCAGGCAGTGGCTGGTTTATTCAGTATTTCAGGAGATCCTGACGCAGGTCCTGTATTTCCATCAGGAATTCAGACTGCAGATATAGCAGGTTCAATGTTTGCATTATCAGCCATCCTGGCATCTCTTCACAAACCAAAAAATTCACCGGCCCAGTTGCTTGACGTCTCACTTACAGAAAGTATGGCAATGTGGATGCTACCTCGTTTTATGGAATATATTGACAGGAATAATCCTCCTAAGGAAATCCTTATGGGAAGAGGGCCCTATGGCATTTTCAAAACAAGCGACGGTAAATATTTAAGTCTTGGTATAGTTGAAGACCATTTCTGGAATAATTTCTGTAAACTTCTCGGGTTTAATGACTGGGCATCTGATAAATCTTTGTCAGGATGGATTACTCGTAATGACAAACGGGAAATGATAGTTCCCAGACTAAAAGATGCAATCTGTAAAAAAGATCTTAACTATTGGCTTACAGAGTGTGCAAAGCATGACATACCTGCTGCTCCTGTTAACGATTTTACAAACTGGATGGATGATCCCCAGTTAAAACACAGAAAATTTATTCCCACTACAGCAGATGGCAGCATTGATGAAAATAACTTTAGAAGGTTTCCTGTAAATTTCTCAACACAAAAAAGAGAAAATATAGAAAAAAAAGCAAATTTGGGAAGAGATAATGAAACAATTTTTGCACATCTTGGAATAAATGCAGCTGAAATAGACAAGCTAAAAAAAAATAAAACCATATAATTATATAATGCCTTGATTAGAAAACTATCAAAATATTAGCTAGTTTTCTTCTATCAAATATGTATGTTTTTACATCTTTATTTAAAAAAACTTTGTTTTATAAAGGAGATTGTTGTACAAAAATGGACTTAAAAGTTAATAAAAAAGTTGCCTTTATTACAGGCGGCGGAGAAGGCATCGGAGAGCTTGTGGCAACAATGCTTGCAAGCGAAGGCGCAGATATTGCTGTTGCTGATATGGATGCTTCAAAAGTTGAAGCTACAGCCAGTAAAGTAAAGGAAATAGGTTCAAAAAGTCTATGGTTTCCTGTTGATGTTACAGATCAGAAACAGGTTTCAGAGGCTGTGCAAAAAACTGTCAGTGAATTCAAAAGAATTGACATGCTGGTTCATATACCTGGCAGAGGAGAAAGAAAACCATTTATTAAATCTGAAAAACCTGATTGGGATTTTTCCGTTAACCTGAATCTTTATGGCCCACTTTTTTCAGCCAAAGCAGTATTACAACAAATGGTTGAACAAAAAAGTGGTTCCATGGCATTTATTGTTTCAGATGCCGGCAAAATTGGTGAAAGCAACAATCCTGTTTATTCAGCCGCAAAAGGTGGAGTAATCGCTTTTAGCAAGGCAATAGCAAAAGAGCTTGGCCGCTATAATATAAGAGCCAATTGCGTTGCACTATCTGCTATGAATACCCCAGGAGGTCTAAAATTCAGAGAAACAATGTCAGAACTTTTAGGTAAAGAAAAAGCTGAACTTGAAAAAAGAATTCTTGCAAATTATGCTATACGCCGTTTCGGGACACCTCAAGATGCTGCTGATGCCCTTTGCTTTCTGGTATCAGAAAGAGCATCATGGATAACAGGGCAGACTCTTAGTGTCAATGGCGGCTACTCTATGGCATAAAAGGAGCTTATCAAATGGATTGCGAAATGATTCTGTATGAAAAAAAAGATGGCATTGCTACGATCACTTTAAATAGAAAAAAAAAACGCAATGCAATAAATATTCAAATGCGAGATGAGATAATCCATGCACTTGAAGATTCAAATAACGATGAACAGATAAGAGCTTTAATAATAACAGGCGGAACAGAAGTGTTTTGTGCCGGAGCAGACATAAAACATCCTCCGACTCCTGCTACTTTATGGGATAAAATTACTCCAAAAAGAACTTACAGCTATTACCACATGATAGAAGATATGGGAAAACCTGTCATAGCCGCAATTGCAGGGTATTGTCTTGGTGGAGGTCTGGAGCTGGCCTGCACATGCGATATACGAATTGCCGCAGATAACAGCAAAATTGGTGATGCACATTCACGTATTGGAGTGATTGGAGGAGGAGGATCAACCCAGCGCATTACACGCCTTATAGGAATAGCAAAAGCAAAAGAACTCATATTTAGTGGTGAGCCTGTTGACGCTGTAGAGGCTGAAAAAATAGGCCTTGTAAACAAAGTTGTTCCAGCAGATAAACTTCTTTATGAGGCAAGAAAACTTGCCGATCTTTATAAATCAAGACCTCCTTTTGTTCTTAAGCTTGCAAAATATGCAATAGATAGCGGTTATGAGATGAATCTGGCTCAAGGACTTGACTATGAGGCAAAATGTGCCTCAATTGTAAGTTTTACAGAAGATCATAAGGAAGGCATGACAGCTTTTGTTGAAAAAAGAAAGCCTGTTTTTAAAGGAAAATAAAAAAAAATTAACCGGAATCAATGATATTAATTATTATATGAAAAATGATTACGTTAAAATTCCATCTTTTATTTATTATCAACTCATGATACGTTTTTTATTATTAATATTTAGATTGGAATTATAATTATAATTGATTTGATTTATTACAGGGGATATAACACATGGGTAATGATGCAAAAAAACAGGTTCGACTCAGAGATGACTTCTGGACTCCGGATGTCAAAGGAGAAAAGCCAAAGCTGCTTGGCAGCAAATGTGAAGCCTGTGGGGAATATTTTTTCCCAAAAAAAGAAAAAAACTGGTGTGTATACTGCCAAACAAAGGCATTAACTGACGTAACATTAGGTCGTGAAGGTAAACTTGTAAGCTACAGTGTAGTGATGCAACAACCTGGAGGTGGATTTTATAAAGGGCCTGTGCCGTATGCATATGGTCAGGTAGATTTACCTGAAGGAATCAGGATTGTCACTCTTTTTGAGGTTGACAATTTTGATGATCTAAAGGTTGGAAAAGATGTTGAGCTTGTAATATCCAAACTATGCGATAACGAAGACAATAATGAAGTGCTTACCTTCAAGTTCAGGCCTATAAATTAACAATTAGAAAATTATCATGGTGAATAATATGAGAGAAGTTGTCGTAGCAGGCATAGGCCTCACAAAATGGGGAGTACATCCTGACAAGGAATGTTATGACTTAGGAAGCGAAGCCATTTTATCTGCTCTTGATGATGCCGAAATGGAATGGAAAGATATCCAGGCAGCATTTTGTGGAAGTGTTTATCAAGGAACAGGCTCAGGCCATCAGGCAATAAAAGAGGTGGCTTTAACAGGCATACCCATAGTAAATGTTGAAAATGCCTGCTCAAGCGGGGGGTCTGCTTTCAGGCTGGCCTACCAAATGGTGGCCACAGGTTTGCATGACGTGGTTCTGGCTATTGGAATGGAAAAAATGCCAAAGGGACCAATACCAAGTACAGCTTTTAGACCATGGGAACTGGCATCAGGCTTCAATGTACAGATGGCCAATTATGCGAACGAAACAGTGGAATATATGGAAGAAACAGGCGCAACTGTTGAGGATTTTGCACTGGTAACTGTTAAAAACAGAAAAAACGGTGCAGAAAATCCCAATGCACGTTTTCAAAAACCTGTTACTGTTGAAGATGTACTGAACTCACGAATGGCTGCATCCCCTTTAAGGCTTTTTCACTGCTGCCCACTGGCAGATGGTGCTGGTGCAATGATTTTATGCAGCACAAATAATGTAAAATCACCCAAAAGAGCTGTAACAGTAGCAAGTACAGTACTTATTTCAGGACTTTACGGTGAAGGATCTTTAGGAGGTGGAGTAAGCACAAGTTTAAAACATACCCCAAAAAGAGGGATAACTCAACTTTCTGCGAAGCAAGCCTTTGAAGAGGCAGGTTATGGCCCTGGGGACATACAAGTTCTCCAGGCATATGACACAATGGCTCCAGCTGAATTATGGGATATTGAAAAACTTGGCTTTTGTAAAACCGGAGACGCTCCAAAACTAATTAGAGAAGGACATTTTAATATAGGTGGAAAACTTCCTGTCAATACTGACGGAGGCCTGATGTCACGCGGTCATCCTCTTGGAGCAACAGGTGTCGGTCAACTTTGTGAACTTGTAACACAGCTTCGCGGTGAAGCCGGTACAAGACAAGTAAAAGGCGCAAAAATTGGCATGGCACATGCAATGGGAGCAGGGCCTAACAGTTCTGTTACAATATTAAAAAAATAAGTAACTTAAAGTTTTGCTTGCCATAAAAATAAATTCAATGATTTAAAGGATAGTTATGAAAATACTAGCTATTAACGGCAGTCACAGAAAAGGCAAAAACACAGCTAAAATGCTTTCAATAGTGCTTGATTCTGCTAAAAGCTGCGGAGCCAGCACTGAACTTCTAGAACTTACAGATTATAATATAAATTTTTGCAAATCCTGTAATGCCTGTCTGGCTGAACCAAAATGCAGCATAAAAGACGATATGGCTGTAATTGGTAAAAAACTTATAGAAGCTGACGGTATTGTAGTTGGATCTCCTGTATACTGGATGAATGTAACAGCAGTTATGAAAAACTTTATTGACCGCACACGCTGGATGCACATGCGGGAAAACCTTTTGGAAGGTAAAGTGGGGGCAGCTGTAACCCATGCAGGACTGAGAAATGGAGGACAAGAAGTAACCCTGCAAATACTTGAACACTTTTTACAGGGACATGATCTGTTCATTGTAAATGGAAGAGGAGCAAAAGAGCCAATTTTTAATTGTGGCGCCATGGGCACCATGAGCAAAATTTTTTCTGATGGAAAGCTTAAATACTATAAAAGTGTGCTTGAAGATGAAGTTACTGTCCATATTTGTAAACAAATGGGTATTAATATGGTCAACTTGATAAAACGTCTAACAATTGCTTGAATTAACTGATACACTAAAATAGTGTATCAGTTAATTCACATATAAAACACTTTTTACTTACTTTTTATAATTTTTTTTTTAATCTAAACAAAAGGAGATTGAATATGAGATTTAAAAATAGAGTTGCTATAGTTACAGCTTCTGCTGGAGCAGGTATTGGAAAAGCAACAGTTGAAGCTTTTGCAAGAGAAGGAGCCAATATTGTTGTATCTGACACACATGAAAAAAGAACAATAAAAGTAGCAGAAGAGCTATCAGAAAAGTACGGAGTTGAAGCTTTACCTATTGCTTGTGACGTAAGCCAGAAAGAACAGATTGATGCATTAGTTGAAAAAACCATTGATAAATTTGGCAGAATTGACATCCTTGTTAATAATGCCGGCCGTGAAACACTCGCACCAGCAAAAGATTTAACTAATGAGCAGTGGCGCATGGTTGTTGGTGTTTGCCTTGACGGTACATTTATGTGCACAAGAGCTGTTTTGCCACAGATGATAAAACAAAACTTTGGACGGCTGATTCATCTTTCATCAGTTGCAGGCTTTCTTGGAGCTGACGACGGACAAAGTCATTATTGCGCTGCAAAAGCTGGAATACTAGGTTTTTCACGTGCAGTGGCAGCTGAAAATGCAAAATATGATATTACATCAAATTGCATAGCACCAGGACTTATCATGAATGAGTTTTTAAAAAGAATTTATCCTGAAGATGCACTTAAAGCAATGGTGCAAATGTGTCCTAAAGGAAGAGCTGGTATACCTGATGATATTGCAAATGGGGTTCTTTTTTATGCCCAGGAAAACTCAGGATTCATTACCGGAGATATTATGACAATTTCAGGTGGTCTTTATATGCATGCATAGCGCAAAATTTCATTGATATCTTTTTTACTTAAGTTTTGTTTTGCTAAAAAACTTAAGTAAAAAAGATTTGCTTTATTGTTTTATGCTTACTGCAAAGCATAAATTTTCTAATTGTTTTTTTGCTTTAATCATTTAGCTTCTCTTCATGCAAATCGACAAACACATATTCTATTAATATCGAAAAATATAAAGCAACCGCAAAAATATTTTGATCCTGTTCATATCTTTTTTTGTTGTAACTGCAACTTAAGTATACCAAATTATTTTGGTGTACTTTTTTATTATTGAAAGGAACAATGTAAAATGAATAATTGGGCAAAACAAAAAGACAATTTTACTTTGCCTGCCAATGAAGGCACAGACAAGCTTTGCTCCCTTAAAGATGCAATCCGGGAAATGGTCAAACCGAATATGTATATTCATTTCGCACAAACAGGGGCGCGCTGGCCAACAGCTGCCATCTTTGAAATAGCAAGGCAATTTTGGGGAACAGACCCAAAATTTACACTTGTAGGGATTTCCATGAATTTTCCGCAATCGGTTTTAGTTCACGGAAAATTAGTAAAAAAACTAATATCAAGTTATTTTGGTGAACCCTATCTTAGACCAGGCCCTAATGGTGTATTTCAAAGAGCTTTTAGAGAAAATACACTTGAATTTGAAAACTGGTCAATTTTAACATTACCATTAAGGTTTGAAGCAGCAGCCAAAGGGCTTCCTTTTATTACAACAAATTCTCTTATCGGAAGCAGCATGGAAAAAGATAACCCTGATTCATTCAAAGTCATTGACGACCCTTTTGGATCAGGTAAGAAAGTTGGAATACTAAAACCAATAGCACCAGATATAAGCATTCAATTCGGTGTGGCAGCTGATAAATACGGAAATACTTTACTTTGTCCTCCTGTTGCAGAAGATACATTCGGAGCAATGGCAAGCAAAAATGGAGTAATTGTCATGGCTGAAAATCTTGTGGATACTGCATTTATAAGAAAGCATTCACACCTTCCATTTCTTCCAGGAGACTATGTTAAAAAAGTATGCCACGTACCCTTTGGAGGTCATCCTTCAGGACTGTCCAAAATAGGCATGCCAGAGTTTGATGGTTATACTGAAGACAAAGAAAAAGTTGATGAAGTCAGAATGGCTACAAAAGACCCGGAAAAAATAGAAGCGTGGATACAAGAATGGGTCTTGGGATGTAAAGATCATGGAGAATATCTAAAAAAACTTGGCAGAAAAAGGCTCCTTCTTCTAAAAGGGCTAAGCGCTCCTAACAGTTGGGAAGCAGATATTAATGAATATGATTTCAAACCGCCAAACGAATATAATAAAACTGAAAGGATGCTTGTTTTTGCTGCCAATACGATTCAGAAAAAAATTTTAAAAGCCGGGCATCATACAGTTTTGGCAGGGGCTGGAATGGCGAACCTTGCTGCATGGCTTGCTGTTTTTCATTTAAAGCAAACAAAATATGATGTTGAACTCATGGCTGAAGTTGGCATGTATGGATACAATCCCCGGCCTTTTGATCCATCACTTTTTAATCAATGTAATTTTTATACATGCAAATCAGTCAGTAATATTCCAACTGTTATGGGACTTTATATGAGCGGTGCCAATAACCAATGTGTAGGCATAATCGGTTTTGGTCAAATCGATATGTATGGAAATGTCAATACAACTCTTATTCCTGGCAAAACTTATATAGCAGGCTCTGGCGGGGCCAATGATATTGCAAGTTCAGCAAAAGAAGTAATAGTAATTGGAACACAAAGTAAACGAAGATTTCTTGATAAAATCCCGTATATTACTTCACCTGGCACACTGACTAGAATTCTTATAACAAATCTTGGTATTTATGAGAAAAAAACTCATAAAAGTGAGTTTGTTTTAACCGGATACTTTAACGACCCTGATCTTGGATCAGAAGAGAAAATTGTTCGTAACATTAAAGACAATTGTGGATTTGACCTGAAAATTGCTGAAAAACTTACACTGCTGCCTGAACCTTGCCTCGAAGATATTGAAATGCTTCGGTACTGGGATCCTAACGGTTATTTTCTTGAGGTGTAACTAAAGCACTTTTATATAAAAACTGTTTAGTAGTTTGTAAATTTCAGGAAGGTCTGGATATTCCTTTGAATGCTGCAAGATAATATACATTTTTCTTGTAAAAAAATAAGGTTAATTTGTTAACATATTACAGCTTAACCCTGCAACTACAGTTTCCAAATCGCATACAATATATTTGAATATGTGATTTTTTATAGACTTTTTCCAAGCCTATAATTTGGAAAACCATATAAGTGACACTACAGAGTTAAGCTATATTTATATCTTTATGGGAGATTAATATGGATTTCAACTTTACAAAAGAACAGCAAATGCTTGAAAAGTCAGTTAAAGAGTATATTAGAGATAAAATTGCACCTGTTGCCCAAGAATATGATAAAAAAGGGCCCATGTCAAAAAAAAATGCGCATAAATTCTTAAAGGGACTTATTCCATTCGGATATATAGGAACTCTTGTACCAGAAGAGCTTGGAGGCCCTGGCCTTACTCATGTTGAATGGGGAATCATTTTTAAAGAGCTGAGAAAAGCCTATGCGTCTCTTGGAGGCATTACAGGCATAACTTCCAGCGGCTGTGCATCAATTGCAAATTGCAATAATGAATATCTGAAAAAAAAGTATCTTCCGCCTCTTTTAAAGGCCGATAAAATTATATGTATGGGAATAACCGAACCTAATGCCGGTTCTGACCCATCCGGAATTGAAACAACAGCAGTTTTAGATGGGGACAATTACGTTGTAAATGGCACCAAAGTATTTATTTCCAATGGTACCATAGCTGATTACTGCGTTTTAGTTGCTGTTATCCGCTCATCAGAAGATGATAAGGGAGCAATCGGACAACTATTTGTAAATATAGAAGAATCACCATTCAAGTCCACAGAAATACCAAAGATTGGAGTAAAATCATTTCCCACATCAGAGCTGGTTTTTGAAAACTGTAAAGTACCAAAAGAAAATGTCATCTGGCCTGCAGGAGAAGGATTTAAAAATATACAAAAAGCCTTAACATTTGCACGCTGCAATGCTTCTATTTCAGCAGTAGGAATTGCTGAAGCAGCTTTTGAAGCAGCTGTTGCCCATGCAAAACAAAGATCTCAATTCGGAAAAGTTATTGGAAAATTTCAAATGATCCAGCAACTGATTGCAGAAATGGCTACTGAAATAGATGCCGGCAAACTTCTTGCCTTCAGAGCCCTTAAGCTTCTGGATGAAGGTAAACCATGCCGCAAGGAATCATCTATGGCAAAGGCTTATACTACAGAAATGGCAATACGAGTTACTTCAAAGGCAATCCAAATACACGGAGCATATGGTATCTCAGAAGAATATCCACTTGAAAGATATTTCAGAGATGCAAGAGTTTTTACGTTCCTTGATGGAACCACACAAATCCAGCAGCTGATTGTATCACGGGAAATACTTGGCCTTTCTGCGCTGAAATAGTCAAATTATATAGCATTTTTTACTATTTTTTGTTACTATACCATCTTTTAGTGGTACTTGGAGCAAGAATTTAATAAGTGAAATCCACCAAATTCTTGCCCCTTGATATTTAATTTTGTATTATAAGTTTTAATTTTTAAATTGTAGGATAGGTGTATGCAGAGACCTTTAGAAGGAATTAGAGTTATTGATTGTGGAATATTTCATGCTGGACCTGGCGCTTCAGCTATATTAGGTGATCTTGGGGCTGAAATAATCAAAATTGAGCAACCAGTATTTGGAGACCCCATCAGATTGGCAAATAAAATTGGCAGTCTTTCATTTGATCTATCTGATAATAGAAATCTTTTTTGTGAAGGAGCAAACAGAAACAAAAAAAGTATTACAGTGAATCTTTCAACCACAAAAGGCCAGGAAATTGTTTATCAACTGGTGAAAAAAGCTGATGTTTTTATGACCAACATGCGTAAACCTGCTGTCGAAAAACTCAATATTACATATCCTATAATTCGTGATATAAACCCAAATATAATATATGCATCAATTTCTGCATACGGAGAAAAAGGGCCAGATAGCGATAAAGGGGGATTTGATTATCAAGGACAGGCCAGATCAGGATTAATGTATTGTATAGGTGAAAAAAACATGCCTGAAGCATGTCAGTTTGGCCTAATGGATCAGGCAACTGCTATCAATACATGTTATCAAATAATAACAGCACTTTTAGCAAGAGAACGCCTGGGCGTTGCGCAAAAAGTTTCTGTTTCCATTTTAGGGTCATCCATGGCTTTGCTTTACTTTAATATTTTTACATCCCTAATAGGAGGCCCTGAAATACATAGACACAACCGTATGCAGGAAAATCCCTTAAGAAACAGCTATAAATGCAAAGATGATCGCTGGATCATGATGACCATTTTCCCAAAAGAAAATGTATGGGAATCTTTTTGTCAGGCCATAAACCATACAGAGTTCATTGAGGATACACGCTTTAATGCTAATGATAAAAGGATGGATAACGCAGATAAACTTATACCTGCATTAGATGCCATCTTTCTGGAACGTACTCAAAAACAATGGCTGCAGATAATGGATAAATATGACCTGTTTTGCTGTGCTGTAAACTCAGTCAAAGACCTTGCAGATGATCCCCAGGTTGTTGCAAATGAATATATTGTTGACTTTAAGCATCCCACTCTTGGAAACATAAAAATACCGGGCTATCCCGCTCATTTTAGCGAAACACCTGCAAAAACAGTAAGTTGCGCACCTGAACTTGGCCAGCACACAGACATGATTCTGACAGATATTTGCGGTTTTAAAAAAAATGAAATAAAACAGATGAAAGCAGAAGGTATTGTATAATTTAAACAAAACCTGCTTTACAAAAAACTTTTTACCTTTAAAGTATAAATTTAATCTACTTTATTATCAGTTAGGGTTATTTGTAAAATTATGGCAAATAGCAATTTTACAAATAACACTAGTTAGGAATTATAAACAAAGTGAAATTAGGAATTATAGGACTACCAAAATCAGGCAAATCAACTATATTTGAAGCGTTAACAAAAAATATTGTTGATGCAAAGCATAAAAAAGATACAAATGTTGCAGTTGTAAGAGTACCTGATAAACGTTTAAAAATCCTAAGTGATGTTTATAAACCTCAAAAGACTGTTTTTGCCCAGGTTCAATATTTTCTTCCTGATATTAAGTTTAGCAAAACAGGTAATGCTATTGAGTCAAACAGCCTGGGCAGTATTAGAAATTGTGACGCGCTGATTCATATTGTAGGCAATTTTACAGGCTATGGCTGTGACAAACCAAACCCACGTAATAACTTAATAAATCTTGAACAGGAATTAATTATTACAGACCTTGTGGTTGTAGAAAAACGCCTGGAACGTCTTGAACTTGAAAAAAAACGAAACAGAAAAATTAATGAGGCTGAATTTAATCTTTTATTAGAATGCCTTAAAACCCTGGAAAATGATATACCATTGCGCAGTTGCCCTGATATTGCTTTGTCAGAGCAATTGAAAGGTTATGGCTTTATTTCGGCTAAACCAAAATTGATTTTACTAAATAACGATGACTTTGATAACACTTTCAGCAACATCAAAGATGATAGTTTATTTAAAAACTGTTTGATAATTCAAGGAAAATTAGAGCATGAAATATCTCAAATGACAGATGATGAAGCAATAGATTTTTTAAAGGAATTTAATATTAAATCAACAGCAATGAACCGTGTCATAAAAAAATCATATGAACTTTTAGGACTTATATCCTTTTTTACAGTAGGTGAAGATGAAGTTAGAGCCTGGACCATTAAAAATAACACGCAAGCTGTTGAGGCAGCCAAAACGATCCATTCTGACATTCAAAAAGGCTTTATAAGAGCAGAAGTTATCTCTTACAATGATTTCATTAATTCAGATTCTTCATACTCCACAGCTCGTAAAAAAGGATGTGTCAGATTAGAAGGCAAAACTTATGAAGTTCAAGACGGAGACATAATAAATTTTCGCTTTAATGTTTAATTATTATACCCTTCATAAATACTTTAACTTATGCTCAACAGTTATCAAAACCTGTTAGCTTGGTAATTTAAATTTTTTCAAATTGCCTATTATACTAGGCATGCAATCAGGAGACCTGATCATTAATACAGGTATACATGAGGAACGCAGAACCTGCTCAGCAACACTTCCCCATACCCACCTTAAAGCACCTGAACGCCCATGTGTTGCAATAATAATCACATCAACTTCACTTGCTATTGCAAACTCAACCAAGCAGTCAGCCGCCTGACCTTTGAGAACATCTATATTAATTTTTATTTCTTTAAAATCAAGTCGCTGCGAGATATCCTCCAAATAATGCGTTGCATTGTCAATACGTTCTTGCTCTATGTCCCTAATATCTTTTTTAAGTTCTTCCAGAGCAAATGAGCTTGTGATTTTTGGAACAGTAACCGGCTCAATCACTCTTGCAAGAAAAAGTTCGCTACTTTTGCATCCTTTAACAATTGATTCAACATGGGGAAAAACACTTTCGGCAAGTTCTGAACCATCAAGAGGAACCATTATTTTATTATACATTTTTTCTCCTTAAACTTATAATCTTTAAAAAACAGTATCAAAAAATAAAAGATTTATGTTAATAGCTTTATAACTTCTTGATATCAACAGATAAATATATTATATAGATTATTGTATTTATGCATTTCTGGTATTTATAGCAAATCTTTTATAAAAAAGCAAAACACAACTTCAGGCTTTTTTCACGGAAAAACAGATGAATAAATACTGTAAAAAAATGGATATATTGCCTAAATTCCATGAATATGGAAAAATAATTATTTTACCTGAAAACGGATATGAGATATTTTTATATGATACCTGCAATATAAGTTTACCTGCATGCCTTCTAATACATGGCCTGTCAGATGAGGCAGATACATGGAGACACGTAATTGGACCACTATCCAAATATTATCGCGTCATTGCACTTGATCTTCCTGGATTCGGAAGAAGTTCCAAACTTAATATACAATATGATGCGCCATTTCTGGTAGATACTATTATGTCTTTAATCAAAATCCTTTCAATTAAAGATATAACAATACTGGGAAGTTCCATGGGAGGGATGTTATCTCATTATATCTCACTTGAATATCCAGGTCTTGTCAAAAAACTTATCCTTGTTAGTGGCCAATTATTAATGGTTTCTCAAAAACCCAGCATGAATATTTTATTATTTCTCATCCCAGGTATTGGTGAATATATATATAACCGTCTCAGGAAAAACCCGGATGCAGCATTTGAATCATTGCAAGGTTATTACAACAGTCTTGATGATATACCGGACTCTGACCGCAATTTTTTATATCAGCGAGTAAATGAGCGTTTATGGGACAACAGGCAAAAACAGGCTTTTTTTTCAATTCTCAGAAATCTTGGGCCCTGGGTGATAAAAAAGCAAAATGGTCTTCAACAAAAGCTTGCACAAATGGTTATTCCTACCCTTATCATCTGGGGAGATAATGATAAAAACATCTCCTTTAAAAACGGAAAAGCTCTTTCAGCTATACAACCATCGTCAAAGCTTATTGTTATTAAAAATGCAGGTCACCTGCCACACCAGGAACAGCCCGAAAGGTTTCTTGGTGCAATATTATAAAATATTTTATATCTTACATTTTTTAAAAAAAATCAATCAAGGTGGGAAATAATCAAATAAAAATTAAATAAACAACTTCAGATGTCCATAGTTGGAATATATATTTCAACTATGGACATTGGTACAATCTTTTTTACCCCTCAAGTATTGCCATGAAACTTTTATAGAATAATATTCGAGTATATCTAACTAATATATCTATTAAAAACTTTGTACAGTACGGGAAATAATTGCATCCTGGGTGATTTTATTCATTTCAACAAAATGTGCGCTGTATCCTGCAATTCTCACAAGCAGTTCTGCGTATTCCTCAGGATCTTTTTGAGCTGCATATAAAGTTTCATTATCAACCATATTAAACTGTACAT
>Ga0209345_10001782_pt1 | contig 24927 bp, 28 predicted proteins | sample Cruoilmetagenom7_FD_187294 | JGI IMG/M metagenome (GOLD analysis project Ga0209345, IMG submission 187294) | Oil polluted marine microbial communities from Coal Oil Point, Santa Barbara, California, USA - Sample 7 (SPAdes) (version 2) | ecosystem: Environmental > Aquatic > Marine > Oil seeps ...
AGATGTTTAGGACAAAATATCGCAAATCAGATGGGACTAAAATCTTGTGTATTGGGTGACGGTCAAGATGTGAGTGAAGTAGATATTATCTGTTTTGATGGTTTCTGTTCTGTTCATCAGCTTTTCTCTCTTGATGATATTGCCTTTTATAGAAAAAAATTCCCTGGAATACTCATAGCAGTACATCCAGAGTGTGATCCAAGTATATGTGACGCTTCTGATTTTGTTGGTTCTACTTCTCAACTTATTAAGTATATAAAAGAGTTAGACCCTGAACAAAAAGTAGCAGTTGGTACTGAGTTTAACATGGTAAGTAGACTTCGCCCTAAAAATACTTATATTTTATCATCTACTAAACCAGAGTGCCCAACAATGAATGAAACGACATTGGAAGATGTTTACCTTACTTTAAAAGCTATAGATGATGGTGAACCGATAAATGAGATTCAGATAGATGAAAAGACTCAAAAGTGGGCTAAAATTGCACTAGAGAGGATGTTGGCATTATGATTGAAAAATTTGTAAAAGCAGCATTAGCTGAAGATGTTGGACGTGGTGACCTCTATGCTCTTGTTGAGAGTTCTATTGATGCTAAGGCTGATATTATTGCCAAGAGTGATGGTGTTCTCGCTGGTGAAAAATATATTAATGTTTTAGCAGAGATAGAAGGTCTTTATATTGTCTGGGGAAAGCATGATGGTGAGAGCTTTAAAAAAGGCGAGATATTAGCAATAATCAGAGGAGATTCTCATACACTTTTAAGAAATGAGAGAACTATTCTAAATATGCTTCTCCATGCTAGCTCAATTGCTACACTTACAAAAAAATATGCAGATATTATAGCTCCATATGATGTAAAACTCTTAGACACTAGAAAAACAAGACCACAACTTCGTGTCTTTGAAAAGTATGCTACGAAATTAGGTGGTGCTATTAATCATAGAATGGGTCTTGATGATTCATTGATGATAAAAGATACTCACTTGAAAACTATAAAAGATTTAAGTGCTTATATTAAACTTGCTAGAAAAAATATACCTTTCACCACTAAAATAGAGATAGAAGCAGAAACATTCAAAATTGCTAAAGAAGCTATGAGTGCAGGTGCTGATATAGTTATGTGTGACAATATGACTCCTGGGCAGATATCAGAGATTGTAGCTTACAGAGATGATAACTTCTCTCACATACTCTTAGAGGCGAGTGGAAATATCTCATTTGAAACTATTGAGTCTTACGCAAAAAGTGGTGTGGATGCTATAAGTAGCGGTTCTTTAATACATCAGGCAAACTGGATAGATTTATCCATGAAGATGTCATAGGTAGAAACCTTTGGCAGATGATCAGGAAAAGACAGAAGAGCCCACCCCCAAGAAGATAGAGGATGCCCGAAAAGAAGGGAATGTCCCTAAATCTCAAGACACTTCAGGTGTAATAACTCTTTTTGTCGCAATCCTTGCCACTCTCATGCTCTTTCCATATATGGCGAAACATATGCTTCTTTTATTTCAGTATTATTTCTCATTAATCGGTATGCCTTTAGACAAACTTTTCATGGTTGAGATTGCTATTGTTACTATACGAGAGTTTCTACTTATAATCATGCCTTTAGCAATTTCGGTGGCTATATCCGGGGTTATTGCAGCCTTGGCTCAGTTTGGGTTTCTCTTCACAACTAAAGCAATTATGCCTGACTTTAAAAAGATTGACCCGATAAAGGGAACTAAAAACCTTTTCTCAATGAAAAAACTTATAGAGGGCGTGAAGATTACCTTTAAGTCATTTACAACGCTTGGTGTAGGATTTGTCTTTTTCTTCTATTTTATAGTAGAGCTTCCGACAGTTGCACTTTTTGGTCTGGCAGATCAGCTAGAGTGGTTAAAGGATAAGATGATTATTATCGCATTTGTAATGCTTTTGATTATTTTCGTATTTGCGATGATTGATATTATTATCGTTAGAAAACAGTATTTTGACGGCCTTAAGATGAGTAAGCAAGAGGTGAAAGATGAGATGAAAAATATGGAGGGGGATCCATTAGTCAAGTCTAAAATTCGCCAAATTCAGATGCAGGCCTCACGTAAGAGAATGATGGCTGAGGTCCCAAATGCAGATGTGATTATTACTAATCCAACACACTATGCAGTAGCCATAAAATATGATGAACAGAAATCTCATGCTCCACTAGTTATTGCTAAGGGAATGGATAATATTGCACTGCAGATTAAAAAGATTGCACGTGAGAACAGTGTTCATATAGTGCAAAATCCACCACTGGCACGTAGTTTGTATGCTGAGGTTGATGTAGATAAACCGATACCTGAAGCACTTTTTGGAGCGGTTGCTGAAGTCCTTGCTTATGTTTATAAGATGAATAGGAAATAGGAAGGAAATCGTTTATAGTATATAATTTCAAAAAAAGAGTATATACGTGATTTCATTAGAAGAGATAGATAGTGCCAAACATATTGTTATTCTCACAAGTAGCGATTCATTCGCTGAGGCTAGCGCACTTTATACGTATATTCTTAGACTGCATAAAAAAGTCTCGATAGTGTGTGAATTGGGAAATGTAGACAATGCACTCTCTTTTTTGCCATGGTTTGATAAGCTGAGAAATATTATTCCGGGTTCTGCTGATTTAATTGTAAATATGGATTTAGAAACTGAACCACTCTATAAGCTATTTAAATCAAATGAGATAACCATAAACACTAAGATGGCAACAGCATTGTATGCCGGGCTTTTGAAAAGGTTTGATGGGTTTACAAGTAGTGATGTTGATGGCACAATTTTTGCTATGGTTAGTGAGTTAATTGAGCGTGGTGCTGATTATAGACTATGCAATAAATCTATAATGAATAGAGTCTCACTCTCTACACTTAGGTTAAAAGCAGTGATGCTAAAAAATATGATTTTGACAGATGCCTCAAAAACTGCTCAGTTTGTAATAAGTGATGATGATTTGAAATCATCAGGAGCAGATATAAGTGAAGCGTATGAGATAATTAAAGAGGCTCTACACCTTCCGTATGTTGAGAAGGCTATTTTGAAAAATAGTAATAATGAAGTTTTAAAATTAATAATGAAGGAAATATAATTTGAGTTATGGAAAGAAAAAATCTCCTATAGGCGGAGTACTAATAACAGTTTTAATAGTAGTTGGAGCACTTTATGTATATTTTGCAGAAACATTTGAGAGAAATGTACCAAGTGTTTCACTGGAAAATAATGGTTACTGGAATCTAAAAAAACCACTAAATATCACTATTGATGATGCAAGCGGTATTAAAATGTATCGTGTGACACTGAAAACTTCAAGTGAGGAAAAGAGCTTAGAGTATGAACAATTTGTGACTCCAGAGAAATCAATAAATATTGAAGTTAAACCTCCTAGAGGAACTCACTCTATGAAAGATAAAAATATCCAAGTTATTGTAGAGGCACAGGATGGAAGCAAATGGAATCTTTTAAACGGAAACAGTACCCAAAAAGTATTTAAGTTAACAGTTGATAAGAAAAAACCACAGCTAAGTATCGTTAGTAACTCATACAAAATCTCACGTGGCGGTTCTGCTCTTGTTATTTTTAAAGTTGCTGATGAAAATATCGATGATATATATATTCAATCAAATAATAAAAAAAGATTTAAGCCTCAGCCATTCTATAAAGAGGGATACTATATCTCACTTGTTGCATGGCCAGTAATGGATACTAGTTTTAAAGCAACTATTGTTGCAAAAGATAGTGCAGGAAATGTTTCTAAATCATACATACCTTTTTACCTCAAGCAGAAAAACTATAAGGTCTCACGTATTAAACTCAGCGACAAGTTTTTAAAAGGAAAGATAGCTGAGTTAGCAGAGGAGTTTGAAGAGACTGAAGGTGTGACAGGTTCACTGGAACAGTTTAAAATTATAAACGAAGATGTAAGAGCTAAAAATGAGATTCTCATTCATGAGATTACTTCAAAAGTTGAAGATGAACAGATTGATACATTTAATATGAATAAGATGTATCCACTGAAAAATGCGCAGGTTGTTGCTACTTTTGGTGATCATAGAAAATACTCGTATCAGGGCTCTTATATTAGTGAGTCATATCACTTAGGTTTAGATTTAGCTAGTAATGCAATGGCAGATATAAAACCGCAAAATGGCGGAGAAGTGGTTTATAGTGATTATAATGGACTATATGGAAATATGCCGATTATTCACCACGGATTAGGTCTTTATACACTCTACGGACACTGCTCTAGCGTACAAGTTGGCAGTGAAGACAGTGTTAACAAAAATGCGACTATAGCAAAGACTGGGAAAAGTGGGTATGCTATGGGAGACCATTTACATTTTGGTGTTTTAGTCCAAGGGATAGAAGTTCGTCCTCAAGAGTGGATGGATAAGCAGTGGATTAAGTTAAATATCAACAATGTTATTAAAAGTGCCAAAGAGATTATTAAAAGAGATTAATAATTGCACTAGTGCAATGAGCTTTCTGCTGAAGGAAACATAGCGTTAGCGTAGTAATCGGGATTACTTCCGATTACGTTACAAACAAGATGGAAGGTTTCTTTCATTTTATGTAATAAAATTAAGGATATGAAAATGTATCAAACAACTATTAAAAAATCTGTAGAGTTAGTAGGAATTGGACTTCATAAGGGTTCACCTGTAAGATTAATCTTGGAACCCTTAGAGTCAGACAGTGGTATTGTGTTTTACCGTAGTGATGTTGATGTCTCTATACCCTTGGTTCCAGAGAATGTTGTAGATACTAAAATGGCAACAGTTATTGGTAAAGATTCACACGTAATCTCTACAATTGAGCACTTACTTTCTGCTGTTTATGCATATGGAATAGATAACCTGAGAGTTATTGTTGATGCAGATGAAGTTCCTGTTATGGATGGAAGCAGTGCAAGTTACTGTATGCTTTTAGATGAAGCGGGTACGCAGGAGTTAGATAAACCTAAAAAAATAATGCGTATTAAAAAAGAGATTATGGTTCAAGAGGGTGAAAAATATGTAAAACTTTCACCTGCGCCCGATCTTAAATATGATTTTACCATCAAGTTTCCTCATCCGGTAATTAATGAGCAAGATTATGTTTTACACTTTACAAAAGAGAGTTATAAAAATGAGATCTCACGTGCAAGAACATTTGGCTTTTTGCATGAAGTTCAATATCTGCGATCAAAAGGCTTAGCACTTGGCGGATCACTTGAAAACGCAATTGTTCTTGATGAAAAAAAGATTTTAAATCCTGAAGGTTTAAGATTCCCTGATGAGTTTGTAAGACATAAAATCTTAGATGCAATTGGTGATATGAGTCTTATCGGTATGAACTTTATAGGAAACTATGAAGCAATGGCTGGAAGTCATGACTTAAATCATAAACTTACACTCGAACTCCTCAAAGATGCAGAAAATTATGAGGTTGTTGAGCTTATCGGAGCGAAAAGTGCGGAGTTAGAAAAAGCGTATGCCTAAAAATGTAGACGCTCTTCTCGTCGCTCTGAGCTCTCCTGTTCAAATTGGTATTTATGAGAATAATATATTAATAGATACTATAACTAGTGATAAAAAAAGTTCAGATATTTTACCTGTAATTTATGCTGATATATTTAAAAAGTATAGTGTTGATAGACTCTTTTATGCAAATGGTCCTGGAAGTTTCATGGCTATTAAAGTTGCCTATATATTTTTAAAATCTATCAGTATTTTGAAAAATATACCACTTTATGCAACAGATGCATTTAAATTCAATAAAAATACACCAATAAAAGCGATTGGAAAGTTATGTTTTGTTAAAATTTCATCAGAAATAAAAACTCAAAAGTTAGAAATAGTGCCAGAAGCCAACTTTGAACTTCCAGATGCACTTGATTATAATGAGTTTACAACAAATACAGCACCATTATATATGATAGGTGCTGTTGGATAGGAAATACCTGAATGACTGTAAGTGTACCAGCAACAAGTGCAAACCTTGGACCAGGCTTTGACTCTTTAGGATTAGCCGTAGACCTCCGAAATCGTGTAGAGTTTCATCAATCTAAATTTTTCAGTGTAAGTATTAAAGGTGAGGGTGAAAATAATCCTAGGCTTAAAGGAAACAATCTTTTTGTCAGTATTTTTAATGATCACTATCAGCGTTTAACTAAAAAAAAGCAAAACTTTAAATTTACATTTTACAACTCTATTCCAATGTCGAGAGGACTTGGAAGCTCGTCAGCTGTAATAGTATCAGCGATTGCAAGTGCACATGAAGCTGCGGGTATTAGAGTCTCTAAACGTCGTATTTTAAATCATGCACTTGTGTATGAATCACACCCGGATAATATTACTCCAGCAGTAATGGGTGGGTTTAATGCAGCTACAGTTGAGAAAAATAAAGTTTTTTCCCAAAGAAAACATCTTCCGGATTATCTAAAAGCTGTTGTAGTTATTCCAAATAAACAGATGAATACTGCAAGAGGCAGAGTGCTTCTTCCAAAGTCATACTCAAAAGAGAATGCAGTTTATAATCTTTCGCACACGGCACTAACAGTTGCAGCGTTTTTTAACGAAGATTGGGAGATGTTAAAGTTGGCAACTCAAGACAGGTTTCATCAAAAAGCGAGAATGAAAACACTTCCTGAACTTTTTAGTGTACAGAAGGTTGCATATGAGAGTGGAGCTCTAATGAGTACTCTCTCAGGGAGTGGCTCAACATTTTTCTCTCTTGTTTATGATGATGATTCTGCTATGATTGCAAACAAGTTTAAACAGAAATTTCCAGACTTTGAAGTGAAAGTTTTGGATTTTGACAACAATGGTTTAATAATAGAGCGATAAAGCCTATTAAATAAAGTAAGATTTAGATATAATGGCGGAAATTTTTCATATACCTCTTAGAATGTGTATCTCATGCAGGCAAAGAGATTCACAATCAAATCTACTCCGACTTCAATGTGTTGATGGAAATATAGATCTGTTTAACGGAAGAGGTAGAAGTTTTTATTTATGTAAAAACTGTCTTACAGAAGAGAAAAAACTCTCTAAAGCACTTATGCGGCAATGCAGAAGTGGTGATAAAGACAAACTTATGAACAAACTAAAGGAGATCATCACTGATGACAGATAAAGTTAGCGTTAAAGAAATTGCAGACGAGCTAGGAATTGCTTCTAAAGATGTCTTAGAAAAAGCTAAGAGTATGGGTATAGAAGTAAAAGCAGCACAGAGCAAAGTTAGTATGGAACAAGCAGAAGAGATTGCGAACTATATTATGAATGGTGAAGAGGAAAAAGTGGTAGCTCCACCGAAACCTAAGACTGTAAAAGCTAAAAGTGATACTCCTAAAGAAGAAACTCCTAAAAAAGAGACAGCTGAAGAGACTCCTGAAGTTGAAGCTGCTGCTCCTGAAGAAGTTGCAAAAGAAGAGACTCCTGCTACTGCTCCAAAAGAGGAAGCTGCTAAAGAAGACGTACCTAAAGAAGTTGCAAAAGTAGAAGCTCCAGTGAAAGAATCTAAATCTCCTTTAAAAGTTGTTTCGCCTGCTATAAGACCAGCTATTAAAAAAACTGGCCTTAAGATTGTTAAAAAGAAAAAGCCAAAAGTTGAAGAGAATTATAACTTACCAACTAAACAAGCATCAGTATCTTCATATGGAAAGATGAGTGCTGAAGTTTTAGAAGAGTTAGCCCAAAAGAAAAAATCAAAATCTTCTGCAAGTAATGCTAAAAAGCAAGACCAAGGTACCAGAATGGATATCTTTGGTGGTTCTATGAGTGATGTATCTATGGATATGGATGATCAGGTGACCCTACTTGATTTAAATTCTACAGAGAGAGCTCCACTTCCTGTTGAAGAGCCAAGAAAACCAAGAGCTCCTAAGCCAGCTGGTAGAAATGCTAACAAAAAACAAGCTCCACGTGGTAGAAAAGTTCGTAAAGACAAACGTAAAAAATATGCAAAAGCGACTCAGGAAGAAGAGGTTATAACTCATGTTGAGATTCCTGAAGATATTCGTGTTTATGAATTTGCAGAAGCTTTAAACCGTCCAATATCAGATATTATCAAGGTTCTTTTTGACCTTGGTATGATGATGACTAAAAATGACTTCCTTGGAAATGATGAGATTGAGATTCTTTCTGAAGAGTTTGAAGTTGAAGTAACTATTATTGATCCTAAAGATGAGTTTACTCATGAAGAAGAAGACATAGAAGAAGATCCAGATGCGACTGAAAGAGCTCCTGTTATTACTATTATGGGTCACGTTGACCATGGTAAGACTTCACTTCTTGATGCTATTCGTGAAGCAAAAGTAACTGAGGGTGAAGCTGGTGGAATTACACAGCATATCGGTGCATATACAATTGAACAAAATGGTAAACCAATAACTTTCATCGATACTCCGGGTCATGCTGCATTCTCTCATATGCGTCAAAAGGGTACAGATATTACAGATATTATTATTATCGTTGTAGCTGCTGATGATGGTGTTAAACCTCAAACTCTTGAAGTTATTAAAATGGCACAGGAGTCAGGTGCTCCTATTATTGTTGCACTTAACAAAATGGATAAAGAAACAGCACAACCAGATATGGTTAAAGGTCAAATGGCTGAACACGGGATCAATCCAGTTGACTGGGGTGGAGATATAGAATTCGTTCCTGTTTCTGCAAAATCTGGCATGGGTATTGATGATTTACTTGAGAATATTCTTACAACAGCTGAAATATTAGAACTTAAAGCAAATGAAAATACTATGGCTAAGGCTGCTGTTATTGAGTCTTCACTTGAAAAAGGCCGTGGTCCAGTTGCTACTGTAATCGTTCAAAACGGTACTCTTAAAGTTGGAGATTATGTAGTTTGTGGTGCAGCATACGGTCGTGTTAAAGCGATGATGGATGAGCATAATAAACAAGTTAAAACTCTACTACCATCTCATACTGCAGTTATTGCTGGTCTAAATGAAGTTCCAGCTTCTGGTGAAGTTATGATGGCAATGGGTAGTGACAAAGAGGCAAAAGAGTTTGCTCTTAAACGTCATGAGTATGATAGACATAAAGAACTATCAGTGTCTACTAAATCATCATTGGATGATATGACAGCTATGATAGCAGAGGGTAAACTTAAATCTCTTAAAATTGTACTTAAAACAGATGTTCATGGTACTCTTGAAGCTATTAAGTCCTCACTTACAGAACTTAGAAATGATGAAGTTAAAGTCAACATTATCTCATCTGGTGTTGGTGGAATTACTGAAAATGATGTTGAGCTTGTTAATAACTCTGAAAACTGTGTTCTTCTTGGATTTAACGTACGTCCAACTGGTGCAGTTAAAGCGAGTGCAAAACAAAAAGGTGTTGAGATTAAGACATACTCAATTATCTATCAACTAATTGATGATATCACTGGTATGCTTACTGGTATGATGGCTCCAAAATATACTGAAGAAAACACTGGTCAAGCAGAGGTTAAAGAAGTATTTAAAATTCCTAAAGGTGTTGTTGCCGGTTCTCTTGTTGTTGATGGACGTCTTATCCGTGGTGGTATGGTTCGTGTTATCCGTGATGGTGTTGTTCATTACGAAGGTGAACTTACTTCACTTAAACGTTTCAAAGATGATGTTGAAGAGATTGGTAACGGCTACGAGTGTGGTGTTGTTATCAGTGGATACGATGATGTTATACCAGGCGACGTTCTTGAAACATTCAAAAAAGTTGAGCAAAAAGTAAGTCTTTAATGACAGAAGCTCAAATAAAACTCAAAAGGACTGAATCAGTTCTTCTTGAGTTGATTCCTCAAGCACTTGGTGCGATGAATGACAAAAGACTTCATGAGTTAGATATTCTTGAAGTTGTATGTTCTCGTGGTAAAAGTGATGCAAAAGTTTACATAAACCCTCATGATTTAACTGACCAAGAGAAACGTGACTATCTTAAACTTTTAAGAAAAGCCCGTCCTATTGTTGAAACATTTTGTCTTAAAGATCAAGGCTGGTATCGTTGTCCAAAATTTACATTTGAATTTGATGAACAGCTTGCAAAAACACAAAATTTAGAAGATCTATTTAAAAAAATAGCAAAGGATGATAATAATGAGTCTTGAAAGCGATATTAATTCACTTGTTAAGTCAGTTGACTTAGAGTTATATGACACTGTTATAGTTAATGAGAATGATGAAACTATTTACCGTGTAAGTGTTATGTCAAATGAAGTTATTGATGGCAAACGCAGTGGTGTTTCTCTTGACAAATGTGTTGAGCTTACTCATTTAATCTCTCCACTTTTAGATGTTACTCCTCCTGTTTCAAGTGATTATAGACTTGAAGTTGGAACTGCTGGTATTGAGAGAAAATTATCAAATATAGGTCATTTCAAAAAATCTATTGGTGACAAAGTCTCTCTTCTTAGTGTCAGAAAAGATAAAATAAAAGGCACTTTAGTTAAGGTTGAAGGCTCTAAAATATTTGTAGAATCTGAAGATGAAATAGTCGAAATAGAGTTCAACGATATAGAAAAAGCTAAAACATACTTCGAGTGGTAAAAAATAGCAATGGTAGCCGATAATAACTTCTTTATGAGCCTTGCTCTTAAAGAGGCTTGGAAATACCAAGGTTTAACATATCCAAATCCAGCAGTTGGTTGTACTATTGTTGGTGAGCATGGAGAAATCTTAGCAGTTGAAGCTCATCATAAAGCAGGTGAACCTCACGCTGAAGTAAATGCATTAAAAACAGCTTATTATAAACTTACAAATGACTCATACATTTTAGCTTTAGAAGACTCCATAGACATTCATACTCACTTACAGAGCAATCATAATAATATATTTAAAAATGTTACTCTCTATACTACACTTGAACCATGCTCACATTTTGGTAAAACACCATCTTGTGCAAGGCTGATTAGTGATTTAGGAATTAAAGAAGTCTATATAGGTTCAAATGATATAAATCCTACAGCTAAGGCTGGAAGTATGATTTTAAATATGAATAACTGCCTTGTTTATAGTGAGCTTTTAAAAGGTGAGTGTGATGTTCTTGTAAAACCATTTAATCTTTGGCAAAAAGATAATTTCGTGTTTTTTAAATGGGCACAACGATTAAATGCAACTACAGATGATGGTATCATTAGCTCAAAATCCTCACGTGAGAATGTTCACGCTATGAGAGATGTGTGTGACCTGCTTGTGATTGGTGGAAATACAGTGAGAGTGGATAGACCAACACTTGATGCAAGACTAGTTAATGGTAAAGCACCGGATATTTTAATTATCTCCAAACAAAAAGATTTTGACAGAACTATTCCTCTTTTTGGTGTTGAAGGGAGAGAAGTTTTTATAGAAGATAATTTCTCTAAACTAGATAATTATAAAAATATTATGATAGAAGGAAGTTCAAAAATGTATGAGCTTACTCGTGATATTGTTGATTATTATTTATGTTACCTAGCACCTACTTTTGGTGGTACAAATGGATTTCAAAACGTACAAGATAAATTTGAAGTTTTAAATTCGAGTAAAGAAGATGAAGATATAATTATGTGGATGAAAAGGAAATAAATTAATGAGTTCTCACGGTAAACAAAACGCACAAAAGCAAGAAAAAATTGTATCAATGTTTGATGATATTGCACCGACATATGACACTGCAAATCGTGTTATGAGTATGGGAGTTGATAAGAGCTGGAGACGTAAAGCCTGTGACTTAACGTATAAGTATAGTGCTAAAGACTCTATAGATAGAATTGTTGATATTGCATGTGGAACTGGTGATATGATGGACTTCTGGAGAACTAGAGCAGAAGTTAATGGTATCGCAATCGGTGAGATTGTTGGAGTTGACCCATCAGTCGGAATGGTTGATGTTGCACGTGAGAAGTATCCTAAATTTAATTATCATATCTCTAAAGCTACAGAGATTCCATTAGAAGATGCTAGTGGTGATATACTCAGTATTACTTATGGAATTAGAAATGTAGTTGAGAGAAAAGAGGCTCTTGATGAGTTTAACCGTGTACTTAAGAAAGATGGACTTGTAGTTATACTTGAGTTTATGAAAAATGAAAACCCTTCATTTCTCGGTAAAGTAATGAATTTTTATACAAATAGAATACTTCCAAAAGTTGGTGGCTTTATCTCTAAAAATCTAGAAGCCTATGAGTACTTACCAAACTCTATAGAGGATTTTTCAACAGTAGAAAATATGCAGAATGAACTTGAATCTGCAGGATTTGAAATGCTTTACACTAAAAGTTTTTCTATGGACATATCTACTCTTTTAATCGCTCGTAAAAAGTAAGTCATACCTATGCACACTTTGAGTGTATCTGCTCTAAATGAGCAGATTAAAGGACTACTTGAAGAGAGCTTTAGCCGCGTTTTAGTTGAAGGTGAACTCTCACGTATCACTTTTCATAACTCCGGACATATATACTTTACTCTAAAAGATTCTGGTTCTTCAATTAGTTGTGTGATGTTTAGAGGGAATGCTTCAAAACTGAAGTTTCGTCTTGAAGAGGGTATGAAAGTTATACTTGATGGTGCTTTAACTCTGTACAAACCTAGAGGCTCTTATCAGATAAACTGTTTCACTGTTCAACCATCGGGTCAGGGTGCTTTAGCTCTAGCATATGAGCAACTCAAACAGAAACTCTCGGAGCAAAATTACTTTAATCCTGAAATAAAAAAAGAACTTCCAAAATTTCCTAAAAAAATTGCGCTAATAACTTCTGCAACTGGAGCTGCATTGCAAGATATGCTTAGAGTTGCCAACTCAAGATATAGAGTTTTAGAGATAGATGTTTATGATGTATTGGTTCAGGGTCAAAATGCAGCGTATGAGATTTCAAATGCAATTATCTACAGTGATACAAAAGATTATGACATCATTGTTATAGGTCGTGGCGGTGGTAGTATAGAAGATTTGTGGGCCTTCAATGAAGAGATAGTTGCAGATGCTATCTTTAGAGCTGTTACACCAATAGTCTCTGCAGTAGGGCATGAGATTGACTGGGTTATAAGTGATTTTGTGGCAGACGTGAGAGCAGCTACACCAAGTGCAGCAATGCAAATATGTCTGCCAGATACAAATGAGCTTTATCAATACCTTGATACAGTTGCTACACAGTTAACACAGAGTATCTCTCAGAAAACATATAACAAAAATCAGGAACTAACACATCTGAAAAACTCATTCTTACAACACTCAGTAGAGAAGAAACTGACTGGGAAGCTTCAAGAAGTTAAACAGTTAAAAGATGTTTATGAACAGGGTATATCTTTTAAGTTGCAAAATTACTCTAAGGAGATTGAGCATATAAAGGTGAGGTTTCCTCATTCAATAGACTCTGTAATAAATGTTGCTCAAAATCAAGTTTTAAATCTTCAAAAGATGCTAGAATCGAATAATCCAAAACTAAAATCAAAAAGTGGCTTTGCGCAAATCTCAAAAGATAAAAAAGTTATAGATATATCAGAACTAAAGATTAATGATAATTTTGAGCTTCAGAGTGATGATGTCTATCTAAATGCAGTAGTTACCAAAAAGGAAGTTAAATGAGTTATCCAAAATTTTACGATTCAGTAGAGACTATCAAAGTAGTAGATCCACTCTCAAATGTTTTAGGTGCATTTGAAAATGGTATGTATGAGTTTAATTATCAGGATGTTGTAAAATCTGCGGGACACAGTTGCCCAACTGTTGCAGGTGCATATATCATTACGCAAGCAGCTTTAAACGCACTCTATCCAAATGAGAGAGCAGTACGCGGAAATATTAGGGTAGAGTTTAAAGAGGCTATGGAAGATGGTGTTGCCGGTGTTATTTCTAATGTAGTTTCTCAGATTACAGGAGCTACTGAAACAAGTGGTTTTAAAGGTCTTGCAGGTAAGTTTGCACGCCACTCTTTAATGTCATTTAACACAAAAATTAATGCTTCATGTAGATTTACAAGAGTTGACAGTGGTAAAAGTGTTGATGTAACATACAACCCATCATCAATCATCCCAAATCCAGAGATGCAGCCATTAATGCAAAAAATGATGCAAGGGAATGCAAGCTCTGATGAGTTAAAAGAGTTCGGTAGACTTTGGCAAGACAGAGTAGAAAGAATATTTGAAAATTTAGATGAAGTGGTGAGAGTAGAAGAGGTCTAAACCCTCTACTATTTCAGTATTAAAGCTGGAAAATAAGTGTGAAGAGTAACAGCTGTAGTTGCTGATAACTTTTTCATAAGCTTATCAAACTTATCCTCTTTGTTCCATGTTGGAGTTAAAACACCACTTAACTCGGCTACTTTTAGTTTTGCATCATATGCTACTCCAAGTGAATCCACTAAACCAACCTCTTTTGCTTGATGAGCTGTAAAAATATGTGCGTTTGCAAACAGGTCACGTTTTTTGATATCTAAGCCTCTGGCCTCAGCAACATCTTGTGTAAACATGTCATAAGTACCTTGTATGACTTTGTTTAACTCATTTACTTCGTAGTCTGTCCAAGGTCTATCTGTCGTTCCGACCTTTTTATATTTTCCGGCTTGAACACTCTGTGTTTTGATTCCTATAGTGTCCATCAAACCACTCATATCTGCACCCTGCATTACAACACCGATACTACCAACCATAGAACCAGGATTAACCATAATCTCATCTGCCCAGATACTTGCATAGTAACTACCGCTTGCAATCGTACCTTTTGCATATACCACAACAGGTTTTTTCTCTTTTAATCTTTTAACTGCATAAGCAATTTCTATAGATGGAGCAACAGCACCACCAGGGGAGTCAACAACAAGTAAAACACCTTTTACATTAGAATTATCTCCTGCTTCTTCAATCTGCTCAAGTACTTCAGTTACTTCCATAAGAGGACCAACTAAGTTTATCTGTTGTAGATTATTTGGCGTTAAGTCTTGCTCACTTGCAGGTACAAAAACAAGAAAAAGAATCAGTAAAAATAGCATAGCCTTAAAATGTTCTTGAATAAACTTCATAGGGACTGTTATTGGTAAAAATATTTTTTTAATTAGTTCCACTATCTATCTCCTTTTTAAGTTCACCATTAATGTAAACTTTTGATATATTATAACGATGAAGTATTAAATGAATGGCTAACTCCTCATTAGGTTCTTTATCTAAGTCTAAAATAATCATATCCGCATTTTTGCCCTCTGTGATTTCTCCAGTATTTAATCCAAGGGCCTCTGCTGCATCTATAGTTACACCTCTTATAAGTGCATTTGCAAATTCAAGCAGTGGAGCATCACTATGCATAAATAGAGACATCTTCATCTCTTCAAACAGGTCAAGCTTATAGTTTGAACTCAGCCCATCTGTTGCAACAATCCATCTAATATTTTTATCATTCAACTCTTTGATGTTAAGTGTTTTATTTCCTAAGAGTCTATTTGAAATCGGACAGTGAATAACGGTGTGTTTATTCTTTGAAATAGTTTCTAATTCATCTTCATTAGCGTTTACAGCATGTGTTAAAAGTGCATTGTGACCGTCAAAATGTTCTAAAAATTCTTTAGCATCACTCACACATGAGTTCTGTTTGACAAGTTTTTGAAAAAAATCTTTAAAGTCTCCTTTACTACTGTCAAGCCAGTTACGTTCAGCCTCACTTTCCATAAAGTGCGCTGTTAGTTTTAGCTCTTCATTTTTTACAATTTGAAGAGCTTTTTTAATTAAGACAGGATGAACAGAGTAGGGGGAGTGAATCGCTACAGCTGGGTGAAACCCTTCACGTTTTACTGCTTTTGAAGCATCTAAACGAGATAAAAAATCACCAAAAAGTGCATCAGCCATAGTCGCTTGAGAGCCTATAAGTTCATTGAAAAATACAACGTTTTGTGCTGCATTCTCACACACTTCTAAATCCATACCATGCGAACTTATAGCACCGAAAGTTGTGATTCCTGAGTCTAACATAGAATCAATCGCTTTTTTCATACACTCCTTACCACACTCATTGATAAGGTCTTCACGATTTTCTATGACACTGTAGAGCCAACCCATAAAGTCACCATAGCTAAGCTCAGTTTTATTAGCACTAAACTCTATATGAACGTGAGCATTTATAAGTCCCGGCATAAGAAGAGAGTTCTCTCTTAGTGTTGTAACTTTAGCATCAGGAAACTCTTCAATTAGCTCATCAAAAGAGGCTATTTTTTTAATAGTTTTATCAAATGCTACTGACATATTTGTCGTAACCTTATCTTTCATCATTATATAATGGGGCGTGATTATTTGCATATTTTTTCTTTAAATTAATTTATTATTTATATTAAGAGAATTATACACTTTTTTTCTCATAAATTTTATTGTCTTATAAGTTGTAATTATGTCAATTAAGCTAAAAAAGATTATTCTTTTTATATACTTGAACTAATAAGAATTTACAATTATCTTGAGTTTGGAGGAGGATATCGTGGAACATCATATTAAATTTGCAAACCTTGAAGAAGAGTTGGTAAACTTACCAGAGGTATTAAAAAATAGCTTACAAAATGAGGTGTTGGCCATTAAGAAGATAGATAAAGATTGTGAAAAATTCAAAGAAGCATCAGATAGCTTCTGTGATTTGAATGCCGCAGAGTATGTGATTTTTTCCAAATTTATGGGTAAGGAATATCATAATCTAGAAACTTTTATTTTTGTTGATGCAAGTGGTAAAAGTGTTTGTAACCTATCTGGCAGGGAGATAGAACTTTATAATATGATAAAAGATTGTGATAACCTCATTGAAGCAGAGGATTATGAAGTTTCATAATTTGCATTGATTGTAACTCTTTTTAATATTATTTTGGATAAAATCTTCCTCATAAAGATTTAAAAAGGTACAAAATGAAAATAGTAGTTATCCAAGGTCCAAACTTAAATATGTTAGGTGTTCGTGAGCAGCAGATTTACGGCCCAATGAAGTTAGAGCAGATTCATGCACAGATGAAAGAAGTTGCGACTCAAAATGGTGTTGATATAGAATTTTTTCAGAGTAATCTTGAAGGTGAAATCGTAGATAAAGTTCAAGAGTGTTACGGTGAGGCTAATGGAATCATCATAAATGCAGCAGCTTATACTCACACATCAATAGCTATTCGTGATGCAATTGCCGCTGTAAACCTTCCAACAATTGAAGTTCATATCAGTAATATTCATAGACGTGAAGAGTTTAGAAAAGATAATATGATAGCACCAGTTTGTACTTCATCAGTTGTTGGATTTGGTCCTTTTGGATATCATTTATCTATGATGGGTATGTTACAGATTCTTAGTGAAATGAAAGCAGCCCAAGAGGCTCAGCAAGCAGCTCAACCAGCCGAGTAGTTATGTATCTAAAACGCAGTCTTAATGATAACTTATCACTCTTTAAAGGTCTGCGTTTTCCACATAAAGTAAAACCAAAAACTTCTCATAGGTATCAGGTAACTGTTGGTATAGGTGGAAATATTGGAGATGTTAAAAGAAGGTTTGAGCATCTTTTTTTTGATATTAAAAGAGATAAAAGAGTTGAGCTTTTAAGTACATCATTGATTTTGAAAAATCCTCCTTTTGGTTTTAAAGACCAGGATGATTTTTTTAACTCAATCATTCTTTTTAAAACAAGTATGCAGCCACATACTTTTTTAGATTATTTAATGAGATTAGAGAAAAAATTTGGCAGACGTAGAAGTTTTGCAAATGCACCAAGGACATTAGATTTGGATATCATATTTTTTGATAACAGAATTATAAACAGTAATAGACTTACAGTTCCTCACCCTTCATGGTCTAAAAGAGAGAGTGTTATTATTCCCCTATCAGGTTTAAATTTATGAAAATATTAACATTTACAGGCAAAACACCATCAGAGGCTTTAAAAAAAGCAAAGATGGAAGTTGGTGATGAGGGAATGCTTATAGAGACTAGAGAAGTGCAGAAAAAAGCTTTAGGCAAAGAAGCACTTTATGAGATAGTCATTGGTATTGAAGAAGATATGATTCCCAGTACATATATTAAGCAAAAACCTCTAACACAACAGCGTCCTGTAAAAAAAGAGAGTGAAGAGATACTTTTTGATATTTCAAATGCGGCAAAGCAGATTTCACAAATTTCTGAAGTGACGACTCCAGAGTTTGAATATGGTCAGAGTGCTCAACCCCAAGCTGCATATGAACCAAAAGAGTTAAAAGAGATAAAGTCTGAGATTAATAAACTTGGAGATAAAGTAAAAATAATCCAAAATATGTTTTGGGATGAAAAATCACCAGATATTGAGTCACAGATACCAGCAGAATTTTCTGAAATATATCGCCTTGCATCACAAAGTGGAATGAACAAAGAACATTTAGATGCTTTGATGAAAATAACTTTGGAACATATGCCATTTAAGATGAAAGAGAACTCTTCAACAGTTAAGAGATATTTTCAGACTATACTTAGAAAAATGGTACCAATTAGATTAGAGACTGCTCCGGCTGTTGGAACTAAAAAAGTGATTATGCTTGTTGGTCCAACTGGTGTAGGTAAAACAACATCTATCGCAAAACTTGCAGCAAGGTACTCATTTTTAATGCAGAAAAAGCATAAGGTGGGTTTAGTCGTTTTAGATACTTATCGTATTGGTGCAGTTGAACAGCTTATGCAGTATGCAAGAATGATGAAGCTTGGAATTGAGACTGTTGTTGACCCTCCAGAGTTTTCTAGTGCCATAGAGTCTCTAAAGTATTGCGACTATATTTTAATTGATACAATGGGCTCAAGCCCTTATGATAAAGGCAAGATTGAGAAGATATATGAGTGTCTAGAAGCAAATACAACAGAGTACAATGTAGATGTAGTCTTGGTAATGCCAAGTTCTATTAAGTATGAAGACCTTAAAACTACGTATGATAACTTTTCATCTTTAGGTGTAGATACTCTCATGTTTACAAAACTTGATGAGACTATGGGGTTTGGAAATATTTTCTCACTTGCATATGAGACAAAAAAACCGATAAGTTACTTTTCTGTTGGACAAGAAGTTCCTGAGGATTTAGTAAGAGCAAGTAGCGATTTCTTAGTAGAGTGTCTGCTTAACGGATTCAACAGGAGTAAAGCGTGATAGGACATCAAGCTGAGAAGCTTGAAGAGTTAGTGGCTTCAAGTTCTAAAGCTCAGCAGAAAAAATCCAAAAAAACACGCTTTATAGCCATTACAAGTGGAAAAGGTGGTGTTGGTAAGAGTACTATCAGCTCAAATTTAGCTTATACTCTTTCTCAGCAAGGCTTGAATGTTGGTATCTTTGATGCAGATATCGGTTTGGCAAACTTGGATGTAATGTTTAATGTAAAAATTAAAAAGAATATTTTACACGTACTAAAAGGTGAAGCTACAGTTTCAGATATTTTAATCCCAATTACAAGAAATCTTATTTTAATTCCTGGTGAGAGTGGTGGTGAGATACTAAAGTATTCTGATCAAGCACTTTTTGAGCGTTTTATGGAAGAAGCACAGGTACTTGATAAGCTTGATGTTATGATAATTGATACAGGTGCAGGTATAGGTGAGCATATTCAGATGTTTTTAAATGCAGCAGATGATGTTATTGTTGTGACCGTACCAGACCCTGCAGCAATCACAGATGCATACGCAACTATCAAGACTATTGCTACATTGAGAAACGATGTAGGGGTGATTATGAATCAAGTCAAGAGCGAAAAAGAGGCTCATGCTGTTTTTGATAAAATTAAAAAAGTAGCGCTTGCTAATATTGGTCCAGAATTAGATCTAAAATTTGTAGGAAAAATCAACTCTGACCCTAAGGTTTCAACTTCAGTAAAACAGAGAGCTCTTTTTAGTGCTTTATATCCTTCGTCTTCTGTATTTAAAGATATTGAAGAGATTGTAAAAGTCATAGTTTCTAAGCTGGAACGAAATATGCTGGTTACATCAAGTGAAAGTGGTCTGTCTGGGCTGTTTAAGAGAATGATTCAACATTTTTAAGTGGGTTTTGTATGCTAGGTGAGAATTTCGTATATTTTTTTACTGTTCAGGGATTTTTTGTTGGTATCATATTTGGTATACTAAAATCTTTTGATGCTGAAGGTCTACTAATATACACATTTTTTATAACTACATTTTTCTATCTGTTTTCACATATAATTATTGCCCTTTACTTTAGAACTGTTACTGCTAGAGCCTATAATTTTCCTAAAGATTTACATGAAAAAGAGTTAGATATCTTTGTTAAAGAGATAAACAAAAGAGAAAAACTTATTGACTCTGCTTGCAAGATTACAGATGTTGCAATTAGAATGAACGCTAATGATATTGTTGGAAAAAAAGCATGAGTGCAAGTGCCTATACTCAGGATATAAAACATAAAGAGGATGAGTTGGCTATTCAATATCTTCCTGCAGTTAAAGCTATGGCTTTTAGACTAAAAGAGAGATTACCAAGCTCTATAGACTTTCTAGACCTCTCAGCTATAGGTACTGAAGAGCTGATTAAGCTAGCACGTAGATATGATGAGCAGCTTAATGACTCATTTTGGGGATATGCAAAGAAGAGAGTTTACGGGGCAATGCTTGATTACCTCAGAAGTCTTGATATCTTGAGCCGTGCAAGTAGAAAACTTGTAAAAGCTATTGATTACGCAGTAGAAGAGTATAGAGTTTCACATGATGAAGAACCAACAGATAAAGAGTTGGCAGAAATCTTGCAAGAACCTATAGACAAAGTTCATGATGCTAGAATTGCTTCAACTATATACACAGTAATGCCTCTACATGATCAACTACAAGTTGGAGACGAAGGTGCTTCTTTGGCAGCAGTTGAGAAAGATCAGCTTGTCGAGGTAATTAAAAAAGTTTTATCATCTTATAAAGAGAGAGAACAAGTTATAATTCAATTATATTATTTTGAAGAGTTAACACTCAAGGAGATAAGTGAAGTGCTAAATATTACAGAGTCAAGAATCTCTCAAATTCATAAATCTGTTATTCAAAAAATCAAAGAAAGTGTAGGGGCGTAATATGGCAGACATACTTTCACAAGAAGAGATTGATGCACTTTTAGACGTTGTTGAAGATGAAGGTGATGATGTCCTAGAGGGTGGTTCTGAGGAGCTTTTACCCCAAAGACAAGTAACACTTTATGATTTTAAGAGACCAAACCGTGTATCAAAAGAGCAACTCCGTGCATTTCGTGGTGTTCATGATAAGATGGCAAGGTCATTAGCATCTCAAATCTCATCAATTATGCGTTCTATTGTTGAGATTCAGCTCCATTCAGTCGATCAGATGACATATGGTGAATTTTTAATGTCACTTCCAAACCCTACAAGTTTTAATGTTTTTTCAGTAAAGCCACTTGAAGGTAGTGGAGTAATAGAGATTAATCCATCTATCGCTTTTCCTATGCTTGATCGTCTTTTGGGTGGAAAGGGTGAGCCATTCGATGCCAGTCGTGAGTTCTCAGATATTGAACTGAGTCTGTTTGAGACTATTCTAAGAGTTATGATGAGTACTCTCAAAGAGGCTTGGGGACCAGTAATGGAAGTTTATCCTACCATTGAGTCTAAAGAGTCAAGTCCAAATGTTGTGCAGATTGTTGCTCAAAATGAGATTGTTGTAATGGTTGTTATGGAGATTATTATTGGGCATAGTTCAGGTATGATGAATATCTGTTATCCTGTAATTGCACTAGAACCAATCTTACCAAAGCTTGCAAGTCGTGATTTGATGTTAAATGAGACAAGTTCTAAAAAAAGTAGAAATACCGAGTTACAAGTACTGCTTGGTGGTGCTAAGGTAGCTGTTGAAGCAGATCTTGGAAATGCTGATTTAACAATGGGAGATATTTTAGGGCTAAAAGTTGGAGATGTTGTAAGGCTCTCAACTCCTGCTGATGATATTGTAACTGTAAGAGTTGATTCAAAAGAGAGGTTTAAAGGTGAGATTGGCTTGAGACGTTTTAGAAAATCTATTCAGGTGACTGAAATTATAGATACAGAAAAAGATGCTGTTAAGCGTGCACTAGAGAGCTTTGAATTGCAAAGACATGAAAAAATATCGGGTGTAAAAGAAATAATAAATGAAAATATCAGCGTAGAGGAAGAGGAGTAGATAATGAGTGATTTTATGAAGTTATTTGAAAGTGAAACTATTGGAACAATAGAAGCACTTGTTGGAGAAGCTCCAAGTTTAGAAATTAAAGAGGAACAAGAGCTAAGTATTATTTCAAATATTATCCCTCCTATCGTACTTGTAAAACTTACTATTTCTGGCGATATTGAATCTTCTGCAATGGTAGCTCTTCCACCAAACCTTAGTGCCTCACTTTCAGATATGATGATGGGTGAAGAGGCTAGTGATAGAGAAGATGTAAGTGAAGACGACTTAGATGCGACAAAAGAGATAGTATCAAATATATTTGGAGCTATCGCAAATACTTTGTCAGCCCAGAAAGAGTTACCAGTACTGAGTTTTAACATTGAAAGTATAGAGTTAGTTAACGATAATTCTGAAGTAAGTCTTGAAGCTTTTAGCAGAATGAACGTTTACAATTTTTCTTTAGGAAGTATAAAATCTTTAATGATGTTTATCATTGATGAAAAGTTAAAAAATGCTCTTTATGGAGGGGCTGAACCTGCTGCAGTTACAGTAGAAAGTGCAGACTCTTGTGAAACAAGTAACGGATCTGTAAACTTAAACAGTGATGAGATGGGAAATATTGGACTGATAATGGATGTTAAATTACCAGTCAGAGTAAGGATTGGTAAGAAAAAAATGCTTCTAAAAGATGTTTTAAATATGGATATTGGTTCTGTAATAGAGCTGAATCAATTAGCTAATGATCCATTAGAGATATTAGTTGACAATCATGTTATTGCTGAAGGTGAGGTTGTAATAGTTGATGGAAACTTTGGTGTTCAGATTACAACTATTGGATCAAAACGTGAGAGATTAAAACAGCTTAAGGCCTAGTGTGAAAAATAGAGAAAATGAATTAACCAAAAGATACATTAAAGATATTAAATCTGCTGATGTGTGGAGTGTTTTTAGAATTATTGCCGATTTTGTTAAAGGTTTTGATGAACTTGGTAACCTTGGTCCAACAGTTACAATTTTTGGTAGTGCTAGAACAGAAGAGAGCGACTTCTATTATAAAGAGTCAGAGAAACTTGCAAATATGTTAGCAGCCAAGGGTTACAATGTAATGACTGGTGGTGGCCCAGGTATAATGGAAGCTGCGAATAAGGGTGCTTATAAAAATGGTAACGTAGAGTCTATAGGGCTTAATATAGATTTAGAACATGAACAAATCATAAATCAATATACTACTAAAAACTTGAACTTTGATTACTTCTTTTCTAGAAAAGTTATGCTTGTTAAATACTCTGTTGCTTATGTAATCTTCCCTGGTGGTTTTGGAACTTTAGATGAACTTTTTGAGGCATTAACTCTAGTTCAAACTAGAAAAGTTACTGGTGTGAAGATATTTGTCGTTGGAACTGAGTTTTATCAGCCACTTTTAGATTTTGTTGAAGATAAATTACTTTCAAGTAATATGATTGAAAAAGATGATTTAGAAATGGTTAGATTAACTGATGATATAGATAGTATAGTTTCTGATATAGATGTCTGTCTCTCAACACAGCTTGAAGTTTTAGAAAAGGTCGGATTAGATAAAACAGAGTATTATAAATCATTGTCGAGTTTAAGAAAATGAGTTCTAAGAAAGTATTAGTTGGTATGAGTGGTGGTGTTGACTCCACTATTACGGCATTGTTATTAAAAGAAGAGGGTTATGAAGTGGAAGGTTTGTATATGAAACTTCATTCTAAACCTGGGTACCATGAAATACACCAAGCTCGTGCCCAAAAAGCAGCAGACTTTGTTGGAATAAAACTTCATACACTTGATTTGCAAGAAACATTTAAAAAAGAAGTTTTTCAGCCTTTTATTGATACTTATGCAGAAGGTAAAACACCAAATCCATGTGCTTTGTGTAATAGAAGTCTAAAGTTTGGTGAGATGATAAACTTTGCTGATAAAATAGGTGCAGAGTATCTAGCAACAGGTCATTATATTAAGACCGATGGAAAATATTTTTACGCTGCAGATGATGATACAAAAGATCAAAGTTATTTTCTATTTTATGTACACAAAGAGATCTTACCAAGACTGTTATTCCCGTTAGGTAATAGAAAAAAGAGTGACATCAAAGAGATTGCTGCTTCTATAAAAGGACTGGAGTCTTTCTCTTCACAGGCTGAATCAAGTGAGATATGTTTTGTTGAAACTACTTATACTGATCTACTTAAAGACTTCGTAGATGTAGACAATATAGGTGAAGTCCTTGATAAAGATGGAAATATAGTAGGAGAGCATAAGGGTTATATGCACTATACAATTGGTAAGCGAAAAGGTTTTACTGTAAAAGGTGCACACGAACCTCATTATGTATTGAGTATAAATGCAGAAAAAAATCAAATCGTAGTTGGTAAAAAAGAAGAACTTGCATGCACTAGAGTTGTATTAGATAAGCTTAATATGTTTAATGAAGAAAAAGAGTTTAATACAACAGTGAAATTAAGATATAGAACAGTAGCAGTTTCATGTAACGTAAAGATAGAAAATAGTAGAGCATATGTTGAATTAGATGAGAGTGTATTCGGAGTAGCAGTTGGTCAAGCAGCTGTATTTTATGATGAAGACAAGCTTATTGGTGGTGGCTGGATAGCTGAAGTTTAGAGTAGAAAAGCACCCAAACACAATCCCACAGAAAACAATTTCAAAATCTTCGCATAATTCTCCAATACTTTAAACGTTATTTAAGCAACATCCTCCTATAATTCCCGTCCACAAACAATGAGACTTCGTGTTGAAGCCTTGAGAAGTTGTTTGAGATCATTGAAAACTAAGCAAGTAATAGACTAAATAGCGATAGCTAAATAGTTGTAAATATTACTT